>JGI24721J26819_10005805_pt1 | contig 12234 bp, 10 predicted proteins | sample YelNatPaOPGAMG01_FD_26819 | JGI IMG/M metagenome (IMG submission 26819)
GCATTGAGAGCAGGGGTTGACATATCAATGATAATGGCTCCAAGCCACGTTGCAAACGCAATAAGAAGCTTCTCACCAAACTTAATAGTTAAGGAGTATGAGGGAGAATACTTGAATAAGAATGCCATAAAACTATTTGAAAGAGAGGCTGATAGAATAGATACGATAGCCATAGGACCAGGATTATCATCAAATCAAGAGGTTTTGGAAACAGTATTGGAAATATTGAAGATAGCTTCAGATAAAGGTAAAAACATAGTTATAGATGCAGATGCATTGAAAGCCTATGCGAAGGACCCAACAATAACCAAAGGGGCAAAGACGGTTATAACGCCACATGCTGGGGAATTCAAAATAGTAACTGGAATAACCCTACCAAGCGAGGAGGGGGGTGGCTGGAAGAATAGGATACCAATAGTAATGGAGCAAGCCAGAAGGATTGGGGCAACTATACTGCTGAAATCACATTACGACATAATATCTGATGGTGAAAAGTTTAAAGTTAATAGGACTGGAAATCCTGGAATGACTGTAGGTGGAACTGGAGATGTCCTCACTGGGGTTACAGCTACATTCATAACGTGGACGCAAAACCCATTCAGAGCAGCAGTTGCAGCAGCATTCATAAATGGGCTGGCTGGAGATATAGCTGTAATGGAGAAGGGGTATCACATAACCGCCATGGATGTTATTGAGAAGATACCTGAAGCATTCAAAGCCGTAGAAAAATACCTATAATGTACGAGATTTATTTGGAATTAAATTTGAGAGTATGTGGGGTGCATCCATCAACTTCCTAAGAATATAGGGTTTACGCATTATGGGGAGAACTCTCCCACTAACAATTGAATGAAGCATTTCATCACCACTACAATTTGAATGGGGAATGTAGGTGTATGCGAAACCCACAGTGTATGGAGTATGCGAATCTGAACCGGCAATTAATGGGAGTTTAAGGGAGTATACATCAAAAACATCACTAAATGGATAAACTTCCAAAGCATCGAAAAACCCCTTCAATTCAAAAACCCTTCTACCAACCCCTGAAGACCTAAATATATGTGCAGCTATAACAATACCACCACACCCCTTAACAAATTCACGAAACTCCCAAATATCATGTAAAATTTTATTCGGGAAACTCAAGTTGAAGTCTGGGAATACTGCCAATACATGTCCAAAATCAAAGGATAATTCAAATCCAGGTAAAATTGTAAATCCATCAAGCTTTACACTTCCATAAATCTTAAAACGCCTTTCAAGAAGTTTCAATTGATCCATAGAATTTATATGGTCAGTAAATGCTAAACCATCAACTTTACCCAATGCACNCTTAGCAGTTTTTAAAGGTGAAAGTAATCCATCAGATAAACATGTATGAACATGCATATCGATGCGCATAATCAACAATTAAAATTGTAGTTAAATTCAGAGTTATATGATTAACTGAGAATAATTTATAGGGTTGCTGAAACATAAATAAATCATGAATACTGATGCATGAAAGTTTGAATTATCCATTTACAGCAATAGTTGACCAAGAAAATGTTAAAACAGCACTACTCACAATACTTGTAGACCCAACAATAAGTGGAGTGCTGATAATAGGCCCAAAAGGATCTGGGAAAACCACGATTGTAAGATCAATAATAGACTTACTTCCAGAGATAGAAGTTATTGAAGGATGCCAATTCCATTGCAACCCATATAAACCAGAGGAAATGTGCATGAGATGCAAAGAGACCATTTCAAGTGGGGGGAATATACATATAAGGAAGATTAAAATGCCATTCGTAGAGCTACCACTAAACGCCACGGAAGATATGGTTGTTGGATCCATAGATTGGGAAAAAGCCATAAGGGAGGGGGTAAAAGATTTCGAACCAGGAATATTGGCAAAAGCAAATAGAGGCATATTGTATATAGATCAAGTAAACCTCCTCCCAGACGCATTAACGGACGTAATACTTGATGCAGCAGCCTCAGGATGGAACATCGTTGAAAGGGAAGGTATAAAGGTAATTCACCCAGCAAAATTCATACTAATTGGAACCATGAACCCAGAAGAGGGGGGTTTAAGACCTCAAATTTTAGATAGATTTGCAATTTGCGTAAAAATGAATGAAGTAAACAATATTGAATATAGAAATGAGATAACTAATAGAAGTATAGAGTATGAGGAGGATCCGAAAGGGTTTATAGAGAAATGGGTGGAGAAGCAAGAGGATTTAAAAAGAAGGGTTGAGGAAGCTAGAAAATTATTGCCCATGATAAAGGTGAGTAGAGAAATAGAGGAAAAGGCTGTGGAATTATGTGCAAAGATGCATGTTGATGGACATAGACCAGACATAACTATCATTAAGGTTTCAAAGGCATTAGCCGCTTTGGATGGTAGAATTGAAGTAACCATAGATGACATGTTAAGAGCAGCTGAAATGGTTTTACCACATAGGGTAAGGAGTGGTGAATACACGCCAATAACCAGCGAAGAATTAAAGCAAACATTGACGGGAGCAGTAACAACAACTCAAGGGGTAAAAGAGGAAGCTGAAGAAGGGGAGATAAAGCAAGTGAAGGTGGAGATAGGTGAAGGTGCAACTTTACCACAAATAGCAAAACCACCAGCAATGAAAAGTAAAACGCTAAACATACCAACACCAATAGCACTTCTAATAATGGGTGTAATGTACTATCTAGTATTCTACTTTGCCTTTGCAGCAATAACCCTAATGTTCGCTGGAGTAAAGGGTGGAGGATGGGAGGAAATAAGTGAATTCATGAGCACAGAACTAATCAAACTAGCTGCAATAGCCTTCGCAATATACATGGCAATACAGGCAATACTCAACATGCTATTGAGAAGAAGAGGGAGGGCAGTAATGTATGCAAAAGCTATTAGAGCCCAAGAGGAGGAAGCTAGAAGGATCATTACGCATAGAATAACAGTTAAAGAGCAGATAGTTGAATCTCCACCACCAATGCAGAAATTTGGTTCAAGGGCATATCAATATATAGCATTATTTGGGGCTAAGATAAAGGCAAACTATAAAGCTGCAATAGATAGGGGAAGGAAGATATTTCAAAACATTTATGAAATAATGACCGTGCCACCACCATTATTCAGGATAACATTATCATCAGAGTACATGAAGGGTAGAAGGAGGGGGAGGGCTGAAGTTGCAAGGGGGATTTGGATTAGGAGGGGGAAATATGTTAAACATGCAATGCCAAAGGAGAAGCCATACGATATAGCCATAGCACCCACAATAAGAGTAGCAGCACCAAAACAAAAGAGTAGAAGTGGAGGAGATCTTGCAATAAAAATAGATTATGATGATATTAGAGTTAANGTGAAGGAGACTAGAATGCCATTAATAACAATGATAGTATTAGANATCAGTGAATCAATGATATCATCAATAGAAAGTGTNAAGNCTGCTATAAGAGGGTTNCAGAAGGGGGCTCANGCNAAGAGNGATAAAGTTGGATTAATAGTATTCAAGGGGAGAAACGCCGAGGTACTCCAATATCCAACAACAAACATTAATGCAGTGATAGAGAANCTTGTGAATGTTGGTGTAAGCGACTTCACACCACTAGCTGCAGGNTTAAAGAAGGCTAGAGAAATACTGTTAATGGAGAAATCCAAAATGAAGGAATCAGTACCAGTAATGGTGATAATATCTGATGGAATAGCAAACGTAGCCCTAGAAAACCCATTATCCATGGAGTATAGATGCAAATTTCTAAACCCAGCACAAGCGGATGCATTGGATATGGCAAGGAAGATAGCTAAGGATGGGATAAAGACCATAGTTATAAATACTGATCACAGATCAGACGAAATATACAAGAGGATATACTATAGGAAGGATATGCAAGTGATATTCTATACGCCGACAGCATTAATGATGGAGATAGCGAAGATTACTGGAGGAAAATATTATGGTTTAAGAGCAGATAAACCGATGGCGGAAATAGTGATAGAAGATGTTGTGAGCCAAATGCCAGTAATACCTGAAAGGGTTATGGAGCCAATAGGCTTCGTAATTGAATGAAAATATGATGGGCAAAATAATGTGATCATAAACCGAAAAGGAAGGTTAAAACAATATTTGTAACCCATCCAGCCAAAATTGAAATTACTATAGTGGACAAAGAGATTAAAGTAGCCCTCCTCCAACCCTCCTCCCTCACACATGCAGCTATAGTGGCAACACATGGAATGAAAAACATAACAACCACCGTGAAAACAAGCATCTGCTTCACACTTAAAACTAAATTAAGAGCACTGGATCCAATAACCTCTTGAAGCAATATTAATGCAAGCTCCTTCCTAAGAATTCCAAATATCAATGGGAAAGCCGTTACAGCCGGCAATCCAAGCAANCCGGATATTAATGGTGAAGCATAATATGATATNAAGGGAACCATATTCAATTGGTANATGGTTTCAAGTATGACGCTACCAGCAACTATTAATGGTGAAGCTTCATAAATGAATCCTTTAACCCTATGCCAAGTCTTTAAAACAACAGCCTTCAAAACTGGTTTACGATAATCAGGCATCTCCATAATCAAACCCACAGGGCAACCTGGTAGAAGCCTATTTAGAGCATACCCAAACAAAACTATCACAATAATGTTNATTAGATACAGCATCAACGCGTATGTGAAGCCAATATATTTACCAACAATTCCAAGTATAACCACAGTCCTAGCACTACACGGAATTAAAACCACTAGAAAGCTTAGTAGAAGCTTTTCACGATCACTCTCCATAATTCTACAACCTAAGCATGCTGGAACATTACATCCATAACCAAGCATTAATGGCAGGAAAGCCTTACCATGCAATCCAATCCTATGCATGAAGGCATCCATGAGATACGCTGCCCTAGGCATATATCCAGTATCTTCAAGTATCGATAGGATGAAGTAGAAGGGTAGGATGTATGGTAGAGAGATTGTGAGTGTCGCTATCAATCCACCAAAGAAACCATTAATCACGATATTAGAGATTGTTTCAGGGAGGATGCCTGAAATAATCCCAGAAATCCAGGGCATTAAATTCTCATCAAAAATGTAGCTTAAAGCGTCCTCCAATAATCTTCCGCCAGTGAAAATCGCATAGAAGATTGTTAGGAAGACTAGTATGAGTATTGGATAACCGAGTATTGGATGCGTAGTCCAGTAATTCAATTTATCTGAGAATGTCCGTGATATTGGTGCTCTCTCAATGAATTGAACTTTTGGCAATATATCCCTACTTATGATGCTATAACGCTCAGAGGAGATTATTGAAGATATTTTCTCACCATGAATACGCTCCAATTCATCCACAAACTCCTGAACTAAGAGTGTTATAATTCTGCCATTCTCCAAGCTTTCAACTATCTTCAAAACGTTTTCATCACCCTCAAGGAGCTTTATGGCAAGCCATCTGGGAGGATATTTGGAGCATAATTGGGGGAGATACTTCTTAATAGACTCAGATAATATTGAAATCTTCTCCTCAACCTCCCTACCATACTTAAACTTTGTGGGTGAAACTTTTACATGCCCCTCAACAAAATCAATAATTGTTTTAACAAGGACATCTATACCGCGACCAGTAACTGCAACCATAGGTATAACGGGGACTCCAAGAATCTTGCTCAATTCGTCAACATCTATCCTTATACCCTTACTCTGAGCCACATCCATTAAATTCAATGCCACAATTACTGGAGCTTCAAGCTCAAACAATTGTATTGTCAAATATAGATTCCTCTCTAGAGCAGAAGCATCAACAACATTAACTACAATATCAGATTCCCTTGAAAGAATATACTCTCTTGCAATAACCTCCTCCTCAGAATACGATGATAGGGAATATGTTCCTGGGAGATCAACAACATTTATCTCATAATCTCCATAAATTAATNTCCCCTCAGCCTTCTCCACAGTTTTCCCAGGCCAATTCCCAACAATTTGACTACCACCAACAAGGCTATTGAATATTACACTTTTACCAACATTTGGCTGCCCAGCTAAGGCAACATTAATCTTCCTCTTAACCATTATAATTCACCTTAACCTCTTAACATAAATTCTGGATGCTATACCCCTACCTAGGGCAATCTCATATCCCCTAACCTTCAACACTATGGGTCCACCGAGGGAGGCTATGGATGCAACTTCAAACTCAACCCCAGGCGTTAAACCCAAGTCAGATAGTCTTCTCAGCATCCCATGCCCTCCAACAGCATATATGAATATACCCCTCTCCCCCCTACGGAGGTTAGTGAGCGGTTCAACTTCATCAATGTTCCCATCAAACTTTGATAGAAAGCTCCTTAATGACTTCAAATCTTCATCACTTAAATCATGACCATACTTTAAATGTTCACCCACACCAGAGTATAAGCTACTAACACCATATCCACCATGAATCAACTTATCATGTATAAATGCCTGCCTATATCTCAAAATGAACTCTTTCCCAGAATCTGTTAAATTTAAACCATCACTTGAAACTAAACCCCTTTCACGAGCCAACTTCAAAACATCCTCCAAAAAATTTATAGGGACACCAAGTCTCTTCGAAACCTCATCTAAAGTTACTTTGCCACCAGAAAGGGATATTGAATATATGGTTTCCAAGATTTTAGGCATTAACATTTCTATCAATGAAGAATCATAACCCAACCCGATCAACCCTCCTCCAACGGGCATTTCCCACTATACAAACAAACATTATTNCATGGGAGTGGAGTGCCATGCGGGCAACGTGAAGGTATTTTTAAAGCCTTACATATCTTGACAACACTGCTATCATTAACATAATGCTCTAAGGAGCATATTTCAGATGCAACATCCTCATCAATATTGAAGTTGAGGAGATACCCATACAGACACTCCAAAATCTCCCTCTTAAGGATATATTTAAAGGCAATATTTTCACCAGCTTTAGTTAACATTACACCCCTATATGGAACATAATTGCATAAACCCATATCACTAAGCCTCCTAACAGCCTCAGAAACCGTGGAATTTGAAACTTTAAGGTAATTTGCTATACTGGAATTTTCAACCAAACCATCACTACTGGATTTAACCAAATTGTATATGGCAACTAGATAATCCTCAATCCTCCTATGCTTTAAACCATCAGACATAACCAAACCTAATCATTTCATAAAGAATTAATATAGATTTCGGTTATACGAAAAATGGTGAAAAATTTAATATTAATTTTTTGAAATATTGAAAAAATTAATTTAACATAATCATTTCATAATGCAACTTTCCATCNTTCATACTAAAGCATATCCTCTTCAACCAAGCATCAGATTCATTTGGAAAATCAGATCTATAATGCGCCCCCCTACTCTCTTCACGAATGAGACTTGAAGTTGCAACCACCGAGGATACTAGGAGCATATTCTTAAGTTCGAAGAGCTTTAAAGCATCAAACTTGGATTTCACGATGGCATCCTCAACTTTAACATTTAATTCATCAATAATTTTGAGTAGATCCCTTAAACGGCTACCATTACGAATAACTCCACAATACTTCCACATGTTATGTTTCAATTCAAATCTTAAATTATCGATATCATAAGATCCCGATGAAGATTTATTGAGCATTCTCTGAAGACTTTGAATAGTTTCATCGCAATTCACCTTAGAAATTTTAGATGTTAATGCATATTTTGAAGCTGAAGCTCCAGCCCCTGCGCCGAAAACTATGGTTTCTGTGAGAGCATTACCGCCAAGTCTATTGGCACCATGAACACCTCCACAAACCTCACCACAAGCATAAAGTCCAGGTATACCGGTACTGCAATTCTCATCGATAAGTATGCCACCCATAGTGAAATGGGCTGTGGGGGCTACTCTAAATCTACTGCCACTCAAACCCAGAACTCTTATTAGATGTATTGAGGAATCCGGCATAACAGTTAATGGATCTTTATCCCCAATATCCATGATTAGAGAATCATCGAATCCAAGACCATCATCTATCTCCTTAAACAAAGCCCTCGAAAATAGGTCTCTATCTTCAACAATTATCCTCCCAAGAGGCTTGTTAAAATTATATTTGAGGACAACGTCTTCGCCAGCTATATTAATTATTTTGGCATCATATGCTGGGAAAAGCCATGGCGGCTTCCCCTCCTCAGCCAAACCCAATGGGAAGAATTGCGTGAACTCCATATCCACAAGTTTAGCTCCAGCCTTCAAAGCCATGGCGCAACCATNACCAGAAACCCTAACCGGATTATCGCTTCTCAAGAATATCTGACTATACCCACCAGTTGAAAGCACAATGGATTTTGAGTAGATGGGTATTATCTTGCCGGAGGGGATTTGAAAAGCTATTAAACCATGAACTCCATAATCATCCACCATTAGATCTAAGGCCATGAAATTTTCAAGNAAAGTGACGCCAATCTTCTTGGCATAATCGCTTAAGGGCTTTATCAATCCAAGCCCAGCAGTTAAAGGTCCATCAGTAACACTTGCACCCCCATTTCTAACGTTTAAGTTAACTCCAAAATCTCTTAATTCAAGTAGCNTACTTGGAGCCTCCTCCACCAAGACTTTAACTAGGTTACGATCATTTATCATTCTACCTCCATGGAGGGTGTCTTTGAAATGGTTTTCCTTGGTATAGGATCCGAAGGCAGCTCTAAACCCTCCACCAACATATAGGGTGCATGAGGAAGCACCTATTGGAGCCTTAGAAATTAACATAACATTTAAACCCATCCTCCTAGCCTCTATGGAAGCTCTAAGCCCAGCTGCACCACCACCAACAATTAAAACATCAGTTTCTGGAATACTGTTCACCAAACATTATAGTGGATNGTGGATGTATTTATAGTTGACAATAGCATCTACAGGAAATCACAGCCTATACAAGTCTACCCTCCTATCATTGAAAACATGATTGTATGGTGTTATCCACTTATCTCTAGCCATAAATGGATCAACATCAACAATCCCCACAACCTCATCATCCACACCAGCAGAACATAAAACTTCCATCTTTGGATTAACAATTTGACTCAAACCAGTAAATTTCAGCTTTTCACCACCCCTCTCCTCAACTCCAACCCTATTTGCAGTAATTGTGTAAACCCTATTTTCAATAGCCCTAACCTTCATGGCAATCTGCGCGTATGGAAGGACGAGATTTGATGGATGACAAATTATATCTGCACCCTTCAAAGCCAGAGTTCTCGAAGCTTCGGGGAAGCACCAATCAAAACATATTAAAACACCAATCCTAGTGGAACCAATATCATAAACCTCAAAATTTGAATCACCATTATCGAACAAGAGCTTCTCCCTACTGAACAAATGAGCTTTACGATAAACTCCAAGAACACCCTTCGGGCCAACAATAACAGCGGAATTAAACAGCTTCCCACAACACTTCTCAGCTATGCCAGCCACTATAAAGGCATTCTTTTCATGAGCTAAACCCATAAGTTTCTTGCACGTGTACCCATTGGGAAATTCCTCAGCTAAACGTTCAACCTCATTCCTATCAAGAAATAGATATCCAGTATTGAAAAGTTCCGGTAAAACCATAAGATCAAAGTCAACATTTTTAAGCATTGAAATAACTTTACTCACATTATATTCAACATCACCAAATACNGGATTAAATTGNANGAAACCAATCTTCAATAATACCCACTCCTAAAAAATAGGAAATTATGGTTTAATGTATTATTGTTAGGCTATCCAAATCCCTTGGATAGAATGTTACAATTTCAGCTCCATCCTCTGTTATTATCACNGTATCGGAGTGTCTGAAACCTGCGAATCCAGGTATGTATATTCCCGGCTCACAGGAGAATACCATTCCAGGTTTGAGGATTGTTGTATCACCATCTTCAATCCATGGAGGTTCATGACCTTGTAAGCCAATTCCATGACCAACCCTATGCAACACATACTCTTGAGGTACACCCTCCTCCTTGAAAACCTTAAAGGCAACCTTATTCACATCACAACACTTTACGCCTGGTTTAAAGGCTTCGAGAGCTGCTTGCTGAGCTTTAACCATTATATTGAAGTACTTAGCCTGCTTCTCATCTGGTTTACCAACGATCATGGTTCTCTCAAGCTCTGAATTATATCCACCAATCCTTGCACCTGCACCTGTAACTAGCACATCCCCCTCCCTTATAACTATATTTGAAGTTAACATATGCGGATATGCTGAGTAAGGCCCAATCTGACCTCTAAATCCAGCTGAAGCTGGAAGCATAGTTTCAGGTTCAAATTCAGGTCCAAGAGCTTTAATCATAGCTAAAGATGCTTCAAAACTGGCTCTAGCTGCAACCTCAATTTCATAAGCTCCAGGATAAACGTATTCTTGCAAAAGCCTATGAGCCAAATTACCCCACTTAGCACTCTCCCTTATAAGTGCAATCTCCTCATCATCTTTCACAAGCCTCATATCATTTATAATCTTCCCAAGATTCTCAATTTTCGCAGATGGTAAAACCTCAGCCAAAGATGGACCAACATAACCCATAACCCCAGGATACCCTGGAGCATCAACAGCAATCTTCTTNTCCGCCAATTTAANCTCCTCCAACCCNCTAGCTAAAACCTTCATTGGATGCTCAACACCTGGATACTCAAAGTAGACAATCCTCTTCTTAATCTGTGGAACCCTAAACTTCGAATGATCCTCTTCAAGTCTTGGAATGAATAGGATCGNTTCATCATGCACTGGAAGGATGAGTGCAGTTGGCCTCTCAGTTGATATTATTGTGTATCCGGTAAGGTAGAAGACATTCAATGGGGAGAATAAAACCATTGCAACACATCCATGCTTTTCAATTTCACTACGCACATAATTCATCCTCTTCTCATGCATCTTCCAACTAATTCTATACCTACCCATAACTATCACAATATTGTTATAATTTAAAGTGTATAAAAAGTTAATGAACAAACCTATTACTGCTATATTACCATCTAACTTTTAATGGTTTGGGAAGCCATTTTACGGAGCTCTTCTATACTATCCTTAAACCCACTAACAAGCATTACAACTCCACCAGTTAATGTGAAATCTCCAGGTGGATCCTTAATCCACCTCTCCCCAGGAAATCTAACTGCAAGAACATTAATTCCCATCTCATCAAGTTCAAGTTCAGACAGGGATTTACCATCAAGTTCACTATCCTTCTCAACTCTAATTAGGGAGACACTCTCCTCAGTTTCCATAAAAGCCATGCCCAATATGGGATGGGATTTAAACCCCCTCATAACAACATCTGCTATGGATGCAGCTGCATCTGAAATTGATTCCACGCATAAACTCAACCTTATTACCCCAAGGATGTTCTTCTCATCAACCCCAGCATCCCTAAGCTTTAGGCAATCCGTTTCCAACTCTGTATGCAGATTGTCAATNTCCTCCTCCATAACTAGAACTTCATGCGCAATACTCGAATCATTATAGAGTAATGCGTAATATGCTAGGTCAATCATGGATCTAGACATATCAATCATTTTAACCAGCTTTTCCTCAATACTCCTAAAACTCATCCCCGAAAACCTCCCTCAAATCCTTAACTTCACCGGAAGCAATCCTACTTAAATCATTTAAACCATCAATGGGACCTCTAACTATTAGTATATCCCCATCGAATATTCTTTCATCGTCCTTAGGGCCTATCATCACCTTTGCTCCACGCCTAATAGCTAGCACAAATACACCCATATTAACATCAAGTCCAAGTTCACCAAGACTCCTACCAACAATAGGCGACCCCTTAACTACAGTGATACGTCTATATTGTGGTTCAATTTTAGATAAGGCTTCCTTAAGTTGGCTGGGCAATCCAAGCTTAAGCCTAATAACATTCACAATATCAGCAACTGCATTTGAAATGCCATCAATGGATATTGCAAGCTTCATTATACCAGCTAAAGCCTCAGCATCCTCCACATCCCTAACAGCAAGGGATGCACTAGCCCAAATCTCATATAAAAGTGAATCTATATCCCTCTCAATCTCCAAAACCTCCTCCACCAGATCCTCATCATTCAAGAATAGTGATGCATAAGCTAAATCCAACATCAACCCACATGAATTCTTCATATCAATCAAAACATCCTTCACTGGGCGGGGTCTACGACCCCAAATATTATGGGATTTATGTGCACACATTTGGGAAACTCAACCTCAATTAATATCAATATTACTATAGTTTG
>JGI24721J26819_10005813_pt1 | contig 12225 bp, 20 predicted proteins | sample YelNatPaOPGAMG01_FD_26819 | JGI IMG/M metagenome (IMG submission 26819)
CAAATGGTTTGAAGTTGATAAGATAGATTTTAAAAATCTTGGGTTTGATCATTTAAAAATTTTGAAAGACTATTTAAGATATAAGAAAAAGGGAGGGACTTACTGGTCTACAAGGTGATTTCATGAATCCAAGAAAAAAGCCTGAGTTCAAAAGATGGTTAAGCCAGACCTTGAAAAGAATCAAGCCAAGCTGGAGGAAGCCTAAGGGAATGAGAAGCAAGATTAGGTTGAGGAAGAAGGGCAAGTTCAAGATGCCTTCTGTAGGCTATGGTGCTCCTAGGCAGCTCAGATTTTTACATCCTTCTGGCTTCAAAGAAGTATTGGTTTCAAACTTAAAAGATTTGGAAAAGTTGACCCAAAAACTGAAGCGATAAAAATTGCTCACACTGTTGGCAAGAAGAAGAGGCAAGAGATTTTGAAAAAAGCAGAAGAGCTTAAGATAAAAGTTTTAAATCCTTAACTGTTTCTCTTTAAATCATGAGCATAAGCATAGAAATTAAAGGAGAAGATAAGGAAAAGATTGCCGAAGAAATTGAAAAAGAGTTAGAAAAATATGGTGAAAAAATTGGCAGGGTTGCTTATTATTCTTCAGGTTCTCTCGACATTGCTAAACTTGGTCTTTCTATTGTTAAAACTATTTTGATTTTTTTAAATGAAAATGACCCGGAATATCCTTTCTTGAAAGGAATGGAAGCTGGATTGAAAGAATACATAAAACATTCTGAGAAAAGAAGATAAGGTTATGTATGCTGGGAAATGTCGGAAATTTACTTCCGAAAAACCCTTATATTCAAGCAATAATCTTTAAATTGTGAGAACTGGAATTGCTGAATTACCATTGCATTATGGAAGCTGTCCACCTTGGCTTTTCCAAAGAATGAAAAAATTGGGCAGAGCTATAGCTGGAATCATAATTTTTGAATATGGAAAAGATGAATTCGTAAGAAGAATTTCGGATCCTTTTTTCTTCCAATCTTTTGCTTGTGTTGCAGGCTACGATTGGCATTCAAGTGGTACAACCACCACTTTAACAGGTGCTTTGAAAGAAGCGAACTTGAAAGAATTTGGCATAGCTGTTCTTGGAGGTAAAGGAAAAGCTAGCAGGAAAACTCCTCAAGAAATTGAAAACTTAGCTGAAGAATTTTCTTTCAGTGATAGAAAAATTGAAGAGTTGAAAAGAGCAAGCAGGCTTGTGGCAAAAGTTGATAATAACGCTTTGCAAGATGGCTTCCAGCTTTACCACCATTCTTTTATTGTTACTGAAGAAGGGAAGTGGGCTGTGATCCAGCAAGGCATGAATTTGGAAAGCAGATATGCAAGGCGCTACCATTGGCTTTCAGAAAAAGTTGAGTCTTTTGTTAATGAGCCACATTTAGCTGTTTGCTGTGATGTTAAAGGTAAACCTTTGAACATGGTTGCTGAAGAAAGTGAAGAAGCAAGAAAGTGCTCTGTTGATTTGGTTAAAGATAATCCCATCCATTTGAAAAAGTATCTTGTGCCTAGCAAAGAACAAAAAACAATTTTCAAGTATTTGCAAATGCCTGCAAAGCATGAGATTGAGCTGAAGAATTTTGCTCCACTTATGGAGGCTTTTGAACAACAGCCTAAGAATTATGAAGAGCTTTTGCTTGTTAAAGGAATGGGGCCAAAGAGTGTAAGGGCTTTAGCTCTTATAAGCAATTTGGTTTTTGGGGNTGAATTGAGTTGGCGAGACCCTGTAAAATATTCTTTNGCCCATGGCGGCAAAGATGGGCATCCTTATCCAGTTGATAGAAAAATTTATGATAAGTCAATACAAATTCTTCAAGATGCGATTAAGCAAGCAAAGCTTGGAGAAAAAGAAAAAATTGAAGCCATAAAAAGATTAAAAGATTTCTTTCAATTCTAATCTTTTAAGAAGTGAATATAAATATTAAAAATTGTCTATTCAAATTATTAAAAACCGGTGTTTATATGTCAAGCTTACAGAAAAAACTTGCAGCTCAGATATTGAAAGTGGGTGAGAGTAAAGTTTGGCTAGACCCGAGCAAGCAGAAAGATATAGAGGCTGCTATAACAAAAGCCGATGTAAGAAAGCTAATACAAAAAGGTTACATAAAAGCTTTACCTGAAAAGCTTCATAAACCAAAAGAAAGAAAGAGGAAAAGAGGACCTGGAAGCAAGAAAGGTGCTAAAGGGGCAATATTGCCTGAAAAGAGAAAATGGATTCAAACTGTAAGGCCTTTGAGAGAGATGTTGAAAGAATTGAGAGATTCTGGCCAAATTGACAATAAGGTTTACAGAAGGCTTTACAAGCTTGTGAAAGGTGGAATGTTCAGGAGTAGGTCACACTTAAGAATTTATCTTGAGCAGCACGATTTGATAAAGAAGGGAGGAAAATGAAGCTTAACCCAAGGTATAAAATGCCTTTCAAGAGGAGAAGGCTCGGAAAAACAGATTATGAAAAAAGGTTAAAACTTTTGCTATCCAAAAAACCTCGCTTAGTTGTGAGAAAGAGCTTGAAATACATTTTAGCACAAATTGTTGAATTTTCAAAACAAGGAGATAAAACCTTGACTCAAGCAAGCTCAAAAGAATTGAAGAAGCTCGGTTGGGAATTTGCTTGCGATAATTTGCCTGCAGCTTACCTTACTGGCTTGCTCATAGGAAAAAAGGCCTTGGCAAAAGGGATAAAAGAAGCTGTTTTGGATTCTGGCCTTTATGCTTCAACAAAAGGTAACAGAATTTATGCTGTTGTTAAAGGTGCTAGAGATGCTGGCTTAGATGTCCCTGTAGATGAATCAATTTTACCAAGTGAAGAAAGGATTAAAGGTTTACATATTTCAAGCTATATTGAAAAGTTTAAAGCTTTGCCAGAGAAATTTGAAGAAGTTAAGAAAAAAATAGGTGGTTGAATGGCAGAGGAAGAGAAGAAAGAAGTTGCAAAGGAAGAGACAAAGGAAAAAGAGGCGGCTCCAGCTGAAGAAGCTGTAGAAGAAGTTGCAGCTCCAGAAGAGGTGAAAGAAATAGAAAAGGTGCCAACAGAGGAAGAAGTTCCTGCAGAAGAAATAAAAGTTGTTGCCCCAAGCCCACTTGAAAAATGGAAACCAAGAACAAGCTTGGGAAAAGAAGTTTTTGAAGGCAAGATCACAGATATAGAAGAAATTTTCAAATCAGGGAGAATTATAAGAGAGCCTGAAATAGTTGACAAGCTTTTGCCAAATTTAAAGAGTGAGATAATTTTGATTGGAGGAAGGACAGGAAAAGGAGGTGGAGCTCAAAGAATTCCTGTCAGGATAACTGCAACCATGCATAAATCTGGAAGAAGATTCACAACTTCTGCATTTTCTGTTGTTGGAAATGAAGATGGTTTGGTTGGAATCGGAAAGGGGACAGCACCTGAGCCAAGAGATGCAATAGCAAAATCTGTGCAGAAAGCAAAGCTCAACATAATTAAAATAAAGCGTGGATGTGGAAGCTGGGAATGTGGATGTGGTGAGCCTCATTCAATTCCTTTTAAGGTTGAAGGTAAATGTGGTTCAGTTAGGGTCGTGTTGATGCCTGCTCCAAAAGGTGTTGGTATTGTTGCTGATGATGAAGCAAAGAAAATTTTCAGGCTTGCTGGAATAAAAGATGTTTGGGTCAAGACTTTTGGAAATACTTCCATGAGGATAAACTTGATCACAGCTATTTACAATGCTTTGAAGAAATTGTATATTTATGAAAGGTGAGCAAATGTTTGCTGTTGTGAGGATAAGGGGAGAAGCAGGCTTGAATAAAGAGATAAGGGATACTTTGAAAATGCTTAGGCTTAAAGCTCCAAACAATTGTGTTTTAGTTCTTGAAACAGAAAGCTACAAAGGCATGCTTGAAAAATGTAAAGATGTTTGCACATGGGGAGAAATTGAGAGAGAAACTCTAATCAATCTCTTGAAAAAAAGGTTGAGAGCTGAAGGTGAAAAAAGAGTTGATGAAAAATTATTGAAAGAAACCACAGGCTTTAATTCTTTTGAAGAGTTTGCTGATGCTTTGCTTTCAGGTAAATGTAAGCTGAAAGATTTCAAAAGGCTTGAGCCAGTTTTCAGACTTAAACCACCTTCAAAAGGTTTCAAGTCTGTAAAAGAGTCTTATCCAAAGGGAGATTTGGGATATAGAGGAAAAGATATAAATGAACTATTGGAGAGGATGATCTAATGGTTGTAAGAAGAGAGAAAAAAAGAAGAAGAGGAGAAAGAACTTATCATGGAAGTCATAAAAAGGCTAGGGGAGGAGGCTCAAGAGGTGGGAGAGGAAAAGCTGGCTTACACAAGCATAAATGGAGCTATGTGGTGAAATATGAACCTGAACATTTCGGTAAAACAGGTTTTACGCCACCAAGAAGAAAAGAAGTGAAATCGATAAATTTGAAAGAATTGGATGAAATTGCAAAAGAAAAGAATTTGGACAAAATAAATGTCTTAGAGCTTGGTTATGAAAAGGTTTTGGGTGAAGGCAAGCTCTCCAAGCCCTTGACTATAGAAGCAAAATTTTTCTCAAAGAAAGCTGTAAAGAAAATTGAAGAAGCTGGTGGAAAGATTATAAAATCATAGGAGGAAGACATGGTAACTGAATTAGAAAATAATCTTTCTCAAAAACAACTAGAAGACATGATCAAAAAATATAGTTTGGTGNAGAAAGTTATTATCTTTGGTATTAATGNCAATGAATTTAAATTTGAATTGGAAGATGTAAAGTANAATAATGGAAAACTCATTTTAATATATAAGGAAAAAATTTGAAGTGATGCAATGAAAGAAGAAGAAAAGGAAGGTATTGAGAAAAAGATAGCAAGGTATTTGCCAAGCGTGAAGAAGCCAACTTACCAGCTTCCATTCAACACAAAATTAAAATGGACTGGTTTTGCTCTTCTCATGTATCTTGCCCTTTCTTATGTCACAATTTATGGTGTGGAAAAAACTTCTTATGAATATTTCAGGTTTTATGAGATAGTACTTGGTTCTAAATTTGGAAGTGTGATGACTTTAGGAATAGGACCAATTGTTACAGGTGGGATAATCTTACAGCTTTTAGTTGGAGCAAAGATTTTGAACTGGGACACGACAAAAGAAGAAGGAAGGAGAAAATTTCAAACTTGGAGCAAGTTTTTGTCTTTGCTTTTTTGTGTGATTGAAGCTGTTGGTTTGGTGATGGCAGGAGCTTTACCTGTATCTGGAGATTTTACAGTTGCAGTTCTTGTGATGGCTCAGCTTGCTGCAGGTGGTGTTATCGCTCTACTTTTAGATGAGCTTGTGAGCAAATGGGGATTTGGTTCAGGAATAAGCCTTTTCATAGCAGCAGGAGTTGCAAACCAAATTTTGATTAGAATATTTTCACCTTTGTCTGTAGCATGTGTTGCCGGTAATTTTAGCTCTTGCTTCCCCAGTTCTGACCATCCACCAGCCGGCTTGCTTTGGCAATTTTTCATAAATTCTTTCTCAGGAAAATTAACTGAAGCTTTAACTGCTGCTTTGCCAATAATAACAACTACAGCAATTTTCTTGCTCGTAATTTACATTCAAGACATAGGCATAGATATACCACTCTCTTTTTCTGCCATGAGAGGTTTTGGAAGAACTTGGTCTTTAAAACTTCTTTACACAAGCAACATTCCTGTCATCTTGGCAGCAGCTTTGATTGCAAACCTTCAGCTTTTAGGAAGAGTTGGTGTTCATCCTGTGAGTGCTGAAATAAGCTGTAGCGTGCTGGCTTGCTATGATAAGCAAAACCAAATTGTTGGTGGGATAGCTTACTACTTAACTTCGCCCAGCAATATTTTGGCTCATGCNATTCAAGGCAAACTTACAAGCAATGAAATCATAAGAGCTTTTACTTACCTTATCTTTCTGAGCATAACTGCAATGGTTTTTTCAGTCTTTTGGGTTTCAACTTCAGGAATGGATGCAGCTTCTGTTGCAGAACAGCTTGAAAGTATAGGAATGCAAATCCCTGGCTATAGGAGTGATAAGAAATCGATGGAAGCTGTTTTAAATCGTTATATTCCTTATCTTGCAGTTCTTGGTGGTCTTTTGGTTGGTATTCTTGCTGCCACAGCAGATTTTCTAGGTGTCATAGGAAGTGGAACAGGAATGCTTTTAACTGTTATGATACTTTATAATTACTATGAGCAACTCTCAGCAGAAAATCTTGAAGGGGCTCATCCACTGGTGAAAAAAATTTTGGGTGAATGAAATGCTAGAATTTTTGGTTTCAATCTTGAATTTAATCTTTTGGCCTTTCACGATTTTGCCACCTGTTTTATCAATTTTTTTGTTTGCCTCTTTCGTTACCTTGCTAATGATTTTGATAAATAGAATCTTCATAAACAAAAACGCTGTGAATGAGTTGAAAGAGAAGATGAATAGTTTGAGAGAGCAGCTCATTGAACTGCAAAAACAGGGAAATATGGAAAAAGCTAAAGAGATTTTAGATGAAATAACTAAGCACAATTTGGATTACATGAGACAAACTATGAAAGCTTTGCTTATATCAATTGTTGCAATAATCTTGATATTGCCCTGGGTTCAATATACTTACAAAGATTTGCCGGTTGCTAAAATTCCTCTAACCTTGCCTTACATTGGCTCTAACTTGAATTGGCTTATTTGGTATTCCATAGCCTCTTTGACTGTAGGTTGGATTATAAGAAAACTTATGGAGTGAGATTTATGGCAAATGTTGTTAAAGTTAAAGTAAGGGTTCCTTCTGGTAAAGTTTCTGTAAAAAAGAAATGGAAAAAGCCTGCTGTTGCAAAATGTGCTGTTTGTGGTAAACCATTGCAAGGAGTTCCAAAATTAAGAGCTGTTGAAATAAGAAAGTTACCAAAAAGTAAGAGAAAACCTGAAAGACCTTATGGAGGATATCTTTGCTCTAAATGTGCTAGAGAGCTTTTCAGGGAAAAGGCAAGAGAAATAATGCAATCAGAGCAATAGAACTAAAACTCCTAAAAACATTGGTATAGGCAAACCAGGAAGTGGAATTTTCTTTTTCCTGAGAAGGTAAATTGTAATTAAGACTCCAAGATTGGTTGCAAATAATGTCAAAAACATTTTCTGTAAGCCAAAAATCATGAAAGCTGTAGCTGGCAACATAGAGTAAAAAATGACATCACCAAGACCAATTTTTATCAAATCAAAATCAACTATTAGCAAAGGTAAAAAATCGATTTTTACTTTCACTACTTTTTTAGCTTTAGTTGGCTTACCAAGAATTCTTTTAAGCGGACCAACAAAAACAGCATAAATATCATAAATTGAAAGTAACAGAGGAAAAACAAAAACTGTTGGGGGTTGTAATATAGTTGCAAAATAACCTGCAACTTCTGCTCCTATGAAAAGAGAAAGAAATTTGGAAAGGAAATAAAAAGTTTTAGAGTAAGCTACTAAGAAAACAAGAAAAACTAGAAGAATTGAAAAAATCCAAGGCAAAAGAACTGAATCTGGAAAGATTGTTGAAAAAAGGATTAGGTTTACTGAAAAAACTGAACTTATTAAAACTCCTGTTACCAAAGCTTTTATGAAACTGAATTTTTTCCATTTTACTAGAAAAGCCAAGAAAAAACCAAATACTAAAACCGAAGCTATCAATGGCAAAGAATTTGCTATAGCACCTTCAAGAGTATTGCCAAAAGGCTCATAAACCTCTTCTGCTAAAGGTGAAGAATAAAAAATTTTTGTGACATAAATGGCAAAAACCTGAGCTACCAAAGTGAAGACTAGAAGTTTGAGTGATGCAAGTTTGAACTTTTTTTCCATATAGCTCATTTTTCTGATTATTTGCCTTTTACTTTTTTTTCTGCCAGCTCACCAGCAAATGGTAGCTTGAACCACTCACCTTGATAAGCTTTTATCATGCAAACGATCCATGCAATTATTGTTACTAGACCAACTATTCCTGCAAAGAAAACCCCAAAGATTGGGATTAAGCCAAAGAGCATTCCTACTATCTGGAGAGCTAAGAAAGCTATCGTTGACTGAAGGGCATGGAACTTGACAAACTTGCTCTTTTTTTCTAGCAGATAAAAGATTATTCCTGTAAGCCATGTGAGCAAGTAAGCTAGCAAAGCTTCTAGGTTTTCGTCTAAGCCCAAAGATGTTTTCTTCTTACTTTCCTTTTTTCTAGGCATTCCAATCTTCTTTATTTTTTGTTCTTAAAGCTTATAAATCTTGTGAAAAAACAAAGATAAATTTATTAAATATTAAAAAGGTTATATTAGTTTAAAATCGAGGTGAAATCATGGGCTCACTAGAAGTTGGAAGGGTAGTGATGAAAGTTGTTGGAAGGGAAGCAGGAAAGTATGCTGTAGTTATAAAAGCAGCTGGAAAAGAAAAAGCTGATAAAAACTTTGTAATGATAACAGGTCCAAAGCTTTTGACAGGAGTGAAAAGAAGAAAATGTAATGTTAATCATTTAGAACCTTTACCTTATGTTCTTGAGATTAAAGAGGATGCAAGCGATGAAGAAGTTCTGGAAGCTTTCAAAAAGTCGGGACTCGTGAAAAAATTAAACTTAAAATTGCCTTCGGCTGCTGAACTTAAAGCTGAGAAGGCTAAGCCGAAAGAAGAGGCTAAGGTTGAGAAAAAAGCTGAGAAAGAGAAAGAAGAAACAAAGAAAACTAAAAAAGAAAAGAAAGGTAAAGAGAAAAAATGAAAGTCAACTGCAGAGATAATTGGTGAATTAGTTGATTCAATTGGATTTATTAGAAATTCTTAAAAAAGATTCAAATTTTTCAATTAAAGAATTAGATAAAGAGTTAATTGTTAATAAACCTCGTAGACAAGCTTTGAAAATACCAAAAACTGTTAATCTATGTGGAGAGTTACTAAGGAGTTTATTTCTGATTTTTGGTGATGGACATTATAAATCTAAATTAAGTTTAACAAATCATGTTTATAGAATTCATATGTATGTTATTCATTCTTTCGAAAATAATTTAGGAATCCCAAAAGATGTATGGAAGTTAAGAATTATTCATAGTCAGAATCAAGATAAGAAATTTATAAATATAGTAAAACGATATTGGACAAGAGTTTTAGAGTTTGATGATAACCAATTATATCCTACTATATCTTCCTCTTTCGGATATAAAACTTGTGAAGAAGGAATAGCCAGAATTCAGATTGATAAAATGAATATTTCAGAAATAGTTAAAATTCTTATCGAAAAAGCAATTTCTTTAATTAAAAACAATAAACTAAGCGAAGAAGAATATTGTTATATACTTGATGGTATTTTAAATGCGGAAGGTAGTGTTTTGTTAGATTCAAAAGGAATACATAGAGTAACGATCAGTTTTAATAAAAAAGAAAAAATTTTATTTCGAATTATTCTATTAAAACTGATTCAAAAAAAGGTTTTCAAGGAGAAAGAAGATAGATTTATTATCAGTAAATGGTATTTTATTTACCAATTTCTTAAACCTTTTGTAAAGTATAACATAATTCCTTTTTCGTTAAGACCGAGAGACGCGCATAACTTGATCTCGGGGTTCTTGAACCATAAACGAACTCAGGCTTTAAGGAACTATTTAGAAACTATAGAAAAATATCCTAACAAGTACTTCTCACAAATCGCAAGATTATCAAATAGGGATTGGAAGTCCGCGAAACAAACTCTGCAGATAAGGACTAAAGAATTCGTGAATATAAAAAGGGTTAAAGGAAGGCAAATTACTCGCCTTTCAGAAGAAGGTAAGAATCTTTTAAATCTAATTAGAACTTTAGAAAATTGGTTGCCAATTATTAGTAAAAATTTAAAAGAAGATGATTTAAAAATTAAACAATTGGAGGTGAAATAGTTGTGGTTAATTAAGGGTGAAGAAGAAACTAACCCGAATTATGGAAAAAACCCTGAAGAAAGAAGTACGGAAGAAGCAATAAAAAATTCGATTATTATAATTGATAAACATTCGGGTCCAACCTCTCATCAAATTTCCTACTGGGTAAAAGAATTGTTTCAAGTAAAAAAAGCTGGCCACTGCGGGACTCTAGAATAATATAGGGAAATCCTGCAGTGACAGGAGTGCTTCCAGTAGCTCTAGAAAATGCAACAAAAGCCATGCCTGTCTTAATGGGATTGGAAAAAGAGTATGTTGGAGTGATGCATTTACACAAGCAAATAGATGAAAATTTGCTCAGGCAAACTTGCTTAGATTTTGTTGGGAAAATAGTTCAGGTGCCACCAGTGAAGTCGGCAGTAGCAAGAAGGCCTAGAGAAAGAGAAATAAAATTTTTTGATATCTTGGAAATTGAAGGAAAAGATGTTTTGTTCAAGGTTGGATGTGAAGCAGGAACTTACGTGAGGAAGCTCGTCCACGATTTTGGAAAAAAGCTTGGGATTGGTGCGCACATGACTGAGCTAAGAAGGACAAGAGCTGGAAATTTCACTGAAGATCAAGCTCATAGCTTGGTGGAGATAAAAGATGCTTATGAATTTTGGAAAGAGGGTGAAGAAAAATTTTTGAGAAAAATTTTGATTCCTGTGGAGCATGCAATCTTGCATGTGAAAAAAGTTTTTGTGAAAGATTCTGCCATAGATTCAATTTGTCATGGCTCACCAGTTTTTGTTTCTGGGATAAGTAGAATTCAAGAAGGTATAGTTAAAGGCGAAAATGTAGCGATTTATTCTTTAAAAGAAGAACTTGTAGCTTTAGGAATTGCTAAGATGACAAGCGAAGAGATGTATGAAAAGAAGAAAGGTCTTGCTATAAGAACAGATCGAGTTTTCATGGAAGTCGGAACTTATCCTTCAGTTAAAAAACAACATCAGTAAGATTTATGTAGAACGAAACAAAAAATTGCAATAATCTTGAAATTTTGAATTTTTTCCCATAGCCTCTTAAAAATTCCTCTTTTATTTCTTCACTTTTAAGAGTTGAGATAAAGGAGAGAACGTCGCAAAAAGCAAAGAAATTTTTTGATTTTGAAGATTTTCTGAAAAGTTCTAAGTCAGTTCTTATTATGTCTTTATTAAACATCCAGTTGCTTGCCCTGTTGTCTATGAAGTAAAAATTTTTATCGTTCAATTTTCTAGTAAGCTCTCCAATTTTTCTCACAGCTTCAAGGGCTTTCTTGGGATTTTTGACTTCCAAATCATCTATTGTAGAAGAATCAGCATCAAATTCTTCTTCTATAAACTTCTCTGAAAAAGAGAAAGATTTTATTTTAGTGGTTTTAATTCCAAGGGAAGAAAGGATTTTTCTTGCTTTTAGCTCGTTGGAAATTTTTCTTTTTGGTGAAATCGGTATAATTGCTCGAAAAAAGAGTAAAGAAAAAATCAAAAGGGATAAGTCATGAAGAAGGTAGCCATAGACTGAAGGGTAGAATTTTACCACTTTCTTTTTTATAAGAAACAATTTTCTGCTTGAAGCATGCCTAAGTTTTTCTTCTTCCATATAAAAAATTTGGTTTTTTTGGTAAAAAAATAACTGAAAGATAAAGTTAAATTTTAATACTCACTAAAAATAAAGGTGAGTTCATGAAGATAAAAGAGATAAAAAGTGGGATGAGCAACATCAGCGTGGAAGGCAAAATTACAGAAATTTCTGAAACTCGAGATGTTCAAACAAAATATGGGAGAAGGAGTGTTGCCGACGCAACTCTAGAAGATGAAACTGGAATTATAAAACTGAGTCTTTGGGAAGACCAAATTGATTCTGTTTCAGTCGGCGATAAGGTTTCAATTTCAGGTGCTTTTGTCACTCAATTCAGAGATAAGCTTCAGTTGAGCATACCACGCTCTGGTAAGATAGAAGTATTGAAAAGTTAATTTAAATCAAAACAAAATTAAAATTATGAAAAAATTTGTAGCTTTGATTTTCTTTTTAATCTTTCTCTCATCTTTCTCTACAGCTTTAGCTTCAATCTACACTTGTGATAGAAATGGAACAGAAAAAACAAGCTTTTATTTGAATGAATCTGTCTATGTTGCCAGCGATGTCAACATAACAAACGAATCTAAAACCATTAAGTTTTATGTTGCCAGCCATAGAACTTGGAGCTTTGGTACAAACTTGACACAAGCTTCTAATTTCTCTAAAAACATAAACACGAATAGCTCTGGTTATGTTCCTGTTAGCTTGCTTTGGAGTTCACCTTTAATTTTAGGCAATTATGATTTAATTGCTGATGTAAATGAAAATGGAACTTATGATTCTGGAGATTTGCTTTACAATGCTAGTGGGGATGGTTTTTCTGTTTTAGAAGAACCTGT
>JGI24721J26819_10005814_pt1 | contig 12225 bp, 14 predicted proteins | sample YelNatPaOPGAMG01_FD_26819 | JGI IMG/M metagenome (IMG submission 26819)
TCCCGGGAGGACCGTAGAGCAATACTCCCTTAGGTGGATCTATTCCCAAGTGCCTGAATAACTCAGGATGCCTAAGAGGAAGCTCTACCATCTCCCTTATCTTTTGGATGGCATCCTTCAAGCCACCTATGTCCTCGTAAGTGACCCTTGGGACCTTCCTCTCCTCGGTGACGGGCTTCTCGCTTATCTCAATCTCAGTATCCGCGCTCACAATGACTGCATCTGCTACGGGATTGACAGCCGTGACCACCAATTCTATCAGGCTTCCGAAGACGTTTATCGTGACTCTATCCCCTCTAACCAGAGGCCTCCCCTCTAGCAGCCTCTTGAGGTACTGCTCCCCTCCTAGCAACTGTATGGGTTCGGTAGGTGCGAACACTACNTTCTTCGCGGGTTTAGCTACGCCCTTCCAAACCTTGACAGTATCNTCTATAGCTGCTCCGGCGTTCCTCCTAGTGTAGCCATCTATCCTTATCAAGTTCTTACCGTAATCCGAGGAGTAGGATGGCCATGCTATAGCTGCAGTTACCTTTGATCCCTCTATCATCACCACATCTCCTGTGTTTATCCCGAGAGCTTCCATCACCCTAGGATCGAGTCTAGCTATTCCCCTTCCCACATCTTTGGGATGGGCTTCGGCAACAGTGAGAGTCTCGACTTTCTTCTCACTCATAAAAATCACCCAAATAAAAATAGAGTTTAATCTACCTTTATCTTAGTTCCTTCCTCCTTTATNGGCTGCTTAGGCGTNAGCGTNATCTCCAGGATCCCGTTATTGTACCTAGCCTTGGCACTCTTTGGATCTACTTCAACTGGTAGATCTACTTGCGTCCTGTACTTCCTGTCATCATTCTCCGCCCTTATCTTCACCAACTTCTCAGTGACCTCTACGTCTATCTTATCCTTAGTGACCCCGGGTATCTCAGCTATCACCCTGACTTCATTGGCCTTGTTGTCAACTATGACATCGACGAAGGGCTCCCTATATCCTGCTTCCTCTACTACGGGTGGCTTGACATTACCGAACCTCCTCACTATAGGNTTCCCATCCGGTCCCACCGTTATGCTGAAGCCATAGACGTAAGGCCCTCTTATCTCAGCCTCTCCTTCNAAAGCCTTGAACATCCTGTCCATCATCCTCTCCAGCTCCTCGAAGTCCCTCTCCATATCCCTCATGAACCTCCTCCAGTACCTGTCCCACCACATGCTCTCACCAATTATCCTAATGGATAACTCATATATAAACTTAACTTAACCTACTCACGAATTTCTTGAGGGACCTGAGCACCTCATACCTCAACCAGATGAGCTGTGACTCAATCTCCTCAATATCATCGAGAGTTTCTTCTATCTCTTTAATAATTTCTGTCGATTTATACATCATTTTCCCTAAAGAATCCGCACTATTTAGCTCATTTATCATANCCATGACCCGCTTAAGNCTACCCTCTATATCAGCCGGAACCCCCTCAATCGGCCTAGCTTCTCTCACGTAAATCCTGACGGAATCCCCATCTAAGCTCAATATCACTCTGATAGGTCTCGCGATTCTGTAGCATCTCCTGATCCTGCCGTACTGATCCCTCACCTTATGTGCTTCTATTATGCCGGAGGATTCGAGCTCCCTTATATGTTTCAGGGCAGCAGGCTGTGATATTCCGAGTCTTTCAGCTATTTCACTCAATGTTAGCGGTTCCATAGCTAGTAACTTGACTATCTTCCTTCTGGTCTCAGTTGCAAGGGCCTCTATTATATCCTCAGCTCTCATTTACCATCCAATTAAATTTGCTTTTATATATATTTAAGCTTTCCCTTAAGCAGAATTGCAACGTTCAGCAACGCTTTACTTAGCTCCCTCGTNGAATAGATGGATCGATATGCCCAGGGAGATGAGTAAGTTCGTTGCCACAGTCGGTGTTATGGCTACCTTGACAGCTCTAGCTACTATAGTGATACAGATACCGACACCTCCCACTAGAGGCTACATAAACTTAGGGGACACTATCGTGATGCTCTCAGGTTCCCTCTTCGGCTCAATCATCGGCTCAATTTCCGGAGGCATGGGCTCAGCTTTAGCCGATCTCCTCACCGGTTACGGCCATTGGGCGCCCTTCACTCTAGTAATAAAGGGGATAGAGGGCTTCATAGCAGGCCTCTCTAAGGATAAGAAGGGGATTCTCAGGATAATCCTGCTGATATTAGCTGGAATTGAGATGGTAGCGGGCTATTTCATCGTAGAGACGATCATCTACGGGTTAGGTGCAGCTCTAGCGGAGCTCCCGGGGAATAGCTTCCAGGCCGTATCTGGCATACTCTTATCTTATATCCTGACCCCGGTATTGAAGAAGGTGCTCTGAAGGATGAAGTTGAGGGGAAAGCTGCCGCCTGACTTCTTAGCCGGGGAGATTTTTTCGAGACTTCCCCTCCCATCTGAGGAAGATGTCATCCTCGGACCTTCGATAGGTGAGGATGCTGCTATCCTCAGGGTGGGGGATGAGTTACTAGCTATACACTCAGATCCAGTTACTGGCGGGGGGAAGCTCGCTGGGTGGCTCTCTGTCTTCGTTGCATCGAATGATATAGCTACTAGAGGCGTGAGGCCACGCTGGCTCCTTCCTGTTTTCCTCTTCAGGGAGGGGGCTGATGAGTCCGAGATACTGAGCTTGGTGGAGCAGGTGGGTGATGCTGCCAGGAGAGTGGGAGCTTCTATTGTAGGCGGCCACACTGAAGTCACTCCCAACCTCGGCTTCAACATAGTTGTCACTACAGCTATGGGATTGGGCAGGAGAGTCCTAAATACTAGGGACGCTAAGTTGGGTGACCTAATAGTCCTCACGAAGGAATGCGCGTTGGAGGGGACTGCCATACTCTCAACTGAGCTCTTCAATGAATTGAAAAGCAGGGGGATTGATGAGGAATTGCTTAAGAGAGCTGGAAGCTTCATAGAGGATATAAGCGTTCTAAAGGAATCCATTATTGCCTCTAAGTTTGAAGGAGTTCACTCCATGCACGATCCAACTGAGGGAGGGGTTTTGGGGGGTGTGCAGGAATTAGCTATAGCATCTGGCTTGGGGTTCAGGATCTACGAGGACAGGATACCACTGAGAGAGGAGACTGTAGCGATATGCGATGCCCTGAAGGTAGATCCTCTGAAGCTAATAAGTTCAGGAAGCTTGCTTATAGCTGTATCGAGGGAGAGCGTTGATGAGCTCATCTCAGCCCTGGAGAGGGAGGGTGTGAGGGCGAGTGTGATAGGCGAGCTCACGGATAGGGAGAGTGGAATGATCCTGCTCAGGAAGGACGGGAGTTCCGAGAGGATATCGGAACCTGTGATGGATGAGCTATGGAGATTGCTCAGTTAATAGACTTCCCATCCGGTCCCTCGGTACAAATAATGTTTAAAAAATATACTTCTCAGGGAGCCCGGGGTGGCCTTGGAAGTAGTCGTCTGCGTGAAGCTCGCGTATGATGAGACTCAGATACCCATAGAGGGGGATAAGTTATTGCTGGAAAAGGCCCCCGTCAAAGTGAGCGATATAGATAAGAACGCGATAGAGGAGGCCGTGAGGATAAAGGAGAAGTTCGGGGGCAGCGTAACTGTCATAAGTGTAGTGACCGGGCCTTACGATGAAACAATACTGAACGAGGCTCTGGCCATGGGAGCTGATAAGGCCTTCATCGTCGAGGGGATCGGCGGTACCAATCCCGCTAGAACTGCAAAAGCTATAGCCGAAGTTATAAGGAAGATGGGGATTAAATATGACCTAATACTGTGCGGTGAGGGATCTTCAGATCAGTATAGCTGTGCAGTAGCCCCTATGTTGGCTGAGTACCTCTCAATTCCATCGATAACATTCGCTGGAAAGCTGGAGATCGAGGGAAACGTTATAAGGGGAGAGAGATTGCTGGAGACTGGCTATGAGCTCGTTGAAACCGAGCTGCCAGCTGTAGTTTCCGTCACATCGGAGATAAATGAGCCCAGAATACCTAGCGTCCTTCAGATAATGAAAGCCGGGAAGAAGGAGAAGATATCGGTGAAGTCAAGTGATCTAAACCTAGAGGCTCCTAATGTCGATTTAGTTGAGGTAAAAGCCTATGTGAGGGAGAGGTTGAGGAAGAAGTTCGAAGGAAATCTAGAGCCCGCTTTAAGGGAGGTTATCTCCGTTCTAAGGGAGAAGGGGGTGATCTCATGAGGATCCTTCTGATCTCAGAGGCTTCCAATCTACCAAAGCTTTTCTCCGCTATTTCTGGGTTGAATCCCAGTTATGTCGAAGCAATAACTAACGGAGATGCTAAGGTAGGGGTTGATAAGCTTCTGATAGCTAATTTCAGCGCCAACGAATGCTGGGTGAACTTAGCGGCTGAGAGGGCCAAGGGATTCGATCTTATAGCCCTCCCTTCCAGCAGGGACATGAGAGAAGTTGCATCAAGGCTTTCTGTGAGAATAGGAGCTCCATACGTAGCTGGGGCTGTCCAGTTAAGTTTGAAGGGAGGACTCTTAGCCACTAAGCTTTGCTTCGGTGGGAGAGGATTGGAGGTCCTCTCTTCCCAGCTTCCTTCCGTAGTTAGCGTGGATCTAAGCGGTTTCGAGCCCTCTCTCGGTGAGCCCAAGGGGAGGGAATCCATAACCCATGAGTGCAAGGGAAGGGTCAGGATATTGGAGAGGAGGGAGAAGGTCGCGGAAGTGGACCTCTCTAAGGCCGATGTTATAGTATCCGTCGGGAGAGGGTTGAAGAGGAAGGAAGATTTGGAGATGATAAGGAAGCTCGCTAATCTGCTTAAGGCTGAGATAGCTTGTACTAGACCGATATCAGCTGATCTGAAGTGGTTGCCTGAGGAGAGGCACGTCGGGATGACTGGAGTCAGGGTGAGGCCGAAGCTCTATCTGGCTCTCGGGATATCCGGGCAAGTTCAACACGTCGTCGGTTTCAGGGATGCGGATACGGTAATATCGGTGAACATAGATCCCGAGGCACCCATAGGTGAGGTGAGCGACTACTTCATAGTTGCGGATCTCTACGAGTTCGTTCCTAAATTGATGGAGGCCCTCGAGAAAAAGTAATNACTCTACTATCCTCCCTCCCAGTATTTTTACTGCGTCCATTATCCCTCTTTTCTTCCCTATCAAGATGAGCTGATCCCCTTCCATAAGCAGCTCGCTATCCTTGGGGTCGAATATCCACCTCAAGCCCCTCTTTATCGCTAGGATCCAGACCCCAGTGCGCTCCTCGAGATCTATATCTCCTATCCTCCTCCCAGCGACTTCGCTTCCCTCCTCCAAGATCAGCCTGCAGATGGTGTCCTCGCTCTCCTCCACTACCATCTCTAGCACGGGATGGGCCGTTATTCCTCTCTCCACGAGGGAAGCTATTGAATAGGCGGCATCACCAACTCTCTCGGATGAAGATGCCACTCCTATGAGAGGGATGAGCTCCTTCGGATCCCTGAGGGACTTCATGGATGAGAATAAGACCTCATAGAACTCATCCTCCAGTTCATCGAGTTCCTCCTCCAGTCTCTTCACTTCCACAGCGATCTCCACATTGTTGTAGAACATAGCAGCATAGGATAAGTAGAGGGAGAGCTCCGATAGGTTCCTCATGCTGCTCAGCATCTCCGATATCCTCCTGATTTCATCGCNCATCTCCTCGAGAGGGGCCCTAGGTACGTACTCCTCCCTCTTACCTGAAGCTAGAGCCCTGAGGGTCTCCACGCTTTCCATGGGTCCCTCGACTAGCAGGATATCTCCTCTCTCTATCTCCAGCTCCTCTGGGATATCGTAAATCCACCTTCCTCCTCTCTTGAGAGCCAAGATCTCGCAACCAGATAAGTTAACTGGATCCTTAGCCATCTCACCGCTCATCGAGATCAGGGAAGATCCCTCATCGATCCTCACCAAACCTATGACCTCATCCGCTCTGTATAGCATCCAGCTTATCGAGGGGTGTATCGGGAACTTCTTAACGACGAGCCTCGCTAGATCTGCCATCGCATCGGATACCTCATCTACAGCCCTTCCTATATCGAGAAGACCGGCTAATGCCTCAGCTTCCCTCCTCGAGGCCCCTGACATTATCGCGACCTTGAAGAGTTCATGAGTTAGGGTATCGAGCTCATCCTCAAGGCTGAATACCTCATTCGCCAGTTCCTCATCGTTATACATGAGAGACGCATATGCGAGACTCAGAGCGAACTCTGATAGCTCTTTCATCTCGAGTAGTATCTCCTTCACACTCCTTATCTCAATCTCCATTTTTCCAATTCCATAGCCCTTGGATAATTATATATGTTATCCTCATGGATACCGGTTAGGCCTTCAGGAACTCTACGTCATTCGAGCCAAGATACTCCCCCGTAGCTATCTCTATCACCTCCAGCGGAATTTTACCGACGTTTATTATGCTGTGGGGAAGCCCTAGGGGTATCCTTATCCCCTCACCTCTCGCTATAATGGATTCATTCCCATCCAAGATCACCTTGGCAGTCCCGCTTAGGATCTGCCAGTAGATAGACCTGTGAAAGTGCCTCTTAGGCCCTAAAGATCTGCCTGGGTATATCTTCAGCCTGCTCACCTCATAATTCTCGCTAGTCAGGAGTATCGTCTTCGTCCCCCACTCCTCATACTTAACCCTATGCTCTATGACCTCCGGGAGCTCCTCCTTCAGCATGCCCTCGACTAACTCCTTAAGATCCTGGCCACTCCCCTTCGGCATCACTAGTATAGCGTCTTCATCATCTATCACTATCATATCATTCACATTAACGAGGGCTACGAGTCTCTTCGAAAGTATCAGGTTATTCTTGGCTCCATGATATCTGACCTTCCCGCTCCTCGCATTCCCCTCCGCATCCTTCTGCAGTAGCTCATATACGGACTCGAAGCTCCCNAGATCGCTCCAACCTAAGTCCCTCGCTAAAACAACTGCCAAGCTTTCTGGGACCTTTGATAGTGTTCCTGAGCTCACATCTATCTCCTGAACGTATTTATAGGCTTCATTCAATTCGAATTTCCTCAGGGGATCCGCCACACTCGGCAGCGTCCTCTCTATTAAATCCATCATCTTAGAAGCCCTGAAGGTCATTATCATCGTATTCCATACCCAGTTTCCTTCCTTAAGCATATTAACAGCTTCATTCTGCCCCGGTTTCTCCTTGAACATCTCAACTTCTCTTACGCCTTCAATTATCTCCTTCCCCAGCTTTATGTAACCCAAGCCCCCTTCGGGCTTGGATGGAGGGACTCCTATGAGGACCACTCTATCATTAGCAGCATTCAACGATTTCATATATGCTTTGAGGAGCTCGGAATCATTCATTATAACGTGATCCGATGGGAGGATGACGACTATTGATTCGGGCCCGAACCTCTCGCTTATCCTCATGAGGCTGTAGTAAATAGCTGGAGCGGTGTTCCTCCTCTCGGGCTCGAGTATTAGATCATCCTCATCCAGGTTCACATCTATCTCCTTCGCCTGCCCCACAGCTAGGTATTTGTATAGATTTGATGTGACTACGACTATCCTATCGGCCATGAGCTTAGCTCTCCTCAGGGATTGCTGATACGTTGAAGCATCTCCTATTATCTTCGCGAATTGCTTCGGGAAGTCCTTCCTGCTGAGGGGCCATAGCCTCGTCCCGAATCCGCCGGCCAGTATGAGTGCTACTTTCATCCCATCCCCCTCCTCCCGGGGGCCGCTTAATTAATATCATATCGGTGGAATTGGTGATGCGGCAGAGATAACTCGGAATTCCCATCGAGTTCAGGGCTCCCTAGTATCAGAAGCCGTGAGCATACGCATCGTGAGTAAAATTAAAAGTATTCACGGAAAGGTACCGGGATGAGGCTGATAAGTTTCTGGGGGAAAGGGGGCGTCGGGAAGACGACGTGCTCTGCAGCTCTAGCTGTAGGCCTCTCCGAAGTTAGGGGTGAGAGGGTGCTACTGCTGACCACGGACCTGACCCCCACATTATCTGATGTGCTCAAAGTCAAGATGGGGAGCTCACCTACCAGAGTAGACGGATATAATAACCTCTATGCGATGGAACTGGATGAAGCTACTGTAATAAAGAAGTGGAAGGATAGATTCGGCTCAGAAGTATATGATGTCATATCTTCCTTCCTCCCCGTCGATGAGAGCTTCATGGATTACGTTGCCGGGGCTCCGGGGATAGCAGAGCAGTTCATCCTATACCTACTCTACGAGCTGTTCGAGGATGGGAGTTACGATGCTATAGTTTGGGATACTCCCGCCTCGAGCAGTAGCTTGAGGCTCCTGAGAATAGAGAAGGAGTTATATGAGCATATGGGAGATGCTATAAAGCTATACTTGAGATTGAAGGGATTTCTAGAGAGGATGAGGAGTAAGGATTGCGATCCACTTAAGCTCATAGGGAGCTGGAGGAAGTTAGCTGAGGATATATTCGATATGCTAGCTAGCGAGTACCACGAAGCTTACATAGTCTCGACACCCGAGATGATAGCGTATGAGATATCAAAGAGGATAAGGGAGGAGCTCAGCAGCTTCGGTATAAGGGTGAGGGGTCTCATCATCAATAAGTACCTCTCAAACNCTTGTGAGGGTCTCGAGAAGATCAAGAGGAATCAGGATGATGTCATTGAGCTCTTCAGGAAGGATTTCGATTCCCTCAGAATAATCGAGTATTTGGATAGGGAGATACTCGGAAGAGAGGCTCTCTTGTCCTTCTATCGATCTCTATCTATATGATTCAGAGCTCAGAAGATCCCTTTCTAAGCCGAATTTTTAGGAATATTCGGAAGTNGCTGATATTAGGGGCGTAAATATCGCTTCAATATCCCCATATCATCCTTGATCGGAACACCGCTCCTCAATGCCTCCATAANCATGGGCTCCTTCCTTCCGAACATATCAGCGAATTCCTCGGGGGTCAGGGGTATCACCTCATAGCCCGGTGGATGATCTATTCTCATGAGCCTCTCCACCGGACTCCTCTCCGGGAATTCGGCTATGAGGATTATATCCACATCGCTCCACAGGTTGAAATCACCTCTAGCATAGGAACCTATCAGGATTACAGTCGCTTTAAATGGCAACCCCTCAGCCCACTTTCTAACGCCTTCTATCACACTCCTCCTAAATTCGATCCTCCTGTTAAGTACTTCCATACTTCCTCAACCCATTTTATGATCTCCTCAGCATATTTAACGGCTCTTATGGCGTCAGATTTTGAGAAGTATTCATGAGGAGATCCCTCTGGCCATGCGTTGGGGTACCTCGCAGGCACATAATACTTATCGAGAGTGATCGCACCTTGCAAAATATCCTCTGGCACTTCGATCCCAGGAATGTTCGTTAATAACTTCGATACACTGTGACCGTAAGCCGGTAACCCGATACCGTGCAGTAGTGCTTTAACTGATAGCTCAGAAGCTTGCTGGGCCTTAAAGCAAGCCCAATTAAAATCTCCTCTCTCAAGATCTCCTTGAGCTGATTTTAAGGTGTTTTTAGCTGCTTTTAACCACCTCGAGTACTCATTCTCATCCAGCATAGTGTATACCATCGGGCCATATATCTGGGGATTCTCATTTAATGGATTCTCATNGATAACGGAGAATTCTCCAGCAGATATGAACCATTATACTGGGCTGAGGGTTAGGGAGAGCTCAAAGGATGCGGAGCTATACGTACTCGCNATAGTTGGGATTCTTTTAGTCGTCCTCGGTCTTGGGATAGTGGATCACTTAGTGCTCCTATCCTAATTTTTCAGCTCTAAACCTCTGTATCTGGAACATCCATTTTTTAAATAGATGGGATATGTTTGAAAAAATCGTAGTCTCCCTCAAAATTTATATATTTTTACTTCCCCTATAATAGGGATGATGAGGATATTAACTTTCATCCTCCTGCTGTTAATACTCATCCCCGCGTTCTACAGCTCGAGCGAGCTATCGCCCGATTATAATAGCATATGCAGACTCTGTGCAAGTTTAAAGTATCGTTGAGGGGGAATGAGATGTCGAAGGTCGATTATTTGATCCTCCTGATGGCCTTCTCCCTATTCGTCCTAGGTATCTACGATCACAAACTTCCCGCTATCATCTACTCTACCTTTCCACTACTTCCGGCTGCAGTTTTCTATGGAAAGGATTTTCCACCAAAGAGCTCTAAGTTCTTATGCTTACTCACTTATGCTTCCGTTGCTCTAGTGAACACGATTCTCCTGCTACAGGATACGGGGGGCTTCGTAGCGGAGTACCTGACTAAACCCTTCGCATGGGTCATAATCCTTTCCGCAGTTTCCTCAGCGATGGGACCGCGTCACTATAGCTTGAAGGGCTATAGGGGCATCATGGATCTTCTAGCGGGATACATCGTCATATACTTTTTCCCATTCAGCTATTTCGGATACGCTGAGGGATGGCTCTCTGAACCCCTCTTCATACCACTGTTCCTCGTCTCGCATCTTATATTAGTTCCTCCGATCTACATGTTCTTGAGGGCTTATAGCAATCGTAAATAGAGGCATAGGAAAAGAGCTTCCTCCCCTTTTCTGTAGCTCTTCTCATTGATTTTATGTGCCTGAAAGTCCTTCTAATCCACCAAAGCTTAGGATGCGAGGGACCCCGGGCATTGAACCATCAGATCATTTTTCGAGAGAGTAAATTCAAATATTTTCTGCTCATTTTTAGATCACAATAGCTCCGATCCCCTGAATTAACTCAGCCAGATTTTCATCATAGGAGCTCGGATATAGCATTAGAGGGCTGAATCTAGGTAGAGCATCACCATAAATCCTATGAGGAGCCCTAGTGTAGCCTTCAACGTGGAGTAATTCTCCCCATATACCTCCGGTATCACCTCCTTCAGTGTGATGAAGAGCATAGCACCTCCAGCGAAGCCCATCCCTATTGGAAGCAATTCCTTGAGTTCCGTGAAGACTAGAGTCCCTATTATAGCCATTAGAAGCTCGCTCACTCCGCTTAGCACCCCTATGAGGAAGCCAAGCTTCTTCCCTCCCGTGGAGCTGACGGGAAGCGCCACAGCGAAGCCCTCCGGTATGTCCTGAATACCTATCGCTATAGCTGTAGCTATGCCGAGCGGAATTGAGTATGCCACTGAGACGCCAACAGCTATTCCCTCAGGGAAGTTATGTATCAAAATAGCTATCGCTATCAGCCAGGCTTTCCTGAGCAAGCGTCTCGCTGATTCAGGGCCCTCATAACCCAAGATCGGGTGCTCATGCGGGATCAACCTCTCCACTATCAGTATAGCTCCGAATCCCGAGATTATCCCTAGTGAGACCGTGGGGAAGGAGGAGGCTTCTATCGCTGGAAGTATCAAGCTAGTGAAACTGGCCACTAGCATTATGCCAGCGGCGAATGCCATCGAGAAGTGTAAGCTCAGCTTCTCTCTTCTGAGTATGAGGATCATAGCTGCGCCTGAGCTGGTGGTGAGGGCCACGAAGGCTCCAGCTATTGAGCTAGCTATCAAGGAGTCCCTCCCGATCAGTGACTCGAGGAGGGATGCCAGCTGAATCGATCCCTCCGAGACCATCCCAGCTCAATACCGGGAACTATTTTAAGGATAGTAGGGCATAGAGAGGGGAGATCGAGATGGGATTGGAGCCCGGACTTAGAGGGACTTTCGAGTTCAAGGTCGAGGAGAGGTTTTCAACTGGACATGTGGGCATTCAAGTGCTCTCCACACCCGGGATGATAGCGATGATGGAGCTAGCCTCTATGAAGCTCGTCCAACCTTATCTGGATGAGGGGAGCACTACTGTTGGTACCAGGGTCTGCATCGATCACAAGGCACCAGCGCCAATCGGTGCCATTGTATCCGTCACCTCCGAGCTCATCTCAGTAGAGGGGAGGAAGCTCGTCTTCAGGGTATCGGCTCACTGGGGGGATAAGCTGTTGGGTGAGGGCTCTCACGAGAGGTTCATCGTGAATAAGGAGAAGTTCTCGGCGAAGCTCAAGGAGGAGTTGAAGTGAAGGATGGTAAGGAGATATTGAAGAGACTCTCCTTTCTAGATTTCAGGGAGGATGAATATGCTTCTTTAGTGGCCTCTAGGTCCTCTAACCCATTCGAGGCCCTAGTTGCTACAGTGATATCTCAGAATACCAACGATAGGAATACTATGAGAGCCATGAAGAACCTGAAGGAGAGGCTGGGATATCTAACTCCGGAGAAGATTATGGAGTTGAGCGATGAGGAGCTCGAGGAGCTAATAAGGCCCGCTGGC
>JGI24721J26819_10005826_pt1 | contig 12212 bp, 9 predicted proteins | sample YelNatPaOPGAMG01_FD_26819 | JGI IMG/M metagenome (IMG submission 26819)
CCCTTGGAGGCTAAGATCCGCTTAAACTCTTCATAAGATTCTGCGGTTGAGCATAGTTCTCTAAACATAGCTTCAGATCTCTTCTTAAGCCTACTTTGTAAAGCATCAAGCAGCTCTCTAGCCTTCTCAACAACAGCGCCCTCCTCAACAATAACCCTTTCACCCGTATCTCTTAGGGCGAAAGTAACTGTACGGTTTTCAAGGTCTCTGGGGCCGATCTCCAGCCTAAGTGGTACACCCTTGAGCTCCCAATCGTTAAACTTCCAACCTGGTGTATACTCTTCCCTATCATCGCAATAAGCTCTTAGGCCGTTTTCTGCGAGAAGGTTGGTCAGAGCCTTTGCCTTAGAAGCGAGTTTCTCATTAGGCTTATCTTTATAGAAGATGGGTACGACAACTACCTGTATGGGTGCGATCTTTGGAGGAAGTATCAGACCTTTATCGTCCCCGTGCACCATTATGACCGCACCTATGAGCCTCCAGGACACACCCCAAGATGTCTGCCACACAAAGTGCTCCTGCTTATCTTGACCCAGATACTTTATTTCGAAGACTTTAGAGAAGTTCTGCCCTAGGTTGTGTGAGGTCCCCATCTGTAACGCTTTGCCGTCTGGCATAATGGCTTCTAATGTAGTTGTATAGAGGGCGCCAACGAACTTCTCACGCTCCGTCTTACAACCAGCTACAGCTGGGATGGCGAGATACTCTTCGATGAACCACTTATAGAGGTTGAGGATTGTAAGGACCAGTTTATCGGCTTCTTCTTTTGTTGCGTGCGCCGTATGCCCTTCTTGCCAAAGGAACTCGGATGTCCTTATGAAGGGTTTTGTGGACTTGATTTCAGCCCTCATAACCGAGTTCCAGAAGTTTAGAAGTAGGGGTAGATCTCTCCAGCTTCTGATCCATTTCGAGTAGGAGCTGTAGGCGATCGTCTCCGAGGTCGGTCTAACAGCAAGCCTCTCATTCAACTTATTATCGCCAGCCTCGGTCACCCAGAAGACTTCAGGGACAAAGCCCTTGAAGTGCTCCGCTTCACGCTTCAGTATGCTCTCCGGTATCAACGCTGGGAAGTACGCGTTCTTGACACCAAGCTTCTTGAATTCGCGNTCCAAGACGCTTTGAATGATCTCCCAGATCTGGTAGCCGTAGGGTCGGAGCACCATGAAGCCTTTGGCTGAGGCGTAGTCGGCGAGTTCAGCCTTTAAGACAACTTGATTATACCATTCTGAAAAGTCTTCAGATTTCTTTACGGTTATGCCGATCTCTTTACTCAACTTTCCACACCCTAGGCTGATTACTCTAGTTTATCGGTGAGGTAAGTCGGTTTATGAAACGCTTTTAAAACGATAATTAGGTAAATCGCAGCTGCAACAACATAACCTACTAGCGTAATAAGAGCTTGTGCTAGAAGCCCCACCTCTATAAGCAGGAAGGAGGCATAGGCCATGTAGGCGAATAGTACTAGATTGTATAAGCTTGTTGCGGTGTAGAAGCTCCAACCATAGCCTGAGCTTAAACCTTTTACCATAAGCACTCCGGCCGCTAGTGAGAGCAAGCCTACGCCTATGGTGTGTATGCTACTTTCGGAGGTTAGTGAGGCTACGATCCAGAATGCCCCTGTTATGAAGAAGACTAGGGCTGTTAGTGGTCTGTGTCTGATCTTCTTGTCAGCCTTCATCGCAGGCACGATCCATCGAAGAATCTGTAAGCGATTTAACCTTTTCTGACAACAGGGCAACCTATTATTATTTTCGGGTCTGCTGCTTCACCGAGCTAGGCGATTAGAATATATCTTGCTGCAGCAAAGTAGGTGGGTGGCTGTGGGTTGTATTGGGGAGCGTAGGAGTAAATCTATCTGACAGGATTAGGGAACTTACCGCACATTCAGCGTCAATACCGCAATCCATCCTTATTTCAGCTACCTACGATGGTGAGAAGAAGAAGGCTGTGCTAAAATTCTATGATGAGAAGACTGGCAGAATATACTTCTGGTACGACACAACCGGGCACAAACCCTATTGTTACAGTAGACTAAGCCCTTCTGAGCTGAAGGTGCTTGAAGGTAGAAATGATATCGTTGAGCTTAAAGTTGAGAAGAAGATCGATCTTCTAAGAGATGCTGAAGTGGACGTCACTAAGATAGTAGCAACCGACCCCCTTGCTATAGGAGGACCCAGTAAATCGAGTATACGTGACGTCATAGAGGCTTGGGAGGCTGACATAAAGTACTATGAGAACTATTTGTATGATAACAACCTTGTTTGTGGAGCATATTACACAGTAGTTGATGGTTCTATAAAGCCGGTGAACTACGAGCCTCCGGATTCGGTAAAAAGTAGGCTGCAAAATATCCTAGATGAAGCAGACCCAGAGCTAAGAAGATATATCGAGGAGTGGGCTGCTCTCTTGAGCCAACCTACACCACACCTAAGGCGGATAGCCTTAGATATAGAGGTTCTGGCATCTGAGGCCAATCGCATACCAAACCCTGAGGAAGCAACGCAACCCATTATTGCAGCAGCCCTGGTTGGTGATGATGGGTTAAAGAAGGTGCTTGTGCTAAAGCGCAACAACGAAAACGCCGCCGCACCACTTATAGGCGAGGGTGTGAGCTTTAAACTCTGTGAAAATGAAGGCGAACTAGTAAGAGAAGTTTTTTCAACGATCCTTGAATACCCCATTCTAATAACATTTAACGGCGATCAGTTTGATCTAAATTACCTCTATCACAGAGCGTTGAGGCTAGGCTTCGCNAAAGACGAAGTACCCATCTCGCTGGGTAGGGATGTTGCATACATCAAGCACGGCGTCCATATAGATCTCTATAAAACGTTCAACAACAGATCTCTGCAAGTCTACGCCTTCGGGGGCAAGTATGTTGAGCATACGCTTAGTGCTGTCGCTGAAGCTCTGCTGGAAGAGAGTAAGATAGAGTTTGAGGGCGAGATAGGTGATTTATCCCTTGATGAGCTAGCAAGATACTGCTACAATGATGCCCACCTAGCTATGAAGCTCACAACGTTTCGAGGCGAACTTCTGTGTAAGCTGCTGATCGTGCTCTGTAGAATCGCCAAGATGCCTCTTGACGATGTGTCTAGGCTGGGTGTTTCAAACTGGATCAGGAGTATGCTCTACTTTGAGCATAGAAGGAGGAATATCCTTATCCCTAAGCAGAGGGAACTTGAGGAGAAGGGCAGCGCAGCTACCACAGCGATCATCAAAGGTAAGAAGTATAGAGGTGGGGTAGTAATCGAGCCCAAGGCTGGCGTCTATTTTGAAGTCAGTGTACTTGACTTCGCAAGCCTATATCCTAGTATAATCAAAGTATACAACCTATCTTATGAGACCGTTAGATGTGTGCACGAGGAGTGCAAAAGCAACCTCGTGCCCGAAACCAACCACTGGACCTGTAAAAAGAGAAGGGGCATCACATCACTTCTCATAGGTTCCCTCAGGGACCTAAGAGTCGGCTACTATAAGCACCTTGCTAAAGAGAAGACCCTTTCTGAAGACGATAGAGAGCTGTACAACATCGTATCACAGGCGCTTAAGGTCATCTTGAACGCAAGCTATGGTGTAATGGGTGCTGAAATCTTCCCACTCTACTGCCTACCCGTGGCTGAAGCTACTGCTGCATTAGGTAGGTATGTTATTACGAGGACTATAGAGAAGAGTAGAGAGCTTGGGATAGAGGTCATCTACGGAGATACCGATTCACTCTTCCTCAGAAGCCCCAACCCAGAGCAACTGGAAGCGATAAAGAAGTGGGCTGAGACCGAACTCAACATAGAACTCGAGCTCGACAAGACCTACAGATATGTGGCATTCAGCCAACGGAAAAAGAATTATATGGGCGTGCTACCTGATGGAAAGGTCGATGTTAAAGGCCTTACAGGGAAGAAGAGCCATATACCAAACTTCATAAAACAAGCCTTCTACGACTCATTAAAGATACTCAGCGAGGTTAAGACAAAAGACGACTTTGACAAAGCCAAGGAGAGCATAAGACAGCTCCTAAGACAAAGGTACCTAGATCTAAAGAATAGAAGGGTACCGCTCGACGATCTAGCCTTCCACGTTATGATAGGAAAAGCACCCGATAAGTACACCGAAACTACACCCCAACACGTAAGGGCGGCGAAGCTACTTATGGCTAAGGGGAAAGAGGTTAAAGCTGGTGAGATAATTTCTTATGTCAAGACGGTAACGCCACCTGGCGTAAAACCGATCTCTCTTGCTACACCCGAGGAGATAGATGCTGACAAGTACCTTGAGCAGCTTAAGAGCACATTTGACCAGATACTGGACGCTCTTGGCTACGAGTTTAACGAGATTTTGGGTGTGACGAAGCTAGAAGAGTATTTCTGGGGAGGGTAACCACCACTTCTGATACTCAGAAGCGTTATATGGTAGCAGGAGGTGAGGGGGGTGGAGATAAAGAGTAGCTTGACTGTACCCGGAGACAGGCTTGCTGTGATAGAGGAGTTTGAAGCTGGTGAAGGCACGTATGTGGACGATGGTGTAATAAGAGCTAGCACCCTAGGTGTCGTTCATAAAGATGTCGTGAATAAGCAGATAATGGTTAAGAGAGAGAAAGTTAACCGACTCCCGAAGGTCGGTGACATTATAATAGGGCAAGTTGAGTCAGCCCAGCCGTCTGAAGTAGATATTAGAATCTATTTCATAAACGATTCACCCTCCCAAAAAGGGTTTATCGGAATGCTGCTCTTACGTGAGGATGAGAGCAAAGTAAGTAGAGGGAACAAGATCCCTTGTAAAGTCGGTGATCTAGTTAGGGCGAAGGTAGCAGCTAACGTTGATATGATAATACTCTTGACCCTATCTTGCCCCAAGTGCGGAGTCATATATGCTCTTTGCAGCCTCTGCGGAGGACAGCTAGTTAAGATGAACATGAGGCTAAAATGTGTAGAATGCGGTAACATAGAGCACCGTGTCATCGCCCCAGATTATGGTAAGGTGAGATTACCTTAGATTAGGTAGGTTTTATTAATCTCTAGGTGGATAGGGTTTAAGGTTAGCTGGGTATGAGCATCGTAAATAACCCGCCAACCTACGTTTGGTTCAACGGCGCTGTCAAACGGTGGGATGAAGTAAAGCTACCTATACTTACACACGCTCTACATTACGGCACAGCCATCTTTGAGGGGATTAGGGCTTACCCTTCTGCTGACAACTTGAATATCTTTAGGCTTAGAGATCATCTGGATAGGCTCCTCTACTCTGCTAAGATCTACTATTTTGATTTGAAGTATAATGTAGATGAGCTTACAAGAGGCGTAGTAGAGGTTATTAGAGCCAATGGGTTCAAAGGCAGAACATACATACGCCCAATCGTGTTTGTTGGGTTTGGTGGTATAGGCTTAGACTTCACAGGCTTCCCAATAGAGGTTGCTATTGTAGCGGTTCCATTCGACAAATACTTCCATAAATCTGCGGTTAAAGTAAAGGTTTCTACTTGGAGAAGGATATCGAATGAAGCCAACCCACCTTTAGCTAAGGCTTCAGGTAACTACCTTAACTCAGCATTAGCTAAGCAAGAGGCTATCAGAGACGGCTATGATGAGGCGATCTTACTAGATCACAGAGGATATGTAGCAGAGGGGTCGGGTGAAAACATCTTTATCGTAAAGGATGATGTCGTATATACACCACCTACCTCTTCAAGCATCCTAATAGGCATAACAAGAGATACCGTAATGAAACTACTTACAGATCTGGGTTACAAAGTTGTTGAGAGAGACATTGATCGAAGCGAACTCTACATATGCGATGAAGCATTCTTCTGCGGCACAGCAGCCGAAGTAACACCAATCATCGAAATCGACCGAAGATGTGTTGGAAACGGCGAAATAGGACCTATAACAAGACAGNTCCGCGAAGCGTACTTAGATGTAGTAGAGGGTAGAAATAAGAAGTATGCCCATTGGCTCACACCAGTCTACTAAACTAATAGTGGCCTTTCAGGGAGAGAGAGGCGCCTATAGTGAAGAAGCTGCGCTATCCTACTTCGGCTCAAAGATAGAATTCTTACCTTGTAAGACATTAAGGACAGTCTTTCAAGCAGTAGAGAGTGATAAGGCAACGGTCGGTATGGTACCTGTGGAGAACTCACTAGAGGGTGCAGTCTCAGAAACCTATGATCTCCTCTTATCGAGCACCTTGATCGTATCTGGGGAATACAATCTTAGAGTGAGACACTGCCTCATAGCCAACCCGGGTGTAAGGGTAGAGGACATAAAGCGGGTTTATTCGCATCCGCAAGCACTTGCTCAGTGCAGAAGATTTCTAGAAACACTCGGCGCTGAGACCATACCATATTATGATACGGCTGGAAGCGCTTATATGATAAAGCGCGAGAGGCTAATGGATGCCGCAGCTGTAGCGAGTAAGAGGGCTGCGGAGATCTACGACCTCCAGATACTNGCTGAGTCCATAGAGGACAGCCCTAATAACTACACTAGGTTCTTTGTTATAGGCAAGTTTGAACGTGAACCTACTGGTAAAGACAAGACTTCAATAGTCTTCTCAACGAGACACGTGCCGGGGGCGCTCTATGCTGCGCTCGGGGTGTTCGCTAGAAGGGGTATAAACTTGACTAAGATAGAATCGAGACCGACGAAGCAGACTCCTTGGGAATACAACTTTTACGTTGACTTTGAAGGGCACAGGTTAGATGTAAATGTGCAGGAGGCGTTAGATGAGCTGAAGGCTCACACACTTTACATAAAGATTTTAGGCTCTTATCCCAAAGCAGAGCAGCAAACCTGATCAAAATATAAATCGTGAGTGCTCTTCTAGTTACCTAAGCCGAGCTCATCGTGAATAGCCTGCAAAGCCTTAACAGAATCCCGCTCCTTCACCACGAAGGATATGCTAAGTTCAGACGAACCTTGAGCGATCATTCTTACATTTATACCGTGCTTTGCTACAGCACCAAAGATCTTAGCAGCAACGCCCGGTGTGCCTTGCATCCCTGCGCCTACAGCGGCTATCACCGCTATATCGTCTTCAGACTGAACCTCCGACACCACTCCTTTACCGAGTAACGCAAGCTCTAACGCTGTGACTGCTTTATGCAACAGGTTGCGTTTTACAACAACGCTTAGGTTTGACTCAGAGATGCTCTGCGAGATCATCAGAATGTTGACGCCGCTTTTAGCTAGTACGTCAAATATCTTTGCTGCTGTGCCTAGTTTGCCGACCATCCCTGCTCCGCTGACTGTGATTAGACCAACATCTCTGACCAAAGCAAGTGCCTTAACCACCTCGCCTGCCTTTAGTTGGGTAGTTGAAGTTATAAGCGTGCCCGGTTTCTCATCAGCGAATGTATTCTTTACTCTAACTGGTATGCCTTCTTCAGCCACTGGTTCTATGGCTCTTGGGTGTATCGCCTTCGCCCCGAGCGCTGTCATCTCAAGCGCTTCTGCATAAGAGATTTGGGGAACGGTCTTAGCGTTTGGTATAAGCTTTGGGTCGGCGGTCATTATGCCGTCTACATCACTCCATAGCCAGACTTCATCTGCCTTCACAGCCGCTGCGATGAGCGTGGCTGTGAGATCTGAGCCGCCTCTACCTAAAGTGGTTATTTCACCGTTCTGCGTTGCGCCTATGAAGCCCGTTACGACGGGAACAACCTTCTGTTCAAGAAGTGGGTTGAGCCTACTTCTGATTCTAGACTTCGATGCCTCAAAAAGGGGGGTTGCTTCACCAAAGGCTTCGTCTGTAATTACACCAGCCTCCCCGCCTTGGAGACGCACACATTCAATGCCGACAGCTTTGAGAACGTGCTCAAAGAGGATGCTTGACAGCCGTTCACCATAAGAGAGAACTAGGTCCCTTGTTCTCGGCGTTACTTCTTTAAGTAGAGCTGAGGCGGTCAAGACCTTTTCAAGCTCCGTTAGAAGCTTACTTACCTCTCTTCGAGCAGCTTCTCTTACCTCACCATTTGCTAAAACGGACGTAGCCTCGAGATGCTGTGTCTGTAATGCTTCTAGCCGTTTAGCGAGCTCTTCTCCACCCCCATTCTTAGCTAACTCTGTCAGCTCAATCAGCTTATCTGTCACATCGTCCATAGCTGAGACTACAACGATTATGTCGTGGTCTTGCTTGTACCGTTTAACGATGTTACAGCATCTTAAGATTCGGTTACCATCGGCTAGAGAGGAACCTCCGAACTTCATCACGATCCTCAATCATACCACCTCTGCGCCAAACGTTGTTTAACCTCCAACAGATCCCTAAGGATCGCACTTGCTGTCTCCATGCCACCAGCGCCCTTGCCTATTATTATTTCGTCTCCAGCATACTGTGACACAAATCTCACAGCATTCAAGGTGCCGGATATGCAAAGAGGGTCGTTTTGATCTATTAGCCTAGGCTTCACATCAATCCCGTCTGCTACTCTGCCCACTAGCTTTATGCTCTTACCCTTCTTCTTAGCCTCCTCTATATCCCTCTTTGTCACATCCGTTATCCCCTCTACACTTACATCTCTGAGCGTAACCTCTTTACCCATAAGCCAGTTTGCGATGATTACGGTCTTACACGCAGTATCCCAACCCTCAACATCAAGCGTTGGATCAGCTTCAGCATAACCAAGCCGCTGAGCCTCCTTTAGTGCCTCCTCAAAACTCTTTCCCTCCCTTTCCATTGATGTTAGTATGTAATTTGTTGTGCCATTCAGTATCCCTTCTACCATAACAAGCTTATCTGAAGCTAGACACCTCTTACCGAAGTCTAGAATGGGTGTGCCACCTCCTACCGTGCCGCTGAAGAGTAGAGCAACGTTATTGTATCTGGCCAATTCAATAAGCTCTGGTAGTGCGAGAGCTAATGGACCTTTGTTCGTGGTTATGACGTTACGCTTATGTTTGAGGGCCATCTCGATATGGGATAAACCGGGTTGGGCTGTCCTTATATTGGTCGGTGTGGTCTCGATTACCACATCAACGTCTATTGTTGGGATGAGGTCTATCGCTGAGGCATCTCTTATACCGTGTCTTGATGCTGCTACCGTGCCTACTCTTCTCTTAGCATCCAAGACTTCAGTTAAGTTGAGTTCTGGGCTTGCTACAGACGCCCCACCTTTGTCAACTATTGCCACTATCCTTGGGTTTAGACCATGACTCCTTACAAGATCTCGCCTCCGCTCGAGTATGAGCTTGGCGAAGCTCTGACCCACCACACCAAAGCCTATGAGTAGTATACGCATCTTAACAGCACCTTCTTCAACAGATCCTATTATGCTTTAGGCAAAGCTAAATAATACTAACTCACAAGCCTAAGATGATATCAGCTTGGGTATGGACAGCGTAACTGTGAGAGCGCCGGCATCAAGCGCAAACCTAGGGCCTGGATTTGATATCTTCGGTGTAGCGTTAAGTGAACCCTTTGATGTTGTGAGAGTTAGAAGAGTGGGCGAAGCCGGGTTAAAGGTAACCGTAAGAGGCGAATTTAGTGAAGGGGTATCTGATAGGTTGGAGGAGAACACTGCTGGACTGGCTGCGAAGACCTTACTAACAGAGCTAAACATTCGAGAAGGTGTGGAGATCGAAGTTGAGAAGGGTATAAAGCCCGGGATGGGGTTGGGCAGTAGCGCAGCATCAGCTGTAGCAACTATCTACGCATTAAACATCCTCTTCAACCTAAACCTCAGCAAAGAAGATATGATCAGATTCTCGGCGCAAGGTGAAAAGGCTTCCGCTGGGGCTGCTCACGCTGATAATGTTTCAGCGTCCCTCTTAGGCGGCTTTGTGTTGGTCAAGCCGCACATCTATGAGGCTATATCTATAGAGCCTCCGCCTAATCTTGTGTTCTGCGTCGCTATGCCTGACATCAAGCCTCCGCCTAAAAAGACTGGGGTTGCTAGAAGCATCTTACCTCGTTACGTGAGTCTAAGCAAGATTGTGCATAACACCTCTATGGCTTGCTGGATGGTGGCGTCTCTCTTGAAAGGTGATGTGTCGGGGTTCGGTAGCGCTATGCAAGACATAATTGTGGAGCCGAGGAGGGCTAAGATGATACCAGGCTACTCTGAGGTTAAGAGGCTTGCTTTGGAAGCCGGCGCTGTTGGCGTTGTGATAAGCGGTGCTGGTCCGACGATGCTGGCGGTTGTGGATAGAAGTAAGAGTGAGCCAGAGGCTGTGGCTGATGCGATGCGCAGAGGTTTTGAGGCAGCTGGTTTAGCTTCACGTTGCTTTGTTACAAAACCTGGCAAAGGTGCATCAACCATTTGAGCACGTTCCGCTTTTCCTGCATAGAATGCGGCGCATCCTTCCCCTTAAGTGAAAACATTTATAGCTGCCCTAGGTGCAGGGATCTACTTCAAATAGAAGTACCTATCGACGAATTGAAGGAGAAGGTTGATTTCAATGGCTTAAGGAGACTGCCTTTATCGGTCTGGAGGTATGCGCCTCTACTACCCATAATACGCCAGACGAAGATCATTACATTACACGAAGGCGGGACAGGGCTTCATCACTGCCAAAGACTAGGCTCTCTTCTAGGCCTAGAACACCTCTATGTGAAGAATGAGGGCGAGAACCCAACCGGCTCGTTCAAGGACCGTGGGATGACCGTTGGCATAACAAGGGCGTTAGAAGTTGGTGCTAGGAGTGTGATCTGCGCATCCACAGGTAACACGGCAGCATCCCTAGCTGCATACAGCGCTAAAGCCGGGTTAGAGAGGATCGTTCTAATACCCTCTGGTAAGATAGCATACGGCAAACTGGCTCAAGCGATAGTTTANGGNGCGAGGATAGTGCAGATCAAGGGTAACTTTGACGANGCTCTNAAAATCGTCTTTGAAATCTGCAGCAGAAACAGGGAGGTATACCTTCTTAACTCAGTCAACCCCTTNCGCATCGAAGGGCAGAAGACTCTTGCCTACGAGGTCTGCGACCAGCTGAACAANCAACCAGACTACTTTATCATACCAGTAGGGAACGCAGGTAACATCAGCGCAGCGTGGAAGGGCTTCACAGAATACTACGAGCTCGGTCAAATAGAGGCTAAGCCGAAGATGGTAGGTGTGCAAGCAGAGGGCGCAGCACCAATAGCAGAAGCGGTAGCGAAAAAGCGCTTCACAATAGAACCCGTTAAAAAGCCTGAGACTATAGCTACGGCAATAAGGATAGGTATGCCTGTCAGCTGGAAGAAGGCTCTACGAGCCATCTACGAGTCAGAAGGCACGGCCCTAACGGTTAGCGACGAAGAAATCCTCGAAGCACAGAGCTTACTGGCTCGCTTAGAAGGCCTTTTCGTGGAGCCTGCGAGCGCGGCACCAATCGCAGCACTAAAGAAGCTTAAGGAAAAAGACTACCTTTCAAGAGATGATGTTGTGGTCTGTGTCGCAACTGGGCACGGGCTTAAGGATCCAGATGTTGTAAGTAGGCTCTATGAGAAGCCTATCGAATTAGAGGCCGATGTTAGCAGCATAGAGCGGTTTCTTGGTCTCGCCAAAAAAGAGATGGCTGTCGACTTTCCTAAACCCGCTTAAGCCAATATAGTGGATAGAGAATGGGCGATGCTTAGATTTTGCTGCTGCGCTACTTAGTGTNGGTGAAAGTTGAAGTAGTTGTNGGNACTCCCTACACTCTCTTGGCGTGAACACTGTTTCTCAATATTTACCTTTTGAGCGCTGTGAAGAAGAGTGTTGGAGGCTGCGGTAGGGCGTAGTCGACTTCGGCTAAAGCGAGCTTAGCCCAAGCGGATTTCTCCACATCTACATCGAATAGAAGTTTAAAGTAGAGCCAGGTGAAGTCATCTGTCACCTCGTATAGGTTTGAGTCGCCTAAAACGATCAGTTTCCCTCCGCTNTTAGAGGTGTAGGCTGCCATAACCACGCCTGAGGAGCCCGGTATGTTGACGGTGNTGGCTGTGGCTAGGGGTACGCTTTCTTCATCTAATGTGAGTGTTAGGGCTGAGTAGAGTGGGATAAGGTCTTCGGAGCCTATCTGCATTAATGTGGTTCTAGGTTGGAGAAAGCCGTCTATGAAGTTTTGTCGCCCCTCTAAAGCGAACTGCTTCAGCGACGCTGACTCAAACCCCACATCTAGGTGAATGATGAGGCTCACACCACTATCTAGAATAGAGGGGAGGAGGCTACGCCTATAGCTATGGAGCTCGGTGTCGTGCAGCACCACAATATCATATTCACCAGATAGAAAGATGGACCAAGCGTCATCACTACC
>JGI24721J26819_10005830_pt1 | contig 12207 bp, 11 predicted proteins | sample YelNatPaOPGAMG01_FD_26819 | JGI IMG/M metagenome (IMG submission 26819)
AGATATGCAGTTGCTGGCTACCTGGGAATTTCTGAGATATTGAAGAGGCTCGATTCGTTGGAGGAGAGTATGTTAAAGCTTTGGGAGAATCAGAATAAGCTATGGGAGGAGGTAAGATCCCTGAGAGAGGATGTTAACACTTTGAAGAGTGATGTTGACACTTTGAAGAATGATGTTAACACTTTGAAGAGCGATGTTAACGCTCTGAAGAATGATGTGAGGGAGATTCGCACGACTCTGGATAGGCTCACTCTGACCGTTGAGGAAGAGGCTAGAAGTATGGTAAAGTATAAGATAAAGGAGAAGCTGAATGTTGAGATAGAGCTGAGTAACATCTTCATCGATTCAAAGGAAGTTGACATATACGGAGCTGATGATGAGATATGCATATAGGGGAAGCGACCGTAAGATTGGGCGTAAAGTTGGTGAATGAACTACTCGATAAAGTAGAACTGATAAAAAGTAAGAGGCCCGATCTACTGAGGAAGAGGATCATAAAGGTCATATACACTGATTACGCGGCTCCTGAAGCGATAGAGGCAGCTAGGAACAATGGAGTGTGGATATTGAGATGGGATAAGGATCTGACTCCGATGGTGATAGAGGCCGGCTGACTCCAGTCACCTCAAATTCGGATAATCTTGATTGAATTAAAAAGAGCCCCTATAGACACCTACCGATTAGAGATCGCTAGCCATACGCATCAGCGGCAAGATATTTATAGGATTCCCATGCGAAGATGGTAGAGCATGTTCAGGGTTAAATCTCAGGAGGAGTGGGAAGATCTCGTGAAAAGAGGGATGAGGGGAGAAGTATGGGCCCTAGAAATCGCAGCAGAAACTGCGCTTAGTGCTGTGAATGATGCGAATAAGCTCAGCAGGGAAGCCGCTGCTTTCTTATCTCATCTGGTTTGGCTAGCTGAGGAGTGCGAGAATCTGGTGTCTTGGATCACGAAACCCTCATGTAAGGACGTAAGGGAGGCCTATCTCAAGCTAGGGGTCAGGCCGGAGAGGACGGACCTACCGATATCGGATCTCCTCTTACTTAGGAGGATGTTCAACTCAGTTCCGGCTCTCTGGGCGGAGGAATTCGTATGAGGAATGGCTCCCGGTCTTCCTATCCTTCTATCCAGCCCTTCACGCGAGAGTGCCTACTACGGATCTCAGATAATAGCTGTCACTCAGGGGATCGATGTCAGCAGCAAAGAAATAGATCTTCTCTGTCCTAGCGTCACGTTAAAAGCTATAGAGGAGGCTTATGCAGAGTCCTCCGGGAGGGAAGAGATGAGGAAGCTCATAAAGTCCAGGAGGGGGCATGTCCTCACGATATACTATCCTCTCGATGAGAGGCCGATTCCCATAGAGATATTACGACAACCCCTCTAGGGGATCCCCTATCGGTATTCCCGGATCAGATAGTGGAGGTGAGCAGGTGGGAGGGGATTCACTCCCTCACCGTTGAGGCCTATGCTGCGTTAGAAGCGGCTAGGGGGATAAGGCCAATCTCCGTGGAAAGGTTGAGAGGGATTAGAATCGAATGGGACGAGGTGGAGAGACTTGGGGAGAAATTCGGTCTCAAAGAGGAAGTCCTACGCCTAAAAAGGGAAGTTGGAATTGGATAATAGTTAGCTAAATTCAGGGAAGGGAAATAAGGCACGTTAGGGAGTCAGATCGCTACTATCGAATGAGGGATAGAGGAAAACTGTACGAATGCCACGGAGCCATGAGTTTATCTTTCTGAGCTCACCGGGGAGAAGATAGAGATTTCGATGAGATCAAGATAGATCGCAGGAAGGGAGTGCCAATGGGAGGGCATTGGACATATTATTCGCACTACCATTGCGAAGTTTATATATAAACTTCGCAATTAGAATGATTAGGATAGGACAGGTTCTCTTGGATCAAAGATCGGAGCTCGAGGAAGGAGTTGGGAAGACAAGAATCATTGGGGGGAAATTCCTCCCGTTTTTAAATGAGCTTGTCTACCATTCTCAATTAGAACGCAGGGATTGAGTGCATTCGCCTCAGAGTGAAATATCTTTTTATTGCCCTTCCCATCGATGATGTATGTTCCACTGGATAGGAGCCCCTAGATGGGCCATAATCTTCTTGTTGATCCTGATCTCCGCCTCCTTAATCATACTGGCCTACTTCATAGTGGAGAGGGGGAAGGAGCCCGTCTTAACTTACACTAGGAGCGGCGGTGTAGCGGGCTTCGCGGATAAGCTCGTGATATACGAAGATGGGGAGGCCATTCTCAGCTCCAAGAATCAAGTGATCAAGGGGAAGGTGAGTGAGGAGGATATGAGAGCCCTTCAAAAGATCTTGGAGGAATTGAGGGCCATCGGTAGCGTTGAGTATAAGCCCAAGGAAGGTGTAGCAGACTTCTTCTCCTATTCCCTCTCTTACGACGGGATCAACATCAGCTGGGTCGATCCCTGGGCCTCGAAGGAGGAGATACCGGGTCAGCTCAACTCCCTGAACTCCCTCATCTCGGAGATAATTGGGAAGTTGAGGGGTTAGCGCCTGATCTTCCTCAGCTCGGCCCTTATCCTAGCTATCGAGTAAAGCTGCAGGGCGGCTATTATGAGTATTATCCCCAGCATGAGGGAGCCCAGGGAGATGAAAGCCATGGGAACGCTGAAGTACCTCGTGGAGAAGTAGAGGTTGAGGAGGAAGAGGCCGAAGTATAGGCTTACGATTAGCATGGCAGCCCCGGGGACCCCGAGGTAGAGGAGGGGCCTCTCCTCCAGTACGATCCTCAGTATCGTGGCTATAAGCTCGGAGAAGTGCAAAACGGGATTCTTCGAGGGCTTGCTCCCTATGTAGCTGACACTTATCGGCACCTCAGCTACTCTGAGCCCATGGCTGCTCAGTTCCCTCAGTATCCCGAGGCTCACACCCATCCCCCTCTCTATAGCCCCGGCAGCTATCTCGAGGGCCCTCCTCGAGTAAGCCCTCATCCCGCTCTGGGTATCGGATACTCTCAGCTCCGTAGCCCTCCTGCCCAGGAAGTTGAGGATCTTCAGAGCCAGCTTCCTGAAGGGGGAGATACCGGGAGTCGAGCTCCCCTCCATGAACCTCGAACCTATTACGAAATCGGCTCTCCCCTCCTCTATGGGCTTGAAGAGAGCAGGGATGAGATCGGGATCGTGCTGGCCATCTGCATCTATCGTGACCGCGAGACTCACGTTCATCTCCAGCGCTTTCTTGAATAGGGTAAGGAGGGCGGCCCCGTAACCCATGTTCCTCTCATGCCTAACGACCTCTGCCCCTAAGCTTCTAGCTATTTCCCCTGTTAGGTCATCGGAACCATCATCGCAAACTATTACCACATCGACGTGCCTCCTGGCCTTCACTATGACAGGAGCTATCCTATCTTCCTCGTTGTAGGCCGGTATGAGGGCAGCTTTCATCGGCGTTGGATACGACAGAAAATTAAAAAGGTATAGCGGGGCAAGCTTTTTAAGGATCCTTTCAACCCTCCGGTGTGGCGGTAGAGGTCAGGGATCTCACTTTCAGGTACGCGAACAAGGAGGAACCGGCCCTGAGGAAAGTGAGCATGAGGATAGAGGAGGGAGAAACTGTACTCTTAGCTGGCAGGAGCGGGAGCGGCAAATCGACTCTGATAAAAGCGATAAATGGTCTAATACCGAACAGATACGAGGGCCATTATGAGGGCGAGGTTGAAGTTCTCGGCACTTTAGTGAGGGGGGCGAGCCTCTCACACCTCTCCAGGCTGGTCGGTACCGTAATGCAGGAAGTGGGGAAGCAGTTGGTCCTGCCGAACGTCGAGGATGATGTGGCCTTCGGTCCCTGCAACCTATGCTTCCCCAGGGATCAAGCTATAGCTAGAGTCGAGAGCTCCCTGAGGAGCGTGAACGCTCTTCATCTCAGGGGGAGGGATGTGAATGAGTTGAGCGGAGGGGAGAAGCAGAGGATCGCTATAGCCGGCATATTGGCTCTGGATCCTCCTATAATACTGATGGACGAGCCCTTAGCTAACCTGGACAGTGAGGGGGTGAGGTTAGTTCAGGAGCAGATCAGGATGATGAAGGATAGGGGCAAAACTTTGGTCATAGCTGAGCACAGGACGGAGGAGATATTGGATGTAGGTGTAGATAGAATAATCTTCATGGAAAATGGAAAGATATTGAGGGAAATGAGGGAAGAGAGGGAGCTGAAAGACCTTTTTGGAGTGATAAAGGTGCCTTCAAGGGTGCTAATTGAGGAGTGCGGGGAATTGAGGGTGAGGAGCGAGAGGAGGGAGCTAGGTCAGATCTCAATCAAAATGGAAGGGGTCAGCTTCGATTACGACGGTAAGGAAGCTCTAAAGGATGTGAATCTTGAGATAAGGGAGGGGGAGAGGGTAGCTCTGCTCGGTAATAACGGGGCGGGGAAGAGCACTTTGGCTAAGCTGATATTGGGCATACTGAAGCCCAGGAGGGGAAGGATCTTAGTCTACGGGATGGACACCAGGGAGAGGGAGGTCTATGAGCTAGCAAATTACGTCGGCTTGGTATTCCAGGATCCTTTCAGCATGCTCTTCGCCAGGAGCGTTGAGGAGGAGCTCTCCTACGGACCCAGAAATCTTGGGGTCGGGAGCGATGAGGTGAGGGAGAGGGTGATGGAAGCATCGGCGAAGTGCGGGCTGGAGCATCTACTCAAGTACTCCCCCTTCGCCACCAGCCACGGGGAGAAGAAGAGGATTTCCGTAGCCTCCATACTAACTATGAGGCCCAAGATACTGATATTGGATGAGCCCACGGCGGGGCAGGATTACGCTAGCTATACTCAATTCATGGACTTCATAATGGGGTTATTCGGGAGCGTTAAGACCCTCATAATAATAACGCATGATACCGATCTGGCTGTGGAGTACACAGATAGGACCATAATACTCTCGAACGGTCGCATTATAGCTGATGGCCCTACGAGGAGCGTCCTAGCTAATGAGGACTACTTGAGGGCTGGGAAGATAAGGGAGACGAGCTTAATAGAGATGGGGAAGAGGATAACCGGAGGGAAGATGGTGCTGAGCCTGAGGGAGATCCTTGAGAGCTGCTCCTGAATGATACTNAATTCCATCCCCTCCTACAGCCAGCTAATTTTCAGAGGAATTGGGATATCAGGGGAGCTATTAAGAGGCTGGGCAGCATATCTGCGACGTTCATCCTCTTAATTCCGAGGATCCTGAGGGCGAGTCCGAGCAGTATGATACCTCCGGCCGCTGTCATCTCCCCCAAGGCTGATAGGGGCAGGGAATTGCCTATGAACCTCCCGAGTAAGGAGAGGGATCCCTGGAACAGGAGGAGGGGTATGGCTGAGAGTAATACGCTGAAACCGAAGGCTGAAGCGAATGCTATTGAGCTGAAGCCGTCCATGACGGATTTAGCTAATATTATGGANGGATCCCCCATACCGTCCCTGAGCGACCCTATTACGGTCATGGGACCTATGCAGAAAGTTAGGAATGGGACTAGGAGACCGTCAGCAGATTTCTCTCTGATATTAGAGAGTCTCTCGAGCCTCTCATCCAGCTTCATAATATGTCCTATGTAAGTACCCAGGAGGAGGCCTATTATGAGGCCTAGTGGCTTATCTGCCCTCAGCATCATATCCGCACCAAGGTATAAGGTGAAGAGCCCTATTACGCTCAATAATTTGCCCTTAAGATCCTCCCCTATGCTCCTCCTCATCAGCAGCCCTAATGAGGAACCCGATATCACGGCCAAAGCGTTGATTATTGTGCCTAGCATAGAGGGGGCTTAGAGCTCCAATATATAAGCTTGCAGTGCAGATGCTAGCTACTCCGCCCTAAAGGTAGAAACTTCCCCGTTTAGATGGAGCTTTACGCTTCCGGCCTCATCTGGAGGTCCGATGGCTCGAGGCTCCCTCATCCCGCCCTAGAGGTTTTCAGTTATAAGGTAGCGCCCCTATAACCCATATGGACGCGCTGGTCCCGAGCGTTCATAAGATGCATTGCCCCCCTTCTTATCATCCTGAGAGACCTGAGAGGATAGAGATAGCGATAAAGGGAATGAAGGAGGAAGGATTGGAGCCCAATATAGTGGATCCAGGTATGAGGGATGCTGAGATACTGACGAGCGTCCACGAGAGGGCTTACATAGAGTACATAAGGGGGAGGGGGAAGGGCTACATAGACGCGGATACTTACTCCACGGAGGGGACTTTCGAAGCGGCCCTGGCAGCAGCGAGCTGCGCTGTAGAGGCCGCTGATAGAGTAGCCAGAGGGGAATTCCTCTCAATATCCCTGGCTAGGCCTCCGGGACATCATGCGGGGAGGAGCGGAGCCGCTATGGGTTGCAGGACACTTGGCTTCTGCATATTCAATAATGCAGCTATAGCTGCTATAGAACTCGTGAGGAGAGGCGTGATGCCAGTGGCGATACTCGACTTCGACCTTCATCATGGTAATGGGACTCAGGAGATATTATGGTACAATCCTGAGGTTCTGCACATCGATATCCATGATGCCTTCGAATATCCAGGCACTGGATGGCCCAACGACCTCGGGGGAGGGGCGGCTAGGGGGACTAAGGTCAATATCCCGGTATACCCGGAGACCGGAGATAAGGGATATATCTTCATGCTGGAGGACATATTGAATTTCCTGATGGAGAAATTCAGGCCCAAAGCTTTCGTAATTTCGGCCGGCTTCGATGCATATGCCGGGGAGGGGATGGGGTACATAAGCCTGAGCTCAAGGGCTTACTGGAGGATGGGGAACCTCCTGAAGGAGTTGGGTGAGAACTGGGGTGTAAAGGGGTTCGCTGTCATACTGGAGGGAGGATACTCGATCGGGCTGAGGAAGGGGCTGCCCTCCTTCCTCAAGGGTATCTCGGGCATGGGAGGCGAGGGGGTCGGGGGCGAACTGGAGGAGGGGACGAGACAGTATAAAATATTTTTACAGCTCAAGGAGTTCCTGAGCAGCTTCAATGATAAGTAAAGTTTAAATTAAAGAGGTTAGAGGAACGGGAACCGCATCCCGGGGGTCGCTACATGTCCGATTCAAAGGATGTAGTGCCTAAGGAAGTTTTCGCGAGGAGGGCGAGCGGTCTAGTAAGGGAAGCCAGTCTTTTAGATGCTTTCTATGTTGGATTCATGAATCAGGGTCCTCCTACAGCTTTATTGACTGTATTCGCTTGGGGAATATGGCTCTTCCCATCCGGGGATCTGCTGAGCTCGATATGGATAGCTACAGCTCTAGGTGTCTTCGGAGCCGCCCTGACCTGGGGCATCCTAGGGGCATCTATGCCCAGGAGTGGAGGTAGCTACGTCTATAACAGCAGGATACTGCATCCAGCGATAGGGATGGCCGTCAGTTTCGCTGATTATTTCATCTGGTGGCTCTGGGGCGTGATTTTATCTCCTTGGGTGGCTGATCCCGGATTGACNACGCTCTTCGGTATGCTAGATATGCGTGAAGCGGCTGAGTGGTGCGCCTCCCCGTATGGTAAGTTCATAATAGCCACTATAGTGAGAACTATAGCATTCCTATTCACGCTCTTCGGTCTCAGGATATATCTAATTCATCAGAGGATACTGGCAACTCTATCTACAGTCTTCCTCATACTGATAGGTTTCGTCATAGGTACGCACAGCCAGGCTGAGTTCATAAGTTCATGGAACAGCCTCGCAGCTAAGTACGGATCCCTGGATTACGATAGCATGATCAAGGCAGCTATGCAAGCTGATCCAAGGGTTTTCGCTCCTATGGCAGGGCTCATTGTTGGTACATTCGGCTTGGTGGCTGTCCACTCCTGGTGGACTCGCTACGGGGTCGAGATAAACATAATAGGAGGGGAGATAAAGAGGCCCCAGAGGAACATAATGATAGCTCAAATAGCCTCAGTCCTCGGGCCAGCAATAATAGTTTTCGCTTTCTCACTGATATATCCTGCGGTCGTCGGGAAGGAATTCATGTACGCTTTGGCAGTTGCTGATAATGTCGGTATCGAGGGCTACAAAATGCCCTTCCCACCGAACTTCATGGGGATCCTCAGGGTGTTCATAGACACGAGCAGTCCGCTAGGTATAGCATTAGCTGTGATGATGTTCCTCAGCTTCGCCCTGAACATCTACATATACTCAGTTTTGGATTTCGTTTTCGCAAGCAGGATAGCCGTAGCGTGGGGCATGGACAGGATGGGGCCCAAGTGGTTCTCTGAAGTTCATCCCAAGTGGGCATCTCCAGTCAAGAACCTGATATTCTTCTACGTGACATCCCAGATCGGCATAGCTTACAATATACTGAGCGGAGCCAGTCCTCTCTCATTCTTAGATTGCCCTGCTACCGAGGGCATATCCTTCTGGCTCATGACGGCAATAGCTGCTCTGATATTCCCATTCAGGAAGAAAGTGAGATCGATATGGGAGACCTCTCCCTATAAGAACTGGGTCCTGGCCGGCATACCTATAGTATCGATAGCCGCTGTAATTGATCTGATAAACATAGGGATAGTGGAGTACTATTACTACACTACGCCGGAGCTGGGAGCCATAACGATAGAGGGCATCATAGCCTTCCTATTCGTATGGATAGGCGGGGTCCTATGGTGGTACTACTGGAGGTGGAAGAACAAGAAGGAGGGCATAGATATAGATCTAGCGTGGAAGGAGCTCCCTCCGGAGTAATCTCCCCTCTTTTTTACATCCTATGATTTATTCGCTCTAGCTCGACTATCCAGATTAGCTACTTCGCATTAAACTAGGTCCTCATAGCTTATAATTTCAACCTTCCCTCCGCATCTCTTTCTAATGAGATCAGCGAATTCGGGGATCAGCTCTATCAAAATAGCCTTTCTATTGAGCCTCATAGCCACTTCCCCAACTGTCCCAGAGCCCGCGAAGGGATCCAAAACGACACCTCTCGGCGGGCAGCCCATACGCATAGCTGTCTCAACTAATTTCGTCGGAAAGATTGAGAAATGGGCCTCCGGATAGGGCTCGAGTTTTATCTTCCAAATATCCCCAGCTTCTCTCATTATTTCATAATTCCTCTTGAAATCTTCGAGTATCTCCTCCACCTCAATCCCCTGAACATCCCCGGGATTTTTCCCCGTTTCATGAGGTTTAACTGTCTGAAGCACTGCCACCCTTTCAGTAACTAATTTATCATAGATGTCGCTGAAGCCTAACAATTCCTTCAGGAGGCCCCAATCACCGGGTCGCGGCACGGAGCCCCCCTTCCCCCACCAACCGAAGTCGAGTCTAAACCAGTGTCCCGCTGTGTAAGAGTAACCTAACTCTATATCTATATCTTCTATTGATACTCTTTTGAGGTTCCTCCAATATCTTAAAAATTTTGCTATTAAGGGCTGGGGAGCTTCCCATCTGCGCTTGATCGAGATGTACTCCCCCTGGACCGCGAGCCTCCCAGCGGGAGAAGCTGTGAGGATCTTATCCAATTCAGCCCTCACGAATTTACTGTTTCTCGGGATTTTTGTGACATATTTTTTTATTTTAACGGATGNGTCTATTATTTCTTTTATCTCTTGTGGGNCCTCGTATGGAGAATTCGGGAACGATGGTATCGGAAATGTCTCGGGATCTGAGCAGAGCAATGCTCCGCATTCCGGGCATATCATTTCCCCTAGATTCGCGAAGGATAGTCTTATGTCCCATTCGTTTATCGAGGCCCCGCATTCAGGGCATGAGAAGCTTATCCTCTCGGGGTAGTTCTTCAGCGGGTCGCCGAAGGGCAACCATTCGGCCCCATCTTCCCATTGAATCAGGACCTCAAGGATCTTCTTTTGAGTGAATCTNACTCCAATAACTTTACCTTCTTTAGTCTCCCTCCCTGAGAGAGAATCTATCGCTCTAACGCCTATTAATTCCTGTGGAGTGAAGGAAAACAAATTAGCGTAATGATCGAGCGTCCTGCTCTTTGGTGATATCTCCTCGAGGTTGAAATAGTATACTTCCTTGCCGTCGTCCCTGATAAAAAAGAGGACTGGCTCGTATACATTGTTGAGCCTGTTCCTAGCGGGAGTAGGCATNGCATTAGGCTTCCACCAGATTATCTTATTCCTCAGTNAGAAACCCCTCCTTTCCATCTCTAAAGCTATCATTTCAGGGATAAGGATGAGGCGTTCGTTTAAATATTTATACCCAACATTGAGAAAAATCGTCGCTGTTCTTTTTAACTTCGGCCGAATGAGTTCAAATATATCAGCTATTGTTTTAACGTATTCCTCCGGCGTCCCCTCCCTACCTATCTGATCCGGATGCCCGTAGTCCCTCTGCATCCAATACGGCGGGGAGGTGATAACGCAATCGATGAAATTATCCGGGAGGCGGGGGAGCACTTCCCTCACATCGCCGAGTATGAGCTTCGGGACCCATGAATTATCTATCTTATTGAACCTGAATATTTTCTCAATTTTTCGCATCTCTTATCCCTTGAGCTAGGGGAGGCGGGCTTAACGGAGATATATAAATTTACCCGAGCATCTCGAACGTAGCAATACATCGGATCGATGAAGAAAGCTGAGATAGTGGACCTTCATGCGTATTCATGAGAAGAGGATTGAAACAGAATCTTCTCTTTTAGCGATCGCACTTATACCATAGATGGAGTGAATGTATAAAAATAAGGGGATCAGTGGTGAATTTATTGAGATCCAGTGATCGCTAGACCTCATCGTAGTAATAAGTAACACCACTGTATCCATTAAGGAAAGTCCTCTCAAGATAATCCACGGTCAAACTGGAGTAGAAGGAGCAAGGAGCATCTCCCCCATCGTCGAAGTGTATTGTAGCCTCGAGGAAACGCCACCTCCCATCTAAATATATCTGAAGGGCAGCATGCCTCGGAACTGTTATCATCCTGACTCTGAAACCCGCTGTTTTGTAGAGGGCAGCTAATAGCATGGCATGATCCTCACAATCCCCTAAATTGTAAGCTAGGAGCTCTACTGGGAATAGGGGAAGCCCAGCGTTGGGCTCATCCACACCAGGNTAAGCGTATTTATGATCCAATGAGTAGAAGAGCCTGGCTATCTCATTCGCGAGCTCCACCTCATTCCTAGCTGGGTGATCCCTCAGCCACTCATGGATGATCCCCCTGTAGAGATCGCTGTTGTATGAGAGATCCCTCCTCACCATCTCAGCGAACATAGTCGCTCCAGCCTGCCCATAGTCATCTGAGAGGAGCAAGACCCTTAAATCAGATTTTAGGATGTACCAACTCCTCCAAAGGGCTAGTTCAGTTTTGAACCAATTCGTACTCAGTTTCTCATAAGCTACTTTCTCATACCACCTCACTTGCTTGGCTGAGGAATGGTAGCCCTTCAGGAGATTGTACGCATTCAAAAGATCGTTGTAATCTCCCTGCAGCTTATTGTATCTGCTCATTAAATCATCATACTCGCTTCTCAGATTCCTCAACTCATTCAAAGTGTTCTCATGCTCTCTCTTGAGTGCACCGAAGTCCTCCTGCAGCTCATTGTATCTTCTCGCGAGAGATTCGTACTCGCTCCTCAGCGTCCTTAACTCACTCAGGGTAGCTTCATGCTCCTTCCTGAGTGCGCTATAGCTGGAATTAAGCGCATTGTAGCTCGATAGGAGTTTTTCATGCTCCTTCCTCAGGGATTCATATGAGGCCTTAAGCTCCTTTAACTCATTCAGAGCGTTCTCATGCTCTCTCTTGAGATCATTGTAGGTTGAATTGAGCTTTTTNTATTCCGANAGGAGTTTNTCATGCTCCTTCTTGAGAGAGTCATAAGAAGCCTTGAGATCCGGATTGCTCGTGAGAGCTAGATAGAGGATGGCGAATGATGCTAGGATGAGGACGAGGAGCGGGACGTAAGACCTCATGGTATCACAGCCTTGAGACGTCTCAGGGTATTTTTATCCCCTTCGCACCGATCTTTCATGGGAAGGGGAATGCGTGAAAATTTGGGATGCATCAAAATTATCTTATTATTATATAATGAGAGGGGGGAGCATGTATACCGCTAGATGTCGATCCTGCGGTTACGAGACATCTGACCCCCTTGAGTTCAGGTGCAAGTGCGGTTCCCCTCTGGAGCTCATCCTAGATTTCCATTTCGAGAGGGAACTCATAGAGAGGGAGGAGCAAACGATCTGGAGGTACAGAAAGTTCTTCCCTCACGTAGAGGAGAGGGTGAGCTTGGGGGAGGGATGGACCCCCATAATAAAGGGGAAAGATGCTTACTTCAAG
>JGI24721J26819_10005861_pt1 | contig 12158 bp, 14 predicted proteins | sample YelNatPaOPGAMG01_FD_26819 | JGI IMG/M metagenome (IMG submission 26819)
TCCCCCTAACATCCCCAATAATTCTATACCTCTCCTTCAACTCATTCAATCGCTTCATGAAATACTCCCCCTTCACAGCAGCCTTCTCCGAAATCCTCTCCCTAAGCATCACATTAATGTTGGCAAGTGCAGCCGCCGCAGAAACAGGATTCCCACCAAAAGTTGACAAGTGATCTCCAGGTTCAAAGGCTTCACCTATATCCCCCCTAACCGTACATGCACTTATGGGGAAACCATCAGCAATCCCCTTAGCCATAGTCACAATGTCAGGCTTAACACCATAATGCTCAATGGCGAAAAGCTTCCCAGTCCTACCAAAACCAGTTTGAACTTCATCAATTATGAGGAGTATACCATACTCATCCAAAATCTCCTTAACAATCTTAAAGTATTCTGGAGGTGCAGGAATAATTCCACCTTCACCCAAAACTGGCTCGGCTATGAATGCTGCAACCCCCTTACTCGTGGAGTACTCTATTACATCACGTATAGATCTAGCACATAGCAGATCGCAATTGGGATACGTCTTACCGAAGGGGCACCTATAACAGTATGGTGGAAATGCAAAGGATACTCCTGGAAGATATGGACCCATATCATACCTCCTCCTACCAGACTGCCCAGTCACACTCAAAGTGCCCAAAGTCCGCCCATGAAACGAGCACATGAGAGCAATAAACTCATACTTCTTGGTAAACTTACGTGCAAGTTTAAGTGCACACTCATTAGCCTCAGCCCCACTATTACCAAAAAAAGTCTTCAATGGACCTGGAGGAGCTATAGGAACCAATTGAGCCAACCTCTCAGCCAACTCAGCAACCACTGGAATATAGTACACGTAGGTACATGCATGCACAAGCTTCCTAGCCTGAGAAAACGCTGCCTCAACAACCTCCGGATGACAATGACCCAAATTCACAACAGAAATCCCAGCAAAACAATCTATATACTCCCTACCATCAACATCCCTAATCAAAGCCCCACTCGCCTCACTCACAACCACAGGCTCAACCCTCTTCACCATACTAGTTATCAAATACTTCTCAGCCTTCCCAATAATCTCAGAAGACTTAAACATAAATATCACCTCAAACAATCGCTCTATCAACACACAATTTATAAGCCTTACCATCCTAACCCATTAAAATTCAAGCTAAACCACACCATCTAAGCAACACTAAAGCTAAAACCTTCGAAGTCTTAATTACAGAATCAAGATTCACACATTCATCCACACCATGAGTATTCTCCCCCTCAGGACCAAAAGTTATTGCAGGCATACCCCCATACAATATGAAGTGCCTAGTATCCAACCCAGCACTACCACCAGCAAAAACCACCCCCTCCCCCAAAACCTCCTCCGCCGTACTCTTCACCAACCCCACTATTGGGTGATTAACATCCTGCTCAGAAGGCTCAGCACACCAACCAAACCACTCAATTATTGGTGGATGATCCCTAAGCCAAGAATCACCCATAGCAACCTCCATAACTCTAGCTTCAATCTCCCTCCTAACATCACCCACAGATTCCCCAGGAGGCCACCCCACCCTACACTCCAACTCAGCCCAACCAGCCACAGTTGAAGGCCAATCCCCACCCCTAACAACCCCAACATTAATCGTGGTAGCCCTACCCCTCATATGTGGAGCTTCATTCTCAGCATAAACATACCTCACACGCCTCTGCCTCTCCACATTCAACTCCATCAAAGCCCTATATATCAAGAAAGCCTTCTCAATAGCATTAACACCCAAATGAGCTCTACTAGCATGAGCAGTTCTACCCATAACCTTAACCCTAAAATAAAGCACACCAGCACTGGCAACCCCAATCCTATTCCCACCAGGCTCAGTCAATATAGCTGCATCAGCACGATAACCTTTCAGTACTGTTGCTAATGCTCCACCCACCCCTCCATCCTCTTCCTTGATGGTTGTTCCAATGAGGACGTCGCCTTTAAGCTTAATTCCCAAGTCTATTATACTTTTTAGTGCATAGGTCATCGCTGCAATCCCACCCTTCTGATCAGCAGCACCCCTCCCATACATCTTCCCATCCACAACCACACCACCCCAAGGCGGATAACTCCAAGCACCAACAGGTTCAGGTGAAACCACATCTATATGACCACAAAGAAACAGCGACCTCCCCCCACCCACACCCCTAAGCTTACCAATCACATTCGGTCTATCCTTATATCCATACTTCCTAAACGAGGTTGTCTCGAAAAATGCTGGATGCTTCTTCAATTCATTAATATCGGGCTCCCACATATCCACCTCAAGACCCATATCCCTAAACGTATGGTACATGAACTTCTGAGCCTCCCCCTCCAAACCCACAACACTCGGTATCCCAACAAGCCTCCTCAAAAAATCTACAATCTCATCCCCCCTAGAATCCAAATAACCCAAAACCCCCTCCTCAACCACCCTCAAAACAAGAACACCACAAATAATTTAAGGGAGAATCCAACTTAAAATATTCCCATCCCAAACAATTCAACCACAACACCATAACATCTTGAATTCAATCCACAACCCTAATTCCCAACCCCACCATATCAAAGTTGAAAACAAGCCTTATCGACTCCTACCCTCCTCTAGAAGCCTACTTAAACCGCCATGCCTCAACTTGAATCCCCGCTCCTCCAACTCCTCCACCCTCCCATATATGCCACCCCAATACTCAGCCCCCTTCTCAATCATAATGTTGAAGGCATGAGACCTACTCCTAGCAATACCATAACTAACCATCTTATCAGCAAGCTCCACAAGCCCCTTACGAACCCTAATAGATACCGAGACACTCATAAAGGTACACCAAGCATAACTACAGTACCAAACCTAAAAATCTATCATTAAACTCTCCCATTTAAATGTAAAATACATACCCCCCTAAATTTATGAAACACAGCAACATTATTCTAGTCTCCTTAAGTTCACCTCTTGCTGGATTAACAGTCAAGCTTAAAGCAGAATTGCTGAAAGTTTCATAAAAAGCGAAAGGTTTATATGCAGTGCAATTTTTGTATTACATTATGAGTGTTACCATAACTGTGAGAATTCCAAAGAAGCTTAAAGAGGAAGCTAAGAAGTATGGCATAAACATAAGTCAAGTTGTGAGAAGAGCTTTGGAAGAGGAGTTGAAAAAGAGGAAGCTTGAAGAAGCCAGAGAAGCTGCAAAAAGGATTGGAGAATTCTTCTCCAAAATTCCTGAGGAGGAAATTGTGGAATGGATAAAGATGACGAGAAGAGAGAGATAACGTATCTAATGGATGCAAGTTCAATAGGCATATTATTTGGGAAAATGAGGGAGAGGGCAATAGAATTCCTTGAAGGTGCAGTTACATTAGACCTAGCACTATACGAGTTAGGCAACCTAATCTGGAAGGAATGCATTCTAAAGAGAATGATTAGTAGAAGGGAGGCTCTAGAGAGGATAGAAGATCTAGTTAAAGTACTTGAATTAATGTATCTCGAGAGTTTAGGAAATGAGGATATGAAAGGCGCAATGATGCTGGCTATAGATTTAAACTTAACCTTTTATGATGCATCATATCTCCATATAGCAAAATCCAGAAATATTCCCCTCATCACAGAAGATAAAGAACTTTTGGAAAAGGCGAAAAAGATTGGAGTGAAAGCATTTAGGGTAGAGGAATATCTGAGAATTTAATATGGCTACAATTCATTGCCATACTGAGCGTTGAATAATTCCTTTGCCCTAGGCTTCCCCCCTAACTTTTTCAGCTAAAGCTTTGCCTAAATCCACAATCCGCCTCATAATCTCCTCCGTGGGTGGACCATTAACCTCCAATACACCAACCACATCTATTCTTAGCCCATTAAGCATTTCCTGAATCTGTTTCACTGCACCTCCACCCCAACCGTAAGAGCTCAAGATGACTGCAAACTTTGTTGGTGGATGCAGAGCCTTAAAGAGGTATGTGGCGTAAACGGCTAGGGGGTGAGCTCCACCCAGAAAGGCTGGTGCACCCAATACAATCCCCCTTGAATCCACAAGATCCTTCGCTAAATCGCCGAGATCTGTTAAAGCCAGATTATGGAGGACAACTTCAACACCCTCATTAGCCAAAACCTCAGCCATCTGCCTCACCATAGCCTCCACGCTACCCCACATGCTCACATAAGCTATCACCACCTTTGAACATGTTTCACCAGCAGCCCACCTCTTATATGCGTCTAGGATAAGCTCAGGCTTCCTATGTATTGGGCCGTGGCTTGGAGCTATAAGGCGGACATCCAAACCAGCAATCTTCCCCAAAGCCTTCTGCGCCATAACCCTGAATGGCATCATGATCTCACCCCAATACCTCTTGGCATGGACAAGAATATCTTCAACATCATCACCATATACTCCGCCAGCCAAATGTGAACCGAAAAAGTCACATGTGAAAAGAATCTTATCCTCCTCTAGATATGTGAACATGGTTTCAGGCCAATGGAGCATGGGAGCCTCTATAAAACGTAAAGTCTTACCACCCAAACTCAGAGTTTCACCATCCCCAACAACCCTTATCCTATCAGGCGGAACACGATAATATATTTGAGCCATCCTAGCACCCCTAACCGTAGCTACAAGCTTCGCCCTAGACGCAACCCTCATTATATGGGGTATGGCGCCAGCATGATCAGGCTCAGCATGATTCATAACAACATAATCCAACCCCTCCAAATCCATTAAACCACGAATCTTCCCCTCAAGCTCCCCCTCAAAACCCGGATTAACAGTATCTATGAGAGCCTCCCCCTCCCCACCCATAACAAGATAAGCATTATAAGAAGTCCCCCTCGGAAGCGGAATCAAAGCATCAAAAACCCTACGACTCCAATCACGCACACCAACCCAATAAACACCATCAACAATCCTCAAAACATTCCTCCCAATCACAGAAACCACAATATAACAATTGATATAAAGCATATTTATGCCTTCCCACAAACATGCAAACCCATCAATTCTGGAACAATTTACGGAAAGCCTCAAGCTCAACCAGCACATCCCCCACATACTTGAGGGCTGTGGGATATGTGGGCACAAAATTAACGTCCCAAAGCCGCTTATATACCCCCAAACCAACCCTCCACCCCTCCACCAATGCCAATCCACCCCCTCCACCCATCACGCCACCCACACCCTTAACCACATCAATAGATAATGGNTCATCAAAGGAGTAAACATATCCCCCCACCCCNCTCACATCAGGGGAAGANTCCAGGAAAATCCTATACCCAGAATCCACAAGCCCCTCCAAAAGAGACTCATCCCCCATCAAAAAATCCAACAAACGCCTAACACCCTCCAAATTTGAAGCATAAACACCAAAAACAGCATAATTACCACGCAAAAAGGCACAATAATTTAAGGGCCAATTAAGCCCAGCCCATACCGAAGACACATATACATCCTCCACCCTAAACCCGAAATCAACAAGCGCCCGCCTAGCAACCATCATAAGCAAACCCCTAGACGCCACCTCACAATAATCACGCCCACTACCATACCCCCTCCTAGGCCGAGCCACAACATCCACCTCAACATCACCCCCAACAACCCTAAGAAAACCATACCCCAACCCCTCAAGATACCCCTCAACAACACCCCTCCCCCAAACCCCACCAACAGCCAAATATATATGCGTAAAAGCATACTCATACACCTCCCTAACCCGACCAACCTGGCGAAGAAAATCCTCCTCACCCCCCACAAACCCCCCAACCCCAACACCCAAAGGCAACACATACAAACCCCCACACAAACCATAAATCACAACATCTGCCCTCCCATGAGGGAAACGAACCCCCCTCAACACCAAGAAATCATCCCTACCCAAACCATGCACCCCAAGAACCTTAACAGCCCCACCACAAACAATATCAACAAACCCCTCCCCCAAAAAACCACCCAAACAAAACATCAACCCCCATCAATAAAACACTTACGAACAAAAATCTACATTAGAATTTAAAATGCAGCTATCCTCAACCTACTTCAAATAACGTTCACGAAGCATGCTCACTACCTCATTAATGATGCCACCCAATTCAGTTTCAAAGATTTCCCGAAGTTCCCTGCAAACTCTCTCTAAACCTCCATGTTTAAGCATCCTTACCTCATCCTCATCACAATACCTACCTGCAACTTTACAGAGAAATCCCTCAATGTTTGGGTCAAATATTATGGCAATCATCCTCCCATCCCTCCTAAAAACCCCCACATGCAACATGCCTCCATACATTGTCTGCAACTCAAAATTAACATCTATATACTTTCTCGAAGGACCTATTTCATAATCTATGAATATGAGGATATATTCATCGCCTTTGAGATTTACAAGACCCTTCCCAGCCTTCTTTATGACCTTCTCACGTCCCATCTTATAAGTATGATGAGCTTTAACTTCCAAGCCAAGATTCCCAGCAACTGCCTCAGCGAAACAGGTATTGGCATAGCATTCAGCCAGCACCAGTCCTACCCTCGGCACCCTTAACACCCTCTACAGCATACTTCCCCAAAACCTCATGGGGAGGTCCTAATAGCACATCCTCCATGGTAGCTAAATCCCTAGCCATCTTATCAACATCCAACATGCAGGCAGACGTAGATCCATCAACACCCCTATAAACATAATAAGTCCTCAAATTCTTCACACAATCTTGCAATCGTGAAACGAAGAGTGGATTATGAGTGGAAACAACAACATAAACATTACCCACAACCCTACCAATATGCTCCGCAAGCACATTTAAAAAGTATGGGAAGACATGCGCCTCAGGCTCCTCAAGAAGCACCACAAACTTCCCCTCAAGACCATAAAACTTTGCATAAAACAACGAAGACTCAAGGGCTAAGAGGGTGTAGAGAGTCCTAAAAACCGTTTCAGAAACCCCAACAGCATCCATTTCAAGGTCACCATCAAAAACCAGCGCTTCACCCGTTCTACGCACCTTAAGCTCCAATCTCTCACCTATATACTCCTTCAACAACTCATTAATGCTATTAACAGCATTAGGATGCCTCCGAACTATATATGGAGCATTCCAACCAAACTCACTCAATATACTATATGGAGTGTCCCTAGACTTTGAAAGATCCGAAAGGCAAATATGAAGACCATGTGGCAAATTAGGTCGCTGATAAAATTCACTCATCAAACCATACCTGTCAAACCCATATACCCTAGCCTCAAAAGATGATAACGTTTTAACGAAATTCTGCACCTCACTCATAGAATCATTCCTAAATGTTTTCAAATCCCACGGCAACTGCTTACCATCCATCAAAATCTTCGGCGCCCCCGCCACATACGAAATTTCACAACTCAAACTCACATCTCCAGACATCATCAGCTTCACCGTCTTAGTCAATTCATAGTACCTAAAGAGTTGATATAACTCCCTAAATCTAGCGACAAGCCACAAAGGCTCCAAATTAACTGCAGAATTCCTATACTCCCTATCCAAAACCTTAAATTTGTGGAAGTAACCCATTATTGCCAAAGCATCAAGTATGTTGGATTTACCTGCAGCTGGAGGCCCAACAAGTATAGTCAAATCATCCAACAATAACTCCAACCCTTTAATGCTCTTAAAATTCTCAATAGTAAGCTTAAGACCCAATAAACACGCCCTCCACAAATAAACTTTCCACGACAAATATTATTTAATTTTCCGATAAATCAATATACAGAAAAATTAGAAGGGTAACACTAGTTTGCCGTCCTCCCTTCAATTTACGAGTATAATTAGAGGACCATATACTAGTAAATCGCAATTCTTAAATAATGATAATCCCCAAAAACATTTTTGAGTGTTGTCTCATGTTTTTTGGGAAATTTAATAATGATATATTTAGTGCCTTGCTATTGCTGATAATGGTTTTTAATGCTATTTGTTTGAGTTTTAACTTGGCATCCAGCGTAAATGCCGAGACGATGCCACGTGCCTACATTATTCATGTTAATGAGAAGAATTGGATTGCATTACATCAATTGGTTAATTTACTTTTAAGATCCAAGATACCCGTCTATTGGGTTTCAAAAAGCTTTGTGTATGATGGGGTAACATATAGTGAAGGTGATTTCATAATCCCCATTACAGTTACACCCATATACTCAGCCGCGCCATCAAGTGATGAAATAAATGCTTTAACAATCTTCCTCGCCAGCAAATTAAACGTAACACTAGTGCCAGTCACCAAGGATATTGAAGTCACAGTTTACCTTTTGAGGCCTGTTAAAATAGCCGTTTACGGCGGTCATGGAGCCCTCCCCACACCATACGTTGAATTATTCAGCACCCTCGGATTCCTAACAGAATACGTTGACGACAATGACATAAGAGCCGGATTACTAAAGAATTTTGATATACTCGTTATGCCCGGTGACGGTTCTGACAGCGAGCTACTTACACTGGGAGTTGAAGGTGGACAGAAAGTTCAAGAATTCATTGCTTCAGGCGGAGGATACATATCAAGCTGCGCCGGATCATGGGCCGCTGCACTAGGAGTCCCAGGATGGGACATATCCTACAATCTACAGTTAATTAACGCTAAATTATGGAATGTAATTGAAGGCGCAGGAACCTTCAAAAAACTTTACCCTGGAATTGGAGTAATGATATTCAAAAACACTAATCCAACACACCCAGTAATGTGGGGAATCCCAGAAACCTTCCAAATGGTTTGGTGGCAGGGACCAATATTCGAAATAGCCTCCAACGTATTACAATATGCCTCCAAAGCTGAGGGATTAGTAGTCCAATATAGTTTCACAGAAAAATTCACGGCAGCCGAATACTACACCAACCTTAAAGCCCAAATGGAAAAGGGCTTTACTGGGACAACCGTCTACAATGCACTGGTAGGCAATAAACCCGTAGTGGTTTCAGGAACTTATGGGCGTGGAAAAGTAGTCCTATTCGGCCCACACCCAGAATTCAAAACAGAATTAGTGCTAAACGGCTTCTCATACATTCCCGGAAGAATGCCAATAAACGCTGCACTATGGATGTCATCCACAGGCCCATACACCCTCTCAATCAGCAGTGGCTCAATAGTTGCATCAACAATAGCACCATTACCAGAAAGCCTCACAACAAACTACGTGAAAACTGATTGGCTTATGACAGAAGCTGTGATAGGCTTAGATAAAGCATTAAGCAACAAGAACCTCATACTAACAAGATTAAACGAATTACGTGGACTATACACAAGCAATCCAAATCCACCATGGACGAAAACCCCCACATCATGGTTTGACGGCTCATGCTTCGGAATGAACTCAACTGAGATGCTTAAATACTATATAAACAAAATACCCGAATTATGTAGCGAATTCGAAAAATACTGCAACTACACCACCACAACAGTAAAGACGTTATGGGGAACCTATGACAAATTAACTGCATTGGAGAGCGAAGCAAGAAAATACGAATCCAAATACAATGTGGAGAATATACTCATGGAAATAAGTAATGTGAAGGAGAGAATAGTGCATTCACTATACCTAATAAATGAGGGAATAAACATGGCTCCAGGCCCAACAGTCACATACGGCGGAAAAGAGGGAGTACTATACCTAATGGATAAAGCAGCATCACTCATGAAAATAGCAGTAGACAATTATATGGCAGAGAAAACCACATCCACCACCAACCCACTAAGAAACATAGGCACATACGGCGCCGCAGGATGCATAGTACACGCACTAAACACACTCAGAGGAAGAACAGCATACGCCAACACAGAAACACTATACGCAGAGTACATAATAAACAAGGTTGGAAATGAATTAAATAGTATAAAGGCATTAGAGGATAAAGAAACTGAAACAAGTAAAACTATAAGTGGGACAAGTAACATAGTTAACGATATCCTCAACAGAATTAAGAACATTGAGACATCATTCTCATGGCTCTATGGACTCGTAATCGCCATGGGCATAATAACTGCAATACTAACAACACTAACACTTCTAATAATTTCAAGGCGTCTAACGACATTAAAACTAAAACCCTAAACCACAATTTTTTTATAATATACCCCAATACACATGTATGGTAGCTAATTTATGGATTCAAAGGTTAAAAACTCCATTGCCATAGGGTTCTCCATAATCTGCCTCTTAATAGCCATATACACATACCTCTTCGTTAAACCTCCAACAATACTGGGATTCATACCAATAATCCTATACAGCGTTCTAGTAATGCTGGGGTTCGACGTCGTCCTATCCACAGTAGCCGCTCTACTAATCATAATAGTGATGACTGGGCAAACACCCATCGACGTAGCTAAACTGTTCGCTGACAGCCTAGGAGCCTTCATAACCGTTGTAGGGCTAATCATAATCCTGGGAAGCGGCCTAGGACAAGTAGCCCGAGAAACTGGCGTCGTAACAACCCTCGTTAAATGGATCATTGAAAAGGTTGGAGTAAAAACACAAAATAGAGTTCAACTCGGCGTCATGATAGCCTCCACAACCCTAGTGGCACTACTCGGAACCCTAGCAGGCGCAAACGCCATACTAGCCCCAATAGTAATACCCATAGTCGCCGCATTAGGCTTCACACCACCAGCCCTCGCAGCAATGCTACACTCCGCAGGAGCATGCGGACTATTCATAGGCCCATTCACACCCCCAGTCGTAACCCTCACAGGAACCACCGGCCTCTCCTACACCGAATACCTAATGGTTGCAGGCATACCCATGGCGGCAACAACATGGATAGTTGGCTTTTTCATGGCTAGGTGGATACAGAAGAAGACCTATGGAAAAATCGCATACGAAGAAGCTGAAGCCCTCAAACAACTCCCAGAACCCACCAAACAATCCACAAAAGCCACCTACGCCTTCATACTAACCATAGCCATAATGGTCATATATGGAATATACAGTAAAGCACCATACTCATACGCCATAGTAGTCATGCTCACCACATCCTTCATAACAGGCCTAGTGGGAGGGAAAAGGCCCCTCGAAATCCTCCAAGCCATCTACACAGGCGCATCAAGACTAATATGGCTATTCCTACTATTCTGGCTCTTCAACCCACTAATAACCCTAATGGGTAAAACAGGCGCCTACGACGCAATGCTCTCCGCAGCCACACCAATACTGAAAATGATAGGCCCATACGGCTTCTGCGTACTCGCACTANTCATAGGATGGCTAGGAGTATCAGGAGCAGCAGTAGCCCAAGTAGTCCTAGTCGACAGCATATTCAAACCAATAGTAATCACACTAGGAATCCCCTCAAGAGTATGGGTTGGAGTACTACTTGGCAGCTCACAAATAGACTGGTTCGGACCATTCCCAAACGCAGACATGGTAGGCCAAATGGGACTAGCCAGATCAAAAGACCTGAGAATGCAACTACTCAACGGCTGGGCAATAATGGCAGCCAACATCCTAATGTTCCTCATACTCTTCGCAATACTACTATACTGGTGATAAACCCTTGACACTCCCAACCAAACTGGAAAGGGAAATCATGGACATCATTAAAAGCGTTGAAGGAACCTTCGGCATAGTCATCAAAATCCTCGACANCGGAGACGAAATAGACATAAACGGCGAAGAAATATTCCCAGCAGCCAGCATAATAAAAATCCCAATACTAGTGGAAGCCTTCAAACAAAATCTAGAGGGACACATAAAACTAGATGAACCCATCACACTGAGAAATGAAGACAAAGTTGGAGGAATGGGAATCCTAAAAGAGTTAAGCCCAGGCATCCAACTACCCTTCATAGACATACTAACCCTAATGATAATCATAAGCGACAACACTGCAACCAACATCACCATAGAAAAGGTGGGAATGAAAAACGTCAACGAATACATGAAGCAACTGGGACTAAAAAACACAATACTCCAAAGGAAAATGATGGACTTGGAAGCCAGGAAAAGAGGCCTAGAAAACCTCACCACACCAAGAGACATGACAATCCTCCTACAAAAAATCTTCGAGAAAACCATACTAGACAATAAAAGCTGCGAAAAAATCCTAGACATACTAAAAAGACAACAAGTCAACGATAGAATACCAAAATACCTACCGGAAAACATACCCATAGCACACAAAACCGGAGAACTATCAGGAGTAAGACACGACGTAGGCATAGTCTAC
>JGI24721J26819_10005862_pt1 | contig 12158 bp, 9 predicted proteins | sample YelNatPaOPGAMG01_FD_26819 | JGI IMG/M metagenome (IMG submission 26819)
TCAAAGTTTTTCAAGCGAAAGGATGAATACGAGGTATAAATTTTTATTAGATCTTTACCGGTAGCCACCTGAGAAATCTGATCCCCGGCTTTTCTCTATCGTTGTAGAGCTCCTTAAAACTTTTTATCGCCTGTTTAATTCCTATATCTCTACCCAACTCTTCGCTCTTATACCACTTATGCTTGCTTATATAAATGTAGATATCCCCTAGTGTCTTATCGGGAAAGAGTCTATCGAGTCCCTCCCTTTTTATGAGCTGACAGGCGCTTAAAAAATCTCTGTNCCAGAGGTTTACCGCTTCTTCAAGTGTTAGTCCTTTCCTACCGGCATAATCTTCTATCTCTGATAGAAGATCTTCGTATCCGTTTATCTCTGTTAATTCTATATCCAATCCTGTTTTCTCTCTGAAAGATTCCCTGTAACTGTACAGTAGATCCTCCCTCTTCGGCTTAAGGGGGTAAGCCTGTATAATATGGGCATCTATAAATCTCTGTCCTAACTCCTTGGCAGCTGCAACCCTGTGATGTCCATCAAGCACATAGTACTCATCCCTTATCTTGTAGACCTCTATAGGAGGAAGGGCTTTTCCCTCTTCCATCATCCTTTTTATGTTTAGATATCTATCCGTTGGTTTTTTCCANCTGAATCTGAAACTTCCATCGAGATCGTGCGCCCTCCCTACGGACCCGGTAATCTTATCGACCTCTATAGGCTTGATCCCGAGATCTCTCGTTTTTAGATAACCCAGACCGCCATACTCTTCCTGTAAGGACTTTACCCTTTCCAACCTTTTCATATCCATCACCTCTAGATTTATCCTACAGGAAGAGTATTAAGCGATATTTAAAAGAGCTTTAAGCCCAGATTAATTCTTTTTTAAGAATAGATTAAAATATTCTCTTATCTTATTACTGTTCCAGCCCTTTTTCCTTTATAAACCCCTCTATCTATAACAATATGACCATTTAGAATCACATACTCGATACCTTCTGGATACTGAAACGGGTCTTCATAGGTTGCCCTATCAATGATTTTCTCAGCATCGAATATGGTGATATCTCCATAGGCACCTTCTTTTATTATCCCTCTATCTAAAAGTCCTAACTTTTTTGCAGGATAGGAAGTCATCTTTAATATTGCTTCCTCAAGAGATAGGACCTTAAACTCTCTTACATATCTACCCAGAATCCTTGGGAATGTACCGAAGGATCTTGGATGAGTCCTGTCCTCTTCGTTTCTTTTTTTATAGCTAGATCCATCAGATCCTATAAAGGAATACTTATACCTTATAAAGTTTTTCACATCCTCCTCGTCCATCTGAAAACTTATAACCCTTACTGGTTCATTTCTCTTGAGTAATTCTAAAGTAAACTCCTCTGGTGATAGTCCTCTTTCTCCTGCCAGTTCCAGGATACTATGCCCGTTTATGCGACTACCACCGTACTTGGGTATGTATATCAGATCCCAATCTATATTACTGTCCTTTAGTTTCTCTAATGCCTCTCTATACTTTTGGGGATTTGATAGATCTGTGGGAGAAAAGGAGAACGGCATAATGGCGATGTTTAACCTTGTCATATATGCAGTGTATGGGTATACATCATAGGAGACATCGATCCCGCTGGCTCTGGCTGATTCTATCATTTCAATTATCTTCTCGGATTTTCCCCAGTTTCTCCTCCTCTCGATCTTCAGGTGTGATATCTGTACAGGTATCTCTGCAGATCTTCCGATCTCTATCGCCTCTTCTATTGCTGATTCTAAATAGTCCCCTTCGTTTCTCAGATGTGTAGCGTATATGCCTCCCTTTCTATTTAAAACTTTTGCCAGCTCTATCAATTCCTCTGTAGAGGAGAATATACCGGGTTCATATTCTAATCCGGTAGAGAGTCCCTTAGCCCCTTCATCGAGAGCAGACTCCAGAAGTGATTTCATCCTGTTGATCTCTTCTGCTGTCGGTTTTCTCCTCTCATTACCGAGGACCCTGTTTCTTATTACCCCATGTCCTGCTAAGAATATAAGATTTGTTCCGATACCCTCACTCTGTATCTCATCAATAAATCTAGCCAGGCTTCCTTCAGCCATTCCTATATTTATACCACAGTTTCCTACAACCTGGGTGGTTACTCCCTGTCTCAGGATATTCTCCATATGAGGGAATTCTCTCACCGATAGGTCTGAATGTGAATGGATATCTATAAAGCCAGGGGCTACTACTAGACCCTCTGCAGAGATACTTACTAATGCGGGCTCCTCTATCTTTCCTATCTTTACTATTTTATTCCCCTTTATCCCTATATCACATCTATACCTGTCTCTTCCTGTTCCGTCTATAACTGTCCCGTTAAGTATTGCTATATCTAAGATATCACTCACCTTCCTTTATTTCTTCCCAGAGTTTGTCCATCTCACTCAATGTAAGTTTCTCCAGTTTTATATTCCTCTTTTTAGCCAGTTCTTCCATCTTATTGAACCTCTTAATAAACTTTTTTACCGTATCCCTGAGGGCAGATTCGGAATCTACTCCCAGGAGTCTGGCAGTATTTACCACGGAGAACAGGAGGTCTCCTATTTCCTCTTTGATATTACCTCCAGCGCTTATAGCCTTATCGAGCTCCTTCAATTCCTCCTCAATCTTTTCTCTGGGTCCTCTGTAGTCGTCCCAGTCAAAGCCTATCCTCCTGACCTTTTCCTGTATCTTGTTTGCAAGAACAAGGGCAGGTAGACTCAGAGGCACATCAGTGGTCCCCTTATTTTCTTCCCTCTTTATCTTCTCCCAGTTAGCCAGTGCCTCCTCTGAACTCTCTACCTTTACCTCTCCAAATACATGTGGATGTCTGTTTATAAGTTTTTCTATTATCCTGTCGACCACATCTTCAAGGGTAAAGTGCCCTTCCTCTTCGGCTATGATTGATATAAAGAATATGTTAAACAGGAGGTCCCCTAATTCCTCTTTCAGATGAAGATGGTCTTTCTCCTCTATAGTGTCTATAACCTCATAGGCCTCTTCTCTCAGGGTATATTTAAGAGAATCGAGGTCCTGTTCTGCATCCCATGGACATTTTTCCCTAAGTATTTTCCCTATTTTGAGTAGTTCTTCCAGTTTCTCTCCTAAAGTCTTTCTATTCAAGGCTGAGTGCCTCCTTTATCTTTATCAGTTTTCTGTTTCTATCTTCCCACCATCTTATAATCCAGCTCTCCTCATTCATCTTCTTGAGTTTACCAAATCTCTCTAAATTTTTTATAGCATTTCCATTAGTTGTAGTATCTCTTAAGACTATTAATATCTTGTCATCGGTAATCGATAACTTCTTTATGTTTTTCCTCTCTGCCAGTACCCTTACCTTTGTTATATTTAGGAGGTTCTCTACCTCTTTCGGTACCTTGCCAAACCTGTCGATCAGCTCTTCCCTTATCTCCTCTATCTCCTCAGTAGAAGATGCAAGTGATAGCCTCCTGTATATCTCAAGCTTGTAAGGTGGCAGTATATAAGAGTCAGGGATGATTGCCGGTATGGAGATCTCTACTATTGTTGGTTCTGATCTCCACTTTACCGGTTCTCCCCTTAGTTCTCTTACTGCATCCTCAAGCATCTTTAGATAAGTATCGAAGCCAACGGCAATTATATGTCCGTGCTGTTCCTTCCCGAGGAGGTTTCCCAATCCCCTTATCTCCATATCCTTCATAGCTATGTTAAATCCTGAGCCCAGTATGCTATTCTCGTATATTGCCTTGAGTCTTTCCTCTCCTTCTGGGGTTAGCTGTTTACTGTGAAATATATACGCATATGCCCTCTTGCCTGACCTTCCAATCCTCCCACGGAGTTGATAGAGTTGGGCAAGACCAAACCTTTCCCCTTCTTCTATGATGAGCGTGTTTGCATTTGGTATGTCGATTCCGCTCTCGATTATAGCAGTTGATATAAGTAATTTTGTTTCTCCCCTATAGAATCTCCAGAACTTTTCTTCGACCTCTTCCTCATCCATTGTTCCATAAAGTATATCTATACTTAACCCTGGAAACATACTCCTGAGTTTGAACTCGAGCTCTTTTACCCCACTTATCCTCGGGTGTATATAGAAGACCTGACCTCCTCTGGCAAGCTCATTCTCTATTGCAGATCTTACCACCTTTTCGTTGTACTCTCCCACATAAGTAGTTATAGGTATCCTCCCCTCGGGAGGTGTTTCTATTATGCCTATCTCCTTTAGTCCATAGAGAGACATAGACAGAGTCCTGGGGATAGGGGTGGCTGATAATGTAAGCACATCTATTAGGGGAAACTGCTCCTTCAATTTCTCCTTCTGTTCCACACCAAACTTGTGTTCCTCGTCTATTATAAGAAGCCCTAAGTCCTTGAATTTTATGTCCTTTCCAAGTATCTTATGGGTTCCTATAACGATATCTATACTCCCATCTTCTATACCCGCTTTTATTCTGCGAATTTCCCTAGATGGAGTAAATCTTGAAAGCATAGCGATACTTACCGGAAAAGTGGCAAACCTCTCCCTGAATGTCTCATAGTGTTGATGTGCCAGTATTGTTGTTGGAACAAGAACAGCTACCTGCTTACCATTTAAGACTGCCCTGAATGCAGACCTTATAGCTACCTCCGTCTTTCCGTATCCCGGGTCCCCACAGACCAGAAAGTCCATCGGTCTTTGTCTCTCCATACTCTTCTTTACCCTTTCAATAACCTCTTTCTGGTCAGGGGTCTCCTCGTATGGGAAGGTCTCTTCCAGCAGTCTCTCCATCTCTGGATAACTTTTAAATGCTATACCTGGCATAGCCTCTCTCTTTGCACTTATCTCTATAAGGCTTTTAGCAACATCTTTTATATCTTTCTCTACTCTATTCTTTATCCTTGTCCATTCCGGGCTTTTTAATCTGTATATCGGAGGGGGTGTATCATCAAAACTTCTATATTTATCAAGCCTCCCTGCCTGTTCTACAGGAACTAATAGCCTGTCCTTTTCGGCAAACTCCAACACTATAAACTCTCTTGGGGTTTTCTCTATAAAGTGCGTCTCTAGACCAGCAAATCTACCGATTCCATGGTAAGGATGAACAACATAATCCCCTATCTCGAATGGTAATTCTTTTACNCCCTCGATAGGAGACTGGAAGGCAGGCGCAAATTCATAGTTAAAGAGTTCTCTATCTGAGAGGATTATTAACCTGATAGAAGGTATTACAATACCGGTTGAGAGTTTCTTTTTGTAGAAGCTGATATTTTTTGTTTTCACCAGGGACTGTAATCTCTTTGCCTGAACTGTATAGATATGTACCCTGTAGCTATTATTGATAGATGTCTCTATATATCTCTTCATCTCATCTATGTTCCCGGAGAATAATGGCGGCGACTCTCCTTCTATATCCTTTCCCTGGGTTATTCTGAGATTTCTTGCCGATATCTCAAAATTAGAAGAGGTTATAAATAGCGTCTCAGGAGGTACAACTTCTTCAACTTTTGATTTTACTTCCGAAGGATTTACCGGGATGATACTTATTGGAGGTTCTATCTCTCCTACGGACCGCTGTGTAAGGGTATTGAATTTTCTGATACTGGCTATCTCATCCCCAAAGAAATCAAGCCTTACAGGATGGTTTAAATTTACGGGGTATATATCTATTATTCCTCCTCTGATGGAGAACTCTCCTCTTCTCTCTACCATAAAGACCCTCTTGTATCCAAATGAAACAAGCCTATCGACTATATAATCCCATTTACTTTCTTTTGTGATCGTCAGAGAGACCCCTATGGCGGGGAAATTTTTTATGCCCTCCAATGTTGATACCAGAACGGAGAATTCTCCTCTGACAAAACCTCCTGCAAGGCTTGCCCTTTTCCAGTTATTCTCTCTATCTATGGGGTCGTACGGTAGATAGGTTGTATCTATATCAAAGATCGACCTTATATCATTTGCTATCCTCATTCCATCTTCTTCATCATCTATGATCAGTATGATAGGAACTTTAAGGATTATCGATAGATACCCTGTTAAGATTGGAATCAGAGAAAAAGAACTTATCCCCACTATGGAAGAGGTGTTCTTTCTTACCTCCTCCTTTAATTTAGAGAAGGCTTCCTCTTTTAAGAGGGCTGAAATTACAGGATTCATTCCTTTATTCTTTTATTATACCTGCTCATTGCCTTTTCTATGTCTAGCACTATCAACGGTAATCCTTCAATGGTAGACTCTATAGTTTTCTCTAGGACCTCTCTCTCCTCTTGAGAGAACTCAGAGAGTACAAAATCCACACTGCTTACCCCATCGGGCAGAGGACCTATTCCTATCCTCAATCTTGGAATATCTTCTGTCCCAAGGACATCTATTATCGACTGCATACCATTGTGTCCTCCGCTAGATCCCTTTATCCTTATCCTTACACTTCCGAGTGGAATCCACAGGTCATCATACACTACAAGAATCTCTCCCGGTAAGATGGAGAATCTTTCGACTATCGGAGGAATAGCTTCACCACTCCTATTCATATAGGTAAAGGGTTTCAGGATGAGTACTTCATTATTATCTACAGATATCTTTCCTAGGATACCCTTCCCTGTCTCCTCTACCCATTCCCCCCATCTTGAGACTACAGAATCTACAAATATAAAGCCTGCATTATGTCTGGTATTGGCAAATCTTATCCCGGGATTTCCTAAACCAACTATAAGCCTTATCATAAGTCATAATAATACCAGGCGACGGATGTAATACCATCCATCACCTGGTAGATCTGTTTACTCTTGAGCTCCTTCTTGTGCCTGTGTCTCTTCAGCTGGAGCCTCTTCTGCTTCTGGAGCAACTACAGTTACAATGACCTCATCTTCAGGAGTAACCACCGTTACTCCTTCTGGGACCGAGAGGTCTCTAACATGTATGCTATCTCCTATATCCAGATTACTTATATCTACCTCTATATGTGGAGGCAGGTTCATCGGTAAGCATCTGACATCTAACTCCTCCAGTACTAACTCCAATATTCCTCCTACCTTTGTTCCAACAGCCTCTCCCTTAAGTACAATAGGTATTGTTGCCTCGATCTCTTCCTCTAGGCTTATTCCATGCCAGTCCACGTGGAGGACATTCAGTTTGTATGGGTGGTACTGTATATCCTGGAGTATCGCATACTCTTTTCTTGTCTCCCCATTCTGGATATTTAAGGCAAACAGTACCCCTCTACCTCCTTCAGTGGAAGACAGAGCCTTAAGGAGGTCTTTCTCCGGTATCATAAGGCATACTGGTTCTTCCAGATGCTTACCATATAGTATACCAGGGATAAATCCCTGAGCTCTTAATCTTTTTACCTTCTTTCCTTTTACATCCCTTACAAATGCGGTAAGTTCTATCTGCTCCATATAATCTCCTCCTATACAAATAGTTCGCTTACAGATCTGTTATTGTGGACTCTATCTATAGCCTCAGCAAATAACTTTGCCACTGAAAGCACTTCTATTTTATCACAAAGTTGTTCTTTATCCAACCTTATAGTATTTGTTACTATTACTTTCTTTATGTGACTCTTCTTTATATTTTCTATAGCATTTCCAGAAAACACCGGATGTGTGGCACAGGCATATACCTCTATTGCCCCTTCCTCTAACAGGGCGTCTGCCCCCTTTATGAGTGTTCCCCCGGTATCTATCATATCGTCTATAACGATACAGGTCTTCCCTTTTACATCACCCACTATATACATAACCTCTGATTCGTTTGGTGCTGGTCTTCGTTTATCAATAATAGCTATAGGAAGATGTAATCTGGATGCGAATGCTCTAGCCCTTGCTACTCCGCCCACATCTGGGGAGACAACCACCGAGTTATCTAAATTAAGATTATTCTTTATATATTCAGCCAGTATAGGGCTTGCCTGGAGAGGGTCCACCGGGATATCAAAGAAACCTTGAATCTGCCCGGCATGAAGGTCCATAGTGATCACCCTGTTGGCTCCAGCAACTGTTATAAGATTTGCCAGTAATTTTGCCGAAATAGGTTCCCTTGGTCTGGTCTTTCTATCCTGTCTGGCATACGCAAAGTAGGGTATGACTGCTGTTATCCTTCCTGCGGATGCCCTTTTCATCGCATCCATCATAATGAGTAGTTCCATTATATGATGGTCCACAGGATTACTGAGAGACTGGACTATATATACATCACAGCCTCTTACCGTTTCCTCTATACTCACTCTGGTCTCTCCATTACTGAATGTACTTGCATATCCTTGACCAAGCGTCATTCCTAGATGACTTGCTATCTCCTCAGCTAGAGGTATATTAGAGTTACCGGTAAAGATCTTTATATTGTTACTCACTTTTTCCTCCTTCCTCCTTCGCCTTTCTTTCTATTGGACGAGCAGGTACACCAGCCACCGTACTGCCAGGCTCTACATCTTTCAGGACCACTGATCCGGCTCCAGTGATAGCACCTCTTCCCACCCTAATAGGTGCTCTTAGACAGGTATTTGATCCAATAAAGGCTTCATCCTCTATAATAGTTTTGTGCTTGGTTTTCCCATCATAGTTACAGGTTATTGTTCCAGCCCCTATATTTACCCTCTCTCCGATCTCTGCATCCCCCAGATATGCAAGGTGGAGAGCCTTTGTATTGCTTCCTATGACACTCTTTTTTACCTCCACAAAGTCTCCTATGGCAGAATTACTCTTTATATGAGCTCCATCCCTTATGTGAGCAAATGGACCTACCCTTACATTGGATTCTATCCTGGAATTCTTTATTACCGAGTAAAAGATTTCGCACTCATCTCCTATCTCTGCATTTAATAGATATGTAGAAGGACCTATGGTGCATTTTTCTCCTATTAAGGTATTGCCTTTTAATACACAGAAGGGCTCTACTATCGTATCTCTTCCTATTTTTACATCCGGCTCTATATAGGTATTTTCAGGAGAGACAATTGTTACTCCATCATTCATAAGTTCTTCTAATTTCTGTTCTAAAAGCCTTTTTGTTGCCAGTGCTAGGTCTAACCTGGAGTTTATTCCAAGGGCAAGAGAACCTAGATCAGTCTGATAAGATATAACCCTTTTCCCCATACGGTTCAATATCTCAACCAGCTGTGTTATGTAGTATTCTCCCTGTGCATTGTTATTGTCTAACATATCTATAGCTACTTTAAGATCTCTCACCGAAAAGCAATACGCACCTGTATTTACTTCTTTTATCTCTTTTTCTTCAGGGCCAGCATCCTTTGCCTCCACTATCCTTATCACATTCCCCTTCTCATCTTTTATGACCCTTCCATAATGCATAGGATCGTCCAGTACTGTAGAAAGTATAACTGCAGATACATCATCCCTGTGAGAGGCTATAAGATTCTCAAAGATGTCATCTGTGATTAATGGTGCATCTCCATTTACCACCAGTACAACATCCATACCTTCCAATTCTGGCATAGCCTTTCTTAATGCGTCTCCTGTACCAAGAGGCTTTTCCTGTATCACATAGACGATTTTATCTCCGCCTATTTCTCTGAATTTATCCTCTAGAGTTGGAGGAATCACAAGAATAGTCTTATCGAGATTTAATTTCGAGAGGTTATCTAAGACATAACTTATGATAGGCTTACCTAATAGTTTATGAAAAAGCTTAGGAAAAGATGATTTCATCCTTACCCCAATACCACCAGCAAGGACTACCCCAGCAATCACTTTAGACCTCCTTATAAAAAATAATATTGGCTGGGGCGGTAGGATTCGAACCTACGAGTCTGGGATCCAAAGTCCCATGCCTTACCGCTTGGCCACGCCCCAATTATTTTCTACTGAGCCTTATTAAAGGCTTCTAAGACGGCATTCTGGATACTCTCTCTCATCTGATTATTGATCGGGTGAGCTATATCCTTAAACTCTCCGTTCCCCACATCCCTTCTTGGCATAGCAACAAAGTATCCGTTCTTTCCGTCTATAACCTTTAGCCCATGGACTACAAATGCATTGTCAAAAGTTATAGACGCAAACGCCTTTACCTTTCCCTCCTGGGAGGTTACCTTCTTGATCCTTACATCTGTAATCTTCATTAGTCTACCACCTCTTTATTAAATCTAGGAGATATTATAACAAAAAATGTCCAGTATGTAAATTATCACGCACTTCAGTATGGTATAATTACTTTATGAGAGTTGGTCTAGGTTACAGTACTCTGGAGGACCCATATAGTGCGGGATTAGAGGCACTTAGAGAAGCCATCTCTAAGTCTGGAGAGCCATCTTTTATTATCCTTTTTGTTACTTTTAATTATGACCCATACGAGGTATTCAGAGGGGTAAAAGAGGTAGCTGGATGTTCAAGGTTGATAGGGGCGACTAGCGAATGTATCATTGTAGAAGATATGTTGATTGCAAGAGGGGTAAGTGCTCTTGCAATCAGTGGGGAAGAGATAAGGGGAGTAACATTCTCCCAGAATGAAGAACCTGCAGATGATTATGAACTTGGTAAAATTGCCGGAGAGTCTCTTCTAAAGAGTAATCTAGATAGGGGATTAGTTATAACTTTTTTTGTTAATGGTCTTGTGGATGCCTCTAGGATGCTTTATGGTTTATATAATACTATGGGGATAAGATTCAGATACATTGGTGGTGGATGTGGACGTAGACCAGGAACTTCGTATGCATATACTTTTACTGAACAGGGTGTTAATAGGGGACCACTGGTAGCGGGTCTTGTTGATGGAATAGATGTCTCTACAGCTATCGGTCACGGTTTTAATAGTATCAAGGAACCATTAATAATAACCAAAACTGCTAGGAACAGAATTGTAGAGATTGATGGAATTTCCGCCATAGAATCTTACGTAAAGAGATTTAATTTTGTCCCCAATAGAGACCCTCTTTCTCAGATAGTTCTTCACCCGTTGGGTTTCCCCAATCTTTCTGGTGAATACATAATACGCGACCCTGTCAGGATTAATAAAGATGGAAGTATAGAATTTCCAACCGATATACCAAAAGGTGCAGTGGGGTATGTTATGGAGGGGAAGATAGATAGACTTATTAAAAATACAGGCATTATTGCCAAGAAGGCTCTGGAAGGTCTTATTGACCCCAGATTTGCCATTGTGTTTGATTGTATATCCAGGCATTCTCTAATGAAAGAGAAGTTTATGCTAGAATTGAAAGCGATTAAGGATGTTACTGCCCCTGATATCCCTATTACCGGTATGCTGAGCTGGGGTGAAATTGGCAGTTATAAGTCCTCACCGATGTATCATAATAAGACTACGGTTATAATGGTCGCAGGAAGAGGGGAGGGTAATGAAGAAACAGTTGGAGGTATAGTAAAGAGAAAGAGCCATAGGATTTTGGATGCCGAATTATCAATCCTCCACGAGATAGCCTCATTTTCATTTTCAGGCTCAGAAGAGAAGATTGCCTGGGAAGCGATAGAAAAGACGATAAGACTTTTCGGGGTTAAGCGTTCTGCTATTTTAAAGAAGAACAGGAGAGGTTATAAACTGTTATCAGCCTGGGGCTTCCGTGAAGCCGATGAAGTATTGGTGTGTATGAATCAGGAATCTCCAGATAAGATCTATTTTTTATTGGGGAAGGATGGAAGTTATAGGGTCCTCTATATGGAGACGGATGAGCCAGTAGAGGAAAGAGAAAGGCGCATATATACAATATTTGCTAAAAGGCTGGAAGAGATATTCAGTATGGTAGAGGCTATCACCGAGAGGAACAGGTTGGAAAGCTCCCTTAGAAAGATGGCTCTTACCGATGATTTAACTAAACTCTATAATAGAAGAGGCTTTTTCCTATTAGGAGAACAGTATCTAGAACTCAGTAAAAGGTTAAGGCGAAAGAGTATCCTGCTCTACATAGATGTAGATAATATGAAGTGGATTAATGACAATCTGGGGCACAGTGAAGGCGACAGGGCTTTAATGGAGGTTGCCTCTATCCTTAGGAAGACATCCAGGAAGTCTGATGTATTAGCCCGCATAGGTGGCGATGAATTTGCCCTCTTAGGTTTGGAGACAGGCAGTAACAGTTATAACGCTTTAATAGAAAGGATAAAAGAGAAGATCGAATACAGGAACAGAAGAAGGTCTCTGCCTTACAGGCTTTCATTAAGTATAGGGGTGGCTATATGTGACCCCAATAACCCTAGCTCTTTAAAGGCATTATTAGAAGAAGCA
>JGI24721J26819_10005863_pt1 | contig 12155 bp, 12 predicted proteins | sample YelNatPaOPGAMG01_FD_26819 | JGI IMG/M metagenome (IMG submission 26819)
GCTTCGTGAGCAAAGCGAGGAAAGCGTTGCAGCGTTGCGGAAATTGCTACGTGAATTTGTTGAATGGGTTATAGCCAATGCCAGGCCTAATCGATTACTGCNTGCAGGCAAACTAGAAGTCTTTTTTGATGACACTCAACTNGAGGTGTACGGTAAAAACTTTGAGGGGGCTCGTATTAATTACAATGNCGACTGTGCATTANTTCAAAAATTCACCCCAAGATACCGATTTTCAAAGATTTGATCTTTTGAACCTCATTCGAACTATTGAATTTTTCTCAAGATGTATTCGATAGTAATGATTCTGATTAACCAAAACGTGTTGACTCATTTTCATATAAACTGTATAAAGAAATTATGAAAGCTTCTGTTTACTATCTCTGCATGTTTTGCTTAATAATTTTGGCAAACCCTGTTAAATCTAATGATACTTCGACCAATTTACCTCCAACAGATATGCGTATTTATTCTATCAAAACATTGGATACGTTGCGTCAATTCCCACTTATTGAATCAAAGGACCGATGGGAACTGCTAGCGAAAGATATAATACTCCAGGCAAAGGTAAGTTGCGGTCTGATTCCCGAGCCAGAACATACGTCATTAAATGCAAAGATATTTGGTAAAAAACAATATGACGGATTCACTGTCGAAAAGGTATACTTTGAAAGCTTGCCAGGGTTTATTGTATGCGGAAACTTATTCAGACCTTTAGGCAAAGGTAATGGCCCGTTCCCAGCAGTATTAAATCCACATGGCCATTGGAGCAAAGGAAGATTTACTGATACCACAGAATGCAGCGTACCAGCTAGATGTATTCAACTTGCAAGATTAGGGATCATATCTTTTGCATACGACATGGTCGGCTACGGAGACACTAAACAGTTCCCCGAACACAGACAAATATTTTTAGCACCGGAAAATCAACTCTGGAATNTTAGCCTCATGGGATTACAGACCTGGAACAGTATTCGAGCTCTTGATTTTCTGGAATCACTACCAGACGTAGATAAGAAACGGATCGCTTGCACCGGCGCTTCTGGCGGTGGCACCCAAACTTTTATCCTCGGTTGCGTCGATGATCGATTAGCCGCTCAAGCCCCTGTTTGTATGGTGTCCCATTCTATGCAGGGTGGCTGTCTATGTGAAAACTCACCCGGTCTAAGAGTCCGGTTTTCAAACATGGAAATAGCCGCTGCTCCAGCACCGCGCCCTCAACTTCTTATTGGAGCTACTGGTGACTGGACCAGGGCAATCCTGGAAATTGAAGGACCTGCAATTAAACAAGTTTATCAAACATTGAACTCAGAAGATAAGATTAAGTATGTGAGGCTGAACTTTAATCACAATTACAATAAAGACAGTCGAGAAATAGTGTACGGCTGGTTTGGCAAATGGCTTCTCGGCTATAATTCAGACGAACCAATACCCGAATCAAACTACCCGCAATTGGATGAATCCGATTTAAAAGTCTTTGGATCTAATAATCAAATTCCAACTAATCTGGTCTCTCAAGAACAGTTAATTAATTACCTGATCGAACAATCCAAACGCGGCTGGAAGAAAACATTTCCAATGAATAAATCAGACTTAACCAACTATAAAAATTTTTGGTTCCCGGTATGGAAGACTATCATGCAACTTGACTACCCAGTTAATAACTTTTTATTGGAAACAAACTATGTGAAATCAGATGGCGACATTTCAATAATGGAACTTTGTGCAGGTAGAATAAATGGGAACGATCGAATACCAGTTACAATCCGAACACCTAAAAATTTAAAAAATCCTAATTTAACAGTTTTAATAACTATTCCAGAAGGAAGAAAATATTTAGACCAGGACACTCACTCTTCAACATTAATAGCTTGTTTACTAAGTAATGGATTCAAGGTAGTCACATTCGACTGCTTCTCCGCTATAAAGAAACAAGCTATTAATGCAGTTAAAAGCCGATCCTTTTTCACTAATTTTTTTACAACTTACAACCGCACAGATTGTCAAGAATGCGTCCAGGATATTGTAACAATCAGCTCCTTTATACGGAAATTCAATAATTCAAACATTGCTCTAATCGGATTAAAACATGCCGGCCCCTGGGCATTACTTGCATCTCCAGTTTTAGATGTCACCATCGCTGATTGTAATCAATTTGATTTTTCTAAATCCGAAACCTGGTTGGATGAAGACCTATTTTTACCCGGAATTATGAGGATAAATGGTATGGTCGGGGTCTCCATATTAGCCGCTCCCAAGCCAATGTATTTATTCAATACCCAAAACTCATTTCCATCACAGGAGATAATCCAGGTTTATTCACTTTTTACCTCACCCACCTACATCCACCGTTTGTTTTATAACAATCACGAGCTGAATAACTCAGAACTCGTAAAATGGCTTAAAACTTTTGTGAACTAATAAACTCATAACTTCAAAAGCTGAATCCCTATTATACCTGAATACCAATACTGAACTCTTCAAAGAATTATTTTAAATCACATGCTGATTCCCAAAAGCTTCTGCGTCCGACTCTGTGCCTTGCGCTGATCTCAGGAATGAATAATATTTATCCACAAAATATATACCTCGCCGCACAAACAAATAAGAGATATTCGAAAACAAGGTCAAAAAAATATAAAGGAAAAGTTTAAAGTCTTTCAAAAAACTTAAATTAGTAAAGCTCAAAAGCTTTTAAATCTTTACAATGAGATGAAAGATAAATTTATCCAGATAGCTAAATCTCAATATGCTATCCCCGCTCTTGATGCTTTTTTTAAGCAGCCAATAATTACTGCTACTAAATTCAAAGAGGCAATTGGTGCCCCTAAAAGAAGTTCTTCTAATGATATTTTAAAGATGTTAGAGAAATCGAATTTAATAAGGCTTTATGAAAAACCAGAAGGAAACAAACCCGCAAAGTATTCTTTTATCCAATTATTGGAAATTCTTAAAGAGAATGAATTATGATAATGTTTGAGTACGTTCTACCGTATACAAAATCATTTGCGTACGCTTATAATGATTTTACCGTACGCAAAACAATTTGTTTACGTTAAGCGTACACAAATTTATTTGTGCAACAATTTTTCCTGTAAAATTAATTTACCACGGCCAATTTTTCTGATGCTTCTGACTCCATCGAATGCAGAGATTATCAATGGTACAAAACTATTTTATTCTTTTACCAATAAATACGAAATTTTTTCAGTCCCAGTGGGCAAAGCCTCCGTGATTATTAGATAACCGTTGGCGGAGAGGGGGGGATTCGAACCCCCGGTACCAGTTTCCCAGTACAACGGTTTAGCAAACCGCCGCTTTCGACCGCTCAGCCACCTCTCCGGCTGCAATCAAATCAGCATTGAATTTCAAGAAATCAAATATAAGTGTGATTACTATCACAACTTGATCAAAATAGTAATCCGCTGAATTAAAAAGGTCAAGCCAGTATTCCTGGTTTTGAGATAACTTACTTAATTTTACCGTCATTCATCTTTTTTAAAAACCTGTTTTCCTTTAACCCGGGTTCCCCAATTTACTAATCAGAAATTAACAAGCTTTTCAAGCTACAGGGCTAACTCAAAATATAAGGTCAAAAAAAGTGAAACATAGAAAGTTAATCATTGTCACATGTATTTTTCAAAGTTTAGTTACAAATCCTGATAAACCTGGAGTTGCAATTATACGTTGTTCAGAATACTAAGGCGACTGCATTAGCAGCAGTACTTAGACCGCTCAGGCGCATCCGTCATCGAAACCATTACTCACAGCTTTGCGTCCCATCATATAGCCAGTCTTGCTGTTCTGCGTAGCTGTCCGGACTCCGGGTCAAGCAAAATTGGTTTCGGCTAGCAAAGGCTAGGCATACCAGGACGGTCGTGAGATCGGATTAAGTTCTGAAAAAAATACTCAGATATTGTTACAGCTTCAAAAATTCAAATCCACGAAACACTATGGCCGAATGGCAAGCCATATTGTTTTGATATCATCAATAGCTGGCGTCGGTTGCATCCCTCATTAAACATGCTAATGATCCAGACGCCGTTTTTGAGATTTGGATGTTAAACGTTGAGTTGTGAGTTGGGAAATACAGACAATCAATAAAAAACCATCAAGAAATGCAAATCTGTCTGAAATTGAACAGATTGGGGAGCGTATTCCATTAGTTAATAGTTAAGGTTAAACTGAAATTAAGTCGCGACCACGACACTGCCTGGGTAGTAATTATGTATCACTTTGGACTCAGCTTGAAAACCTAATTATTTTATACAAATGCAAATCTAGATTTGAGACGGTTAGAAAAGAACTCTATGGATTTCTGAACGGTTTTGAACTTTTTAGATTTTGCTAAATCTGCCCATTATTGGCTTCAAATTATTACCAATTGAAACTACTACCAAACAATGTTTACGGTTTAAGTTCTTTGATCACCAAGTAACTTTGATTAAGAGGATAAGTGTTATTGAAAATAAAAGCCGCCGCTAAAACTGAGGATAATTCATGTAAAACTTTTAAGTAGCCAGAATTCTGCGGCCTTCGTCGAGGAAAATACCCTTGAAGTTCATTTCCAACGTTTGTGGATTGGTGGCTTTAGCAAGAGCTTCTTTCTCAGAAATGATTTTGTTCTTAACAAGATAAAATAGAGATTGATTAAAATTAATCATTCCATCTTCGATACCAGTTTCTATTGCAGCGGGAAGTTTTTCCAGGCGATTTTCTTCGATTAATTTACGGACGGTTGGAGTATTAATCATTATTTCAAAGGCAGCGGTCAAGCCACCTGAAAGAGTGTTAACCAATCGTTGACAAATTACTGCTTGCAAAGTTGCAGCAAGTTGTCGTCTGATTTGATCTCTTTCATCTGCAGGAAAGAAGTCAAGAATTCTTCCAATTGCCTGTGAAGCATTTGTGGTATGCAAAGTAGAAAGTACAAGATGCCCGGTATCAGCTGCCGCCATTGCAGCCATAAAGCTCTTGCTGTCGCGCATTTCACCAATCATTATAATGTCCGGGTCCTGCCTCAAAATGTGGATTAATCCGTGTTCAAATGATAACGTGTCTAATCCAACCTCACGCTGTTCAATGATTGATTGATTATCTTCAAAAACATATTCAATAGGATCCTCAAGGGTAATAATATGCTTTTTACTGGTAGCATTAATATATTCGATCATGGCGGCCAATGTAGTAGATTTTCCGCAGCCGGTACTACCAGAAACAAGAACAATCCCACGAGGTGAAGTTGCTATCTTCTTTATTATTTCTAAAAGGCCAAGCTCTTCAAAAGATGGTATTTTTGTTTTAACATACCGCATCGCTAAACAAAACTGCCCCCTTTGCTGGAAAACATTAGTCCTAAACCTGCCTATGTTTGGCGCGAAATATGAGAAGTCAGCCTCATGTTCCTCGTCTAATCTTTTCTTTGCATACGGTGGGACGATACTTTCCAGAACTTTATCCATCCATTCTTTGGTCGGTAACGGACACTCGATTGCCACGAGTTGTCTGTTAATTCTAAAGACAACAGGTGCTCCAATCTTTATATGAACATCAGAGGCCCCGCCGTTTACAGCAGTTTCCAGTATCCTATGAAACAATTCCATGTTAGCTTTCTAAATAAAAGACCTGTTTTCTGCAAGAGAATTTAGTTTTTCTCTGCATTGCCTGTTTAACCCTGTAAATAACATGGAAACTATGTAACCAGATTTCCTGCTCCCGGAACATGAAACAACAACTCCGGTGAATTTAGTTCTTTTTTGCCATCTGGAACATTCCAAACAAACTGTCATTTCCTTCCAAAGTGCAAAAGGAGTTGTGCTTTTGAATTCTATTCCATGCTTTTGGATATTTAGCAGGCCCGCTGGTACAATATGAATAGCATCAGCTTCTGAACCTTTCGATACGTCAAATGATCCCGATTTGTCTAATTTGCCTGAGCTCATATCAGAAATATATTACCATATTAACTTTCAAAATCAAAATTTTTTCGTAGATTTTTACCATTCCAATAACGCGGCCCCCCAGGTAAAACCAGCACCAAACCCAACTAATAATATTAAATCNCCTTTGTTAATCAAACCTGACTCAGATGCCTCATCTAGCGCTATTNCTATCGAAGCTGCAGATGTATTCCCGTATTTATGTAAATTAATAAAAAGTTTATCCGAAGAAATCCCGAGTCTTTTTCCGATTGCATCCAAAATCCGCATATTAGCCTGGTGCGGAATTACAAGTTTAACCTGGGAAATATCTACTTTACTTTTGTTTAGTACAGTCTCGGCTGCATTACACATTGCGTTGATAGCGCACTTGAATGTCTCTTTACCATTCATCTTAAGGTAATGCAGCCTGGCACTAATTGTTTCTGTTGAAGCTGGGTGTCTGCTACCACCGCCTGGCTGATATAGTAATTCAGCTTTGCGGCCGTCAGCTCCTAAACAAGCAGATATCAAGCCCCTCGCCCCATCCCTGTGTTGCAATACAGCAGCTCCCGCTCCGTCGCCAAAGAGTACACAAGTATTCCGATCTTCCCAATCAACAATAGACGACAACTTTTCAGCACCTACAACGAGCACTGTATTTAAAGCGCCAGTAGTGATAAACTGCCTGCCTATTTCTAAGGCATAAATGAAGCCGGAACAAGCGGCTTCGAGATCAAACGCAGCAGCATTGAATGCACCAATTTTTTGTTGAATCCAGCATGCCGTAGAAGGAAATGGCATGTCAGGCGTAATTGTTGCAACAATTATAAGATCAATTTCCTTAGGATCAATCCCTGCTTTATTCAGAGCCTTAATACTCGCCTTAGCTCCTAAATCCGATGTAAATTCATTCTCTGCGGCTAATCTACGTTCTTTGATTCCTGTGCGCTCAATTATCCATTGATCAGACGTTTCGACCATTGCTTCCAAATCGTTGTTGGTCAATATTTTCTGGGGAACATATGAACCAACACCTATAATTGAACATGATCTAAATCCGTTTTTACCGTCCAACGAGTCAACAGGTAAAACATTCATCGTGTTGCAAATTCTATTGAAGGCTTAGATAAAATATTTTTAACAGCGGCAATCTCATTTATTATGTGGTCGTTTATTTTATGCCTGGCAGCCTCACAGGTTATAAGGATTGCGTTCATTATTGCCCTTTCCCTTGCTGAGCCATGAGTTATCATCACAGTCCCATTCAAACCAAGTAATGGTGCTGCCCCTTGCTGGTCTGGGTCCACTTGTTTTTTAATTGTTCTAAATGCACCATAACAAAGTAATGCGCCGGTTTTACGCAGTGGATTCGAGGTCAGCTCGCTCTTTAACCAGTCAAAAAGCTCCATGGCTAAGCTCTCACAAGTCTTAAGAACTATATTCCCAACAAACCCATCACAAACAACCACATCAACCTTTCCCTTGAAAAGATCATGGCCTTCAACATTACCATGAAAATTCAACTTCGAGGCCTTTAAAAGCCTGAATGCTTCCAATGTGAGATCATTTCCTTTAACCTCTTCAGTTCCTATACTCAATAGGCCAATCTTTGGATTTTTACACCCCAAAACCTCCCTTGAATATATTGCACCCATTATAGCGAACTGAAGCAAATAAATAGGCTTGCATTCTACATTAGCCCCAGAATCCAATAATACAAACCTGTTGTAACGCGTAGGTATAACAGTGGCTATCGCAGGCCGCTCAATCCCTTCTAAAGGCCGCAACTTGATTGTCGACGCCGCCATTACTCCGCCGGTGTTGCCTGGTGATATTAACGCATCGGCCTTTGATTCCTTCACCAATTCAACCGCCTTGAGAATAGAGCAATCCTTTTTCCGCCTGAGAGCTTCTATAGGCTTTTCATCCATTGTAAGCACTTCAGATGCATGAACTATCTCAAGCCTGCCCGCAAGCGATCCAACCCTGGCCAGATTTTTTCTAATCTCATCTTCATTGCCTACAAGATAAATCTTCCTAATGGAAGAATTAGACTCTAAAGCTAACAAAGCCCCCTTAATCAAAACCCCACAACCATGATCACCACCCATTACATCGACAGCCAATTGCATATTGCTGTAAAAATAATAAGAAACCTAACCGAGACTATATTAAGTCCCGGCTTTTATTGTTATAACCTGCCGCCCCTTATAAAAACCACATGACGGGCAAACCCTGTGCGGCATATACGGTTCCGCACATTGTGGACAAGTGCTGAGCTTAGGCAACTTTAAAACACTATTATATGCACGCCGCATGCGTTGGCGGCTATGCGAAGGTTTTCTCTTTGGTACTCCCATAAACTATTTACAAATTTAATTTATCTAACTGATCCCATACTGAATCCAGCGCCTTCTTTTCAAGATCGGCCCTTGGATCTTTGCCTTCTTCAAACGGCAATTTATTGCATCCCGGTTCACACAACGGATGTTGTGGAAACGCTAGCAAAATATCCTCTCTTACATATGGCGTCAAGTCGACGCAATCATTTATTATAGGCGATAACATCTCGCCTTGCAATGGTACTATACATTCCCAGTCCGCCCAGTCCATAACAATTTTAAAGGGCTTAAGACAATGCACGCATTCACAATCCAGTTCAAACCTTAACCGTCCTAACAGGCGTATGGTATTTGAAGCTTTTTTCGCTATAAAATTATGTTCCACCGGCGTATTTAAATGCACGCAAATGTCTATATTTTCCAAATCTAATTCCTTTGCCGTGATTAAACCCTTAAAACTCAGGGATTGCGACTCTAACTGCTTAATATTACAAATGATAGACATTTTTACTCCAACTGTTCTACATTACTTACACTGAAACTTCGCCTTCAAAAAGGACTCTACATTCGGAGGGACAAATTCGCTTACATTACCGCCCAGCCGTGCTATCGTCTTAACTATGCTTGAACTTAAAAAAGTAAATTCCTCTTTTGGCATCATAAATATCGTCTCAAAGTTTTCATTCATGCGCCGATTAATTAATGCTAACTGAAACTCAAATTCGAAATCTGATACAGCCCTTAATCCACGTATCACAGCGTCTCCGCTCTTTTCCTTAACATATTCAGCTAGTAAACCATCAAACGAATCTATCTCTACGTTTGCAAGGTCAGTAGTACATTCCCGTAACATAGTCTTCCGCTCTTCTAATGAAAATAAAGGCACCTTTGCATCGTTGATAGCAACCGCAACTACAACTTTGTCAAACAATCTAGCCGCCCTCCGAATAACATCTAAATGCCCTTTCGTTACCGGATCAAAGCTTCCAGGATAAATCACCGTTTTACCGTTAAGTTTCACTCCAACAGCTTAATCTAAAACAAGATAAACTGTTTTACAATTGTATTCTTTAAGACCTGAGTTTAAGAAAATTTGCTAATAACTCCTTGCCGTGCCGGGTTAAAATACTCTCAGGATGAAATTGTACACCCCAAATTGGAAAATCCTTATGCCTTATGCCCATAATCTCGCCCTCGGCCGTTTCAGCCGTAATTTTAAGACAAGATGGCACGCTGTCCCGATTAATTACCAATGAATGATACCGGATGGCTTCAAACGGATTCGGAATCCCTAAAAAAAGATCTTTTCCATCATGAAAAATTAGACTGGTCTTGCCATGCATCATCCTCCAGTTTACTACTATCTCAGCCCCAAACGTATATCCTATACATTGATGACCTAAACAAACACCAAGTATCGGTGTCGATACACCAAATTCTCTTATTATTTGATTCGAAAGCCCAGCGTCAGCCGGAGACTTTGGCCCCGGCGAAATTAGTATCCGCTCAGGNCGTAGTTCCCTGATTTCTTCAATTGAAATCTTATCATTCCTGCGTACCACCATCGGTACGTCCATTTCTCCAAGATATTGGACTAAATTATATGTAAATGAATCGTAATTATCTATTACCAGCATCATAACTTCATACTGTAACTATTCGTGAATATCAGCCGATCCCCCATCATCTGCCAACCAATCAGAATCCTTACTATCTTCCCTGAGACCTAAACTTGTCTCTTTTTTTCTCTTTCGCTTTGGCCGGACAATAGAAAATAAATCTAATTGAGAATCCCTCAATAACCCGTAAATCTTCAAAAGCCTTATCATTTGTAACAAATCCGATCGTTGATAGTTTTTATTAACTTCAACGTTAAATATTAAATCTTCTAATACCGTCCCAAACAATAACACATTGTCAACCCCGCCTTGCTTTAATAACATTATACTTCGATCCCGAGCCTCTTTACTCGTCGGTAACGATGGCAAAACTAGTATCCGTCTTGTCTGCCCATCCCGGCCAAGCATCTTTATAGCAGATCTTACAGCCCTGTCCGAAGCAAATCGAAAAATCTGTTCGGACCTCAAACGTAAGACCGACGGATTAAATATGTCCGTATGCCAGCCCTTTATGGCAACTATCGCCTGAGTAACCAACACAATATTCTCAGCCGTAAGTAAAAATGATATAGAACCACCAGCACCTTCTGCCCCAGGCCTCATTACTAGTAAATCTATCTCGTCCTCATCACGATGAATAGCACCAACATGCTTCCTGAGCTGCCGAACAAAAAAGCCATGCAACTCAAAAAATTCTCTTACCACTATCTCTGAAACCGATGACATCTAGCTAAACCTTAAACAAATTCTTAATCTCTGATTCAATAACCAATCGGTCCAACTTACAACCATACTCAACTTCACCAATCCTCCTGACCAACACTAACCTAAATTGACCGCTAACAGACTTTTTATCCAATTCCATAGTCTTTATTAACGCATTAACTAATTTTTTATTGTATAGCCGATCAAACCCAATTGGAAGCCCAAACCTTTTTATTAAACTAATTAACCTTTGTAAATGCTCCTTAGGAAAATCTAATACTGCCCCGGATAAATACCCTGCAAATACCATACCTATCGAAATAGCTTCCCCATGCAAAACTTTACCATAACCAAAAACAGCTTCTACAGCGTGACCAAGAGTATGACCAAAATTTAATATAGCACGTAACCCCGATTCTTTTTCATCTCTCGATACCACCTCTGCTTTTATCTCACAACACCGGCGTATTATTCCTGATAACTCTTTTAAATCCTTCCCTTTGATCTCCTCCGATTTCAACTCTAACCGCTTAAAAAACTTCTCATCCCAAATTACGCCGTACTTGATAACTTCAGCCAACCCAGAATTGTATTCCCTTTGGGACAAAGTCTTTAATGTTTCTACATCACAAATAACCAACCTCGGCTGATAAAACGCTCCAACTAGATTCTTTCCACACTCCAAATTCACAGCCACTTTTCCACCAACAGAACTGTCTACTTGAGCCAGTAAAGAAGTTGGTACCTGTATAAAAGATATACCCCTTAAATATGTCGCTGCTAAAAAACCTGCTAAATCACCCACCACTCCACCACCTAAAGCAACTATAAATGAGTCCCTGCCAATCCTGTGCTTGGCAAGAGTATTGAAACAATGCTCAGCAGTTACAAAAGACTTTGTCCTTTCTCCAGGCCTCAATTTTATCAATAACGGATCAAATCCATAATCTTTTAACCCACTAATAACAGTATTTGCATAAAACTTGCCGACATTATAATCAGTAACCACTGCGCATTTACCAGCAAAACCTAACTTCCGACATTGACCACCCAGCTCATTCAAAACACCAGATCCAATTAATATATCATAGCTCCTGGCGCCCAATTCTACTTTAACTTTTTCCATATCAAAATTCTTTTATACTAACTCAAACAACACTTTTACCGAAAACCAATAACAAAATTCTCTAAGTTCTAAACCTAATCAAAATTACAACAAAACCATATCTTCACGTCAATTTATATCCTCAATTGCTATAGCCTTCAAACAAACCCTCGCCCTAATCATAATTTGCATCAGTTCCTTTTTATAAACTTATANATAGAAACTATCAGGCAGCTGAGTAATTTNTAGCAGAAATGCCAGTGGATNCCGTACTTAAGAAGCTTTCGCCGTTATTTAATGAATTGTATGAGGAGTTTGGNCGTCCCAGCATTCCACCTGAGCAACTTCTCAAGTCTCGTATTCTAATGGCGCTTCACAGTGTGCGCAGCGAACGACTATTTTGCGAGCAACCTGGGTACAATCTGCTCTGGCTCTGGTTTTTGGATCGAGACCCGAACGAAGGGCC
>JGI24721J26819_10005868_pt1 | contig 12143 bp, 9 predicted proteins | sample YelNatPaOPGAMG01_FD_26819 | JGI IMG/M metagenome (IMG submission 26819)
AGGAAAATTGTGGTTAAAAACCTGCCGGCTTTTATAATCTTTGATGACAAGGGTAACCGGTTGTATTAGTTGAACCGGTCAGATGACAGCTTGGTTGTTTAAAGGTAAGCGAACCTCTTTATCATCAGCCAGCTTAATATCTATCTATTCTCTATTAATATCAAGCTCTACCGTATTCGCTCTTCAGGGCCGTTAAATATCCAATTCAATATCCAAAATCTGCCGATAGAATTCTTTAACTTCCGTAATTTTGTTCCTTTCGGATCATTTTTATCAGATCTACCTGTTTACCTGCCCGTTAAAATGTCGGAAGAGCCGTAATTTAATTTTCCTTGATTTTTTCTTTGCTCCAGAACTCTAAGCATGTCGGCTGTCATCTTAGGCAGGTCATAATCTGGCTGCCAGTCCCATTCTTTTCGAGCAGCAGAATCATCAATCGATTCTGGCCAGGAATCAGCAATAGCCTGCCTGAAATCAGGTTGATAATTAATTTCAAAGTCAGGAAGGTGTTTTTTGATTTCTGCAGCCAGTTCAGCCGCTGAAAAAGACATCGCAGTCACATTAAAGTTGGAATGATGCTTTAGTCGGGAAAAATCAGCCTGCATTAAACTAATTATGGATTTCAAACAGTCGGGCATATACATCATTGGGAGCCTGGTTTCAGGCTTCAAAAAGCAGGTATATTTTTTATAAAGAACCGCTTCATAAAAAATAGCCACCGCGTAGTCTGTAGTTCCTCCGCCCGGCAGAGTTTCATAACTGATGATACCTGGAAAACGGCAACCTCGGACATCCAGTCCATACTTATGGACATAATAATCGGCCAGATGTTCCCCCGCCACCTTGGTTACACCATACATAGTTGTGGGAGATAGAATTGTATCCTGCGGGGTCATAACTCTTGGGGTAGAAGGTCCAAATACGGCAATGGAGCTGGGGCAGAAAACTTTTTTTACGTCCAGTTCTCTGGCAGCTTCAAGAATATTATAAAAGCCGTTGATATTTACTTCCCAGGCTTTTTGCGGATTTTTCTCTCCAGTAGCNGAGAGAATAGCGGCCAGATGATAAATAATATTAATGCCGTATTTTTTAATGATTCGAGTTAGTTCTGGTCGATTGGTTACATCCAGCTTTTCGAACGGCCCTGACTCTGCCAGCTTCTCGCCAGGCTGGACTATATCCGAAGCTATTACTTTTTCCTGACCAAAGATTTTTCTTAAGGCAGGAACAAGTTCTGAACCAATCTGACCAGCTGCTCCAGTTACCAGAATGGTATCTGTCTCTGAAGTCATTTTCGCTCCTTTTTAAAGAAGAGAATTATTAGGAAATTTTTATACCTTTACTGCTGGATATTGTCAATCAGCTTATAAAAATTATTTTCAGACTTGTTTTTATCCCTGAGTTCTTATAAATTTTATATCTGAGTAAAATTGTTGTCAGGGAGGAAATAATGAGCATTGTGGTTGACGGACATTTGACCATTGAACAGGTGGTAAAAGTTGCCCGGGAAAATGAACCGGTTGAACTTCACCCAGAAGCGGTAGCTCGAATCAACCGCTGCCGGGCATTGCTGGAAGAGAAGATTAGAAAGAATGAAATTATGTATGGAGTGAATACGGGAATCGGGGAACTGGCTAATGTAGTTTTGACACAAGAGCAGGTTGAGAAATTTCAAAGGTATATTATTTACAGTCATGCCGCCGGCTACGGCGAGCCATTGCCGGAGGAAGTAGTGAGAGCTGCCATTCTTTCCCGGATCAGCTGTCATTGTCATGGTCACTCTGGGTTGCGCCTGGAAGTAGTGGAAAAGCTAAAAGAACTGCTTAATAAAGGAGTTACCCCTGTTGTTTGCCAGAAAGGTTCGGTTGGAGCCTGTGGTGACTTATCTCCGATGTCCCAGATTGCCCTGGTGCTGATGGGTGAGGGGGAGGCATTTTATCGAGGTCAGCGTCTTCCTGCCAGAGAAGCCCTGGAAAAAGCAGGGATAAAACCCATAGTTTTCCAGGCACGAGATGGCTTGGCAACAATTAATGGTTCCAATGTTATCACCGGTATGGGAGCCCTTGAAGTGTTTGATGCCCATCGCTGGATAAAAAATTCCGAAATTGTTGCCGCTATGACTCTGGAAGCCCTGAATGCAAATATGAAGGCTTATGACGAAAGAGTTCATAAAGTCAGGGGTTATCCTGGAGCCATTACTTCCGCTGAAAATATCCGCCGCCTCATTGAGGGCAGTGAATTATTAAAACAAACTGGCAAAAAGGTCCAGGATGCGTATTCTTTAAGAAGCACACCTCAGGTGGTGGGAGCAGTTAGAGATGCCTGGCAATGGGCCAGATATATGATTGAAATAGAGCTGAATGGCGCGGCTGATAATCCAGTTTTTTTCCCGGAAGAAGATTTGGTTCTGACCGGAGCCAATTTCCAGGGTGTTCCTCAAGCCTTTGCCCTCGAACTCTTAGGAACGGCCATTACCACGGTCTGCGTGCTCTCCGAAAGAAGACTCAATCGTCTGATGAATCCTCATTTAAGTGTGGGGCTTCCTGCTTTTTTAACCAAAGGAGCTGGAATGTTTTCTGGTCTCATGCTTAGCCAGTATACTGCTGGNGCTTTAGTTTGCGAAAATCGGGTTCTATCGACACCAGCAGCAACCGGCTCCATACCTGCAGCTGCTGATCAGGAAGATTTTGTTAGCATGGGAATGACTACAGCCCTTAAAACACGCCAGATTCTGGACAATGCTCAGGCAGTGTTGGCTATAGAATTTATTGCTGCTGCTCAGGCTTTGGATTTTCGCAGGCCGCTGAAGCCGGGTCCGGCTGTTCAAGCTGCTTATGAAGTAATTAGAAAATATGTAGATTTTTTGGAAGAAGATAGACCGCTTTACCCTGATATCAACCGGATGAAGGAAGTCGTCCAGTCAGGGGAAATTCTGACTGCTGTGGAAAAAGTAACTGGGCCGCTTAAGTGAATTTTTTAAAATTTAAAAACTGAAAAAATATTGGACTGGATAAAAAATTTAATGGAAAAGCGGGCTGTTTTACTTACCGGAGCAACGGGGCATCTGGGAAGAGCAGTAGCCAGTAGACTCAGCGCGGATTTTTACCTGATTGGTCTGCAGTATTTTAAAAACAAAGAAGGGGCCATCAAGCTACAGCAGGAAATAGCAGCTTTGGGGAAAAAGGTCAGTATTTTCCAGGCTGATTTAACCTCAGAATCGGGGGCAGAAAAACTTATAAATGATTTTTATCAGGAGTTCGGCCGACTGGATGTTCTGGTGAATATGCCAGGAGCCATAAGAACCTTGCCCTGGGATGATTTGTCTGCCGCCGATTGGGAGGATATTTTCCGATCCAACTTAGAAAGTTCTTATTTTTGCCTTAAGCATGCTCTTAAAATAATGAGAAAACAGAAGTGGGGGCGGATCATAAACATCGGCTTCCATCTGGTAGAACATCTTGGATCCTTTCCTGGAGTTACTCCTTATGCCGTAGCCAAGACGGGATTATTGATTTTAACCAGAACGGCGGCGGTAGCCGAAATTAGTAATAATATTACTGTTAATATGGTTTCGCCTGGGTTAATTGAAGGGGGTCAATTACCAATTGGCCTCAAGCTGAAAGAAGGCCAGACTGGAAAACCTGAAGATGTGGCTGAAGCTGTGGCTTTCCTGGTATCAGAAAAAGCAGCCCATATTACTGGAACCAATCTGATAATAGCCGGAAGCTGGAAAATGTAACAAATAAAATGGTCTTCTTTAAGAAAAATTTTTTTTAGTCTGAGAGGGGAAAAAATGAAGTTTCTAACTTTTAAAAAAAATAACAAGAGCGCACTACTTTTATCAATTGGATTTCTTTTACTGAATTTTTTGATAATACTTTCCTGCCAGACGCCCGGATCAATCACCTCAGGTAGAATTAAATCTCTGGAAAAAGGGCTATTAAGAGCTGTGTATATTAAGGGTCAGAGACCGGAAAAGCTGAGGCTCATAGATCGGATGACTTTTTATAAAGTACCAGGATTAAGCCTGGCGGTCATGGACAAGTTCCAGATAGAATGGATAAAAACCTACGGTTATAAAGATATTATTAAATATCAAAAATTAACACCTGAAACAGCTTTTGAGGTAGGTGAGCTAAGTCAGCCAGTTAGTGCTGCCCTGATTATGCGCCTGGTTGAAAACCAAACATTAAAATTGGATGAGGATCTGGGCCCATTCTACGAAGAAATAGTTTTTCCAGGCCGGAAGATTAAACCGGCAGAAAAAATTTCTATGAGCATAGCCAGCTTACTCAGTCATCAAGCTGGCTTTTATCCCTGGATTTCATCTGGCTATCCGCTAAATTCAGCTGCTCCTGACCTGACTCAGGTTCTGCGAGGTGAACCGCCAGCTGATAATTTTTTTAGTTTTCGGGGTTTTGATCAGGAGGCGGGAGTTAGATTTTCAGACTTTAACTATGTTTTATTACAGAAGTACCTGGAAACCAGAAGCGGTCAGAAGCTGGAACAATTAGCAAAAAAAGAAATTTTTGATAGCTTGGGGTTAAAAAATACTTTTTTCGGATTACCTCTTAACAATGAAGTTGCTTTAGGTCATCTAAGAGAGGGTGAAGCAGTTGAAGATGGTTTTTACAAATATCCGGAGGAAGCAGCCCGGGGGCTGTGGTCAAATCCTTCCGAATATTTAAAATTTGTGATTAACCTTTTGGATAGTGCAAGAAGTGGGAAAATGGGTCTTATTTCTGCCAGTCTGGCAAGAAAAATGCTTTCACCCCAGGGAAGCGGTGTGGGCTACGGATTCAGATTAGAAGGCGAGCACGAGCATTTTAAAATATACATAAGAGGGAAAACCAGAGGATATCGTTCGGTTCTTTTAGTTTATCCGGCGCTTGGCCAGGGAGTGGCGATTATGACCAACAGTGATAATGGCTGGGTTCTAATAGATGAGGTATTGCGCGGGTTATCGGCTATCTATGACTGGCCAGACTTTAAGCCAGAAGAAAAGCCGCTTTTTCGTCTTCCTTCATCTATTTATCAGCAATATTGCGGTCGTTATGAAGTTAATAACAATTATTTTCTGGATGTAAGCTATAATGATTATTATCTAATAGTCCATCCTACCGGCCAGACTCCAACAAAATTTTATGTGGAAACTCAAACAATTTTCTTCTCCGTAGATCCTTTTATCCGCATTAAATTTAATTTGGATGAAAAAGGCCAGGTAACAGGGCTAATTCTCTGGCAGGAGGATTATGAGGTAAGAGCAAGAAAAATCAGCTAAGGCTCAGTCTTCCTTGACCAGAGTAAGTTCAACTTTTCTTGTTTTATTGTCCCTTTCCACAGTGAGGGTTACCTTATCTCCAATGTTATAATTGTCAAGAAGATTATACAAATCATCATAGGAATGAACCTTTTTCCCGTTGATTTCTTTAATAATATCCCGAATAACCAGGCGGCCAAAACGGTTCCTGGTTAATCCCCGCAGCCCTTTCTGATAAGCCTCGGAATCGACCGGGACTTCAACAACTGCCACACCATCGATACCTAATTGCTGGCCATAGCGGTCAGAAAGCAAGCTTATGCCCAGCCCTGGCCTTATTACCCGGCCATATTTAATTATCTGAGGTACTATTTTTTTGATGATATCAACCGGAATGGCAAAACCGACTCCAGAAGAAGCTCCGGAAGGTGAAATAATCATAGTGTTCATGCCGATGAGCTCACCGGAGGAGTTGAGCAAGGGTCCTCCCGAATTCCCTGGATTAATTGAAGCATCAGTCTGAATCATATCACGTATAGTAACTCCACCCGCACCGGGCATACTGCGACCTAAAGCACTAACTATCCCGGTGGTGACGGTATGGTCAAAACCAAAAGGATTACCTATAGCAATAACTTTTTGGCCCACCTGCAGGTTGCTGGATGTACCTATCTTTATCGGATAAAGTCCCTTGAGATCGCCTTCAATTTTTAGCACGGCAATATCTTTATTCGGGTCTTTGCCTACCAATTTGGCCTGATGCTCTTCCTGGTTGGGCAGAGTTACATTAAACAGATCACCATCTTCAATCACATGGTAATTGGTAATGATATGCCCCTGATCATCCCAGACAAAACCGGACCCACTTCCCCGCGGGACAGCTTCTTCTGCCCAGGAAAAGAAATCGCGGACCAATTGGATATTAGTAATAAAAACCACTGAGTTCTGAGTTTTCTTAACCACTTCGATGGTATTTTTTTCATCTTCAGTTAGCTGAGCTTTCAAGCTGGAATTACTTAACATTATCAGAAGTCCAAATGTAATTGCCCAGATTAGTAAGGAAAACCGAAAACATTTTTCTTTGTTTTTCTTTGCCTTCATAAATTTTTCCTTTCCGCCTTTTTCTTTATTATTTTAGATTTTAATGAGGATAATTTCAAACTGACCTGAAAAAAACAGAATAAGCTAATTATACGGGGATATCTTCTCCTGGAATTACAATGATTTTTTTAAGTTTCCTGGCGCCAAAATAGCTATTATCTTTGGGAAGATAGAAGAGAAATATAACAAGTGAGAGAATCCCAGCCAAAATAAAAGGAAATCTGATGCTTAAATAATCTGATAAAAAGCCAGCGGCCAGAGTAATTATAGCTCCTGAAATCAACTGGATATTAGATACCCAGCTGAAAGCCAGGGTCTGTTCATCATCAAGTACAGTGGAGCCAACAAAAGTATGCAGTGAGGGGTAGGTCATAAGCATAAAACCTCCGAACAACAAAAGAGCTATTAAGGAGATAGTTTTATTTAAGGAAAACCCGATAATCAAAAGACAGATGGTAGCGCCAGCTAAACTGGTTAAGAAAATATTTTTACGACCGAAGCGCCGGCTCCACACTCCATAAAGATAACCTGTTATAGTTCCGAGTCCAATCCATAAAGCTAAGTAGCCTCCGGTTGCTCCCATGGGAATATTAAAATTGTTGTGCAGAAGAGAGGGGGCGTAGTAAATTGTTACCGACCAGCCCATGCCGCCAAAAAAGAAGCCGGGCAGGAGGTGGCTTATTTTTTTAAGAACTCGTAGCCAGTTTCTGGCCGAAAGGTCTGTTTTTATTTTTTGCTTAGAAGAAACATTTTTGATAACTAAAACTCCAATGGCGGTAATAATAAAACCTAAGACGGCCCAGACATAAAGAGGGGTTTTCCAGCTGTAATGCTGGGCCAGGTACCCAGTAGAAATAAAGGCTATGAGCACCCCAAGATTTCCCGAGCCGCTCTGGATACCCATGGCATCATCCAGTTCCTGGCCCGAACCCGCTCTTGAACGGGAAATCCAGGCTACTACCACCGGATGATAAAAGCTGGTGAAGGCTCGGAGAAGAACGAACATCAGGAGAAGTACAAAAAACGATGGAGATAGAGGCACTAAAAAATTGGCCAAGACGATGCCTAAGCCGCTTATCAGCATCAGCCAGCGGTATTCATGTTTGAACGATAAGGTTACCACCCAGAACTGAAGAAGAAGCGTGGTAATAAGGCCGACGTTGGAAAGAAGGCCAATCTGAGAATATTTTTTAATTAAAAATCCCTGACTGTAAAGAATTGGAAATATGGTCGGAGTGACGATGGTAGCTGCATCAGTCAGAGCATGAAAAAGTGAGGCCGAAAGAAGTATTCTTTTTTTCATAGCTTTTAAATTAAAGCAATAATTTATCATCAGAAAGCCAGTCTGGCAAGATGACAAATTGCCTAATTTAAAATTTATAGAAAAATGATTCATTGCCTCAGGAGAAAATCTAAACAAAGTAATCTTGGTTTTGTCTTCCGAAGGAAGAAAATAGATGAATTTCTGCTTGCTGTTTTATATAATTTTCAATCATAGGAGGCAGCCATGAAAAAGATAAAATATGCAGCCCTGATTTTAATTCTGTCTTTCATTATTCTTATCAGTTTTTCTGTCCTTAGCTTTTCCTACACTACTCCTCAGCAAAGAATGGCTTCATGGGAGCTTCATAAGAAAATGGCTCAGGAATCATGGTTCAGAATGTTTGAATGGAAAAATCTTGGACCGTATTTTATGGGTGGAAGAATTTGTGATATAGAAGGTTATGCTTCTAACCCTCTTAGAGTAATTGTCGCTGCGGCCAGCGGCGGACTGTGGCTAACTGAAAACAACGGCACCACCTTCAGGCCGCTTTTTGACAGTGAGTCCTGGATTGGCTTTGGCAGCGTGGCCATCTCTGAGAAGGATCCTAATCTTATCTGGGCCGGGACAGGTGAAGAAAATTCTTCCCGTTCTTCTTATGCTGGGACAGGCGTTTTTAAAACAACTGATGGTGGAAAAACCTGGCAGCATATGGGACTGACTGATACGCAACACATAGCTGAAATAATCATTCATCCAGATAATCCGGATATCGTCTATGTAGCCGCTATTGGCCACCTTTATACTGAAAATGAGGAAAGAGGTGTGTTCAAGACTGAGGACGGTGGAAAAAGCTGGAAAAAAATTTTATATATATCCCCAAAAACTGGAGTTATCAGCCTGGCTATGGACCCGAGTAACCCTGACATACTCTATGCGGCTGCCTGGGAGAGAATCCGTAAGGCCTGGAATATGCAGGAAGCAGGGAAAGAAAGTGCTATTTACAAGACTGAAGATGGGGGCAAAACCTGGAGGAAAATCGTCAACGGTTTTCCCCAAAATGAATATGTTGGAAGAATTGGTCTGGCAGTAAGCCGCTCCAACCCTAAGGTGGTTTATGCTTTTCTTGATAATCAGGAGCCCAGAAATCCTATCAAAAAACCGGAAGCAGCTAAAAATGCTCTGACTGTAGAAACTATTAAAAAAATGACAGTTAAAGAATTTCTTAAAATTGAAGATGGGAAACTCGAGTCTTTATTGCGNCAGAATCATGCCCCGGTAGTGTTCACTGCCAGGGCGGTGAAGGAAGCTGTTCAGAATGGTAAACTCACCCTAACTGAGCTGGCCGATATTTTAATAGGTGGAGCTAATGCCGCTCTTTTTAACACTCAGGTTAAAGGGGCTGAAGTTTATCGCAGTGATGATGGTGGTGANCACTGGTACAAAACTCATGAAGGATTTTTGCCTACGTCGATAGTCAGCACCTACGGCTATTACTTTGGCCGGATTTATGTTTCTCCGGAAAATGAAAACGTCATTTACCTCCTGGGAGTTCCATTGATGAAATCAACTGACGGAGGAAAAACTTTTAAGGAAATACCAGAAACTGGTGGCTCTTATGGTTACGGATATTCTGATGTCCATCCGGACCAGCACGCTGTCTGGATTAATCCTAAAGACCCCCGGATTTTGTGGCTGGGGAATGACGGTGGGCTTAATGTTTCCTATGATGCCGGAAAAACCTTCCAGAGAATTGCCAACCTGCCTTTAGCTCAGTGCTATACGATAAGTTATGATCTGGAAACTCCTTATAACATCTACACTGGTCTTCAAGATAACGGAGTTAATATGGGTCCACGAGATTTTGTTTTTGGCCGCCGTGATAAAGACTGGAAGATGATTCTTGGTGGTGATGGAGCTTTTGTTGAACCAAGCCTTTATGAAAAGGGCATCGTGTATGCTGAGTTTCAATTTGGGAGTATATTTCGGTTAAATTTGAATAATCCTAAAGAAAATAAAATGATCAAGCCCCAGCTGAAAGCAGTGGAGGCGCCCTATCGCTTCAACTGGCTAACACCTTTTTTGATTTCCAAACACAATCCTTTCACTTTAATTCTTGGGGCCAATGTAGTGCTGAAGTCTGTTGATAGAGGAGATAGCTGGATAGAAATTTCGCCTGACCTGACTGATAAAAAGAATATTGATGGTGATGTGCCTTATGCCACCATTACTGCCTTAGACGAATCACCATTTACTCCAGAAGTGATTTATGCCGGAACTGATGATGGCAACGTCTGGGTGACAAAAAATGGAGGCTGCTCCTGGGAAAAAATCACCGCCGGTCTGCCCAAAAAATGGGTGACCAGAATTGAGGCCAGCCGGCATAAACCCGGTCGGGTTTATCTGACCATGATCGGCTATCGTGAAGATGATTTCAGCACCTATGTTTTTGCATCGGAAGATTACGGGAAAACCTGGGTCTCAATTAAAGGTAACCTGCCGGAAGAAGGCTGTAATGTCATAAGAGAAGACCCGGTGAACGAGAATGTTCTCTATCTGGGTACAGACCTGACGGCCTACGTCAGCCTGGACCGGGGACAGACCTGGCATTCGCTCCAGGCTAACCTGCCAACCCAGCCGGTTTATGACATGAAAGTTCATCCCAGAGACAGGGAACTTATCATCGGCACTCACGGCCGGGGAGTATTTGTTCTGCCAGTGAAGAAAATAGAAGAAATGACAGCGCAGGTCCTATCCCAGGAACTTTATCTTTTTGATGTTGATGAAATCAATTTGCCTGTCGGCAGGCAAGAAGTAGCAGCTGGAATCGAGCCCCAGGCTAAATTTCTGATTTATGCAAAGAGTGGCGGCTCAGGCAGGCTGGTAATAAAAGATATCTCTGGTAAAGCTTTAAAAGAAGTAGCTGTGGAGATAAAAGCCGGTCTTAACGAATTTAGCTGGGATTTAAAGCCCGAAGGTCAGAAAAATAGAGTTAAGGCTGGAGAATATCAGGTCGAAGTTACTTTAGGAAAAGAAGNAGTTGCCAAAAAATTTAAAGTGGCTATGGCTCAGATGAACTTTATGGAGTTTGAAGGCGATGATTGAAGAAATTATCAACTACAAAGGATGTTTTGTCTGTGGAGAAAANAATCCATTTGGTCTAAGGCTAAATTTCTATTTTGATAAAGAGCGTCAGAAAGCCTGGACAGAATTTATCCCTGAGCCTCATTTTGAGGGCTACCGGCAGATCCTTCATGGTGGGATCATTTCAGCCGTTCTGGATGAAGTAATGATCAAGGCCATTCTTTTTGAAAATATCTTGGCAGTCACTTCTAAACTGATTATTGAGTTCAAACAGCCAGCAGCCATTGGAGAAAAGCTTCTAATTGAAGGCTGGATAACTGGTCGTAGAGGAAAAGTTTTTTTTACGGAAGGACAGCTTTTGGGAAATGAGCGACGGCTGATAGCTTCAGGCAGCGGGATTTATATCCGGGCAGAAGGCGAACTGGCAGAACGGCTTAAAATGAGTCAGCTAAAATAAATCAATAAAAGTTTTAATCGAGCTGATAAAATAAAATTCGACAAAAAAAACGCGTTTTATCCTGCTAATTTTTTTTAAACCTGCTTCTGCCTGATTATCTATGAAAATGATCTATGAAAATTGGCAAAAGGCTTTATTCTGATTTTTTTTCTCTTATTCAGCTATGCTGTTAATTAATTAACATTTCTCCAGGGCCTGTTCCAGGTCGGCTTTGAGGTCTTCATAAGCTTCGCAGCCCACGGATAGCCGAATCAGGTCATCAGTTATCCCGGACTCTTCCCGGGTTTTTTTCGGCACCGAGGAATGGGTCATGCTGGCCGGATGCTGGATTAAGGTTTCAATGCCGCCCAGAGAAACCGCCAGGGTGCAGAGCTTAACGTTGTTAATCAGCTTCATTCCGGCCTCATAACCGCCTTTGAGACCAAAGGAAATCATCGAACCTGGTCCTCTCATCTGCTTTTTCATCAGCTCGTACTGTGGATGACTGGGAAGCCCTGGATAGTTGACCCAGGCTACTTTGGGGTGAGTTGAAACCATTGCGCCAGTTTCTGAGCGTTTTCCTGGGCTTTTTCTACCCGGAGCTTTAAGGTCCGCAGACCGCGNAGCACCAGCCAGGCCTGGTGCGGGTCCATGGTGCCGCCCAGCAGGCGCAGGACTTTTTGCAGGCGGAGGTGTAAATCCTGAGTTTTACTGATGATGATGCCGCCAACCACATCGGTNTGGCCGTTGATAAACTTGGTCACGCTGTGCAAAACTACGTCCGCACCCAGCTCCAGCGGGTTCTGAAGGATGGGAGAAGCAAAGGTGTTGTCCACTACCAGCAGCAGGCCATGCTCATGAGCCAGTTGCGCACAGGCCGCGATGTCAGCCATGGCCATGGTGGGGTTAGCCGGGCTTTCAATGTACAGCAGCTTAGTATTCTTTTTGATTCTTTTTTTAATTTCATCCAGGTTAGAAGTGTCAATAAAATCAGAACTGAC
>JGI24721J26819_10005879_pt1 | contig 12131 bp, 11 predicted proteins | sample YelNatPaOPGAMG01_FD_26819 | JGI IMG/M metagenome (IMG submission 26819)
AATATTATATGCTAAATGATAAGAAGGAATAGCTCCTGCTGCAAGCACAAACGACTGAATAACTAATAAAGTTTCGGGCCTCGGAAAAATGAAATATATAGGTGCAAGAAGGAAAAATAATGGGCTTACATGGATGCCGAATAAACTTCCAGTTGGATTGTTAAGAATATCTGCGGTCCAATAAAACAATTTTCCATGAAAAACGAACGTGTATAAAGCTTGGTTGTAGTTACCTAAGTCCCATGCTGAAGCTTTCAGGGCATACATTTTCATGATTGTAAAATACGAAAGTATGGCGGTGTATATCGCCACAAATATGCATAGCAATAGTTCTTCTCTTTTCCATTTTCTACCATAAACAAGCAATAGTTTACTATGCATGTATCCGGACAGTTCTGTCATTCACTATACCTACTAACTTGTATATATCTATACATAGCGCCGAATAAGTAATCCCAAAAATTAGTTTTTCGCTTATATATTAAAAACCAGCGAAGCAAATCTACCCAGAAGCACGCAGGAAGCATTTTCTCAAAGACCTCGTCATCTTGAACTTTGCGTATAAATGTTTGGACAACTAAACGTTTTCTCCATATTTTCGGAAGATTAATAATAATATATAAAAGAGCTTTTATAGCGGAGAAACCATTTTTTGTAAGATCTCTGGTAATTTGGAACGGAGAAACGCTGAGAAGGAATCTCAACGTAAAAGTGGCAGGCAAGCGTATAATGAGGTTTTTAAGATTGAAATTTTTTATAATCGTCATCATGCAATTTTTGTGTTTATGAAACGACTCTAAATCCGATACCGTTTTTGTCGATGCTCGTCCAATATGTTCAACAACAGAATTTGGAACTAAAAAAGATTTCATCCCCCTTAATTGGATCCTCCAGCCTAGATCCACATCTTCGTAGCCAATGAAGTAATCCGGGTCAAAACCTCCGATTTCTTTGAATACACTCTTCCTTATTAACATGGCAGCGGCTCTTGCAGAAAAAATTTCTTTAGGGTATATATTAGCAGAATTTCTAACACAATGCGCAAAAATAAATGAAATTCCGTGAACTGTCGGAAAGTCGCCAGCCCCATCTAGGAGTTCAGAGCCCATTTTCTTTAATAATGGTTGTAGAGCGCCAAACTCGCCATGAACCATCGCCGCCTTCATCAACTCTGTGAGCCAATTTTTTTCAACTAGCGTATCCGGATTCAAAAAAGCAATATATTCGCCTTTAGCTTTGGATACTCCAATATTATTTGCCGCTGCAAACCCTATATTCTCCTTTAATGGATATATCCGTAGCCTGCGATCTTCGCCAAATAAGTTGTATATCATCTCAAGGCTTCCGTCATTAGAATTATTATCGACAAGAATAACCTCAAAGTTGGGATAATCGGTATTTGAAACAGAATTTAGGCATCGCCTTATATATCTGCTTCCATTAAAATTAACAATTATGATTGAGACTAGTGGTGATTTCCGGTTGTTACTCATATGTAAATCTTTTCTATATCGTTTAGAACATTATTGTACGTTAAGATCATATACAATCTTTTCGCGCGAGAAATCTAGCCGGCAACCGCACTTGTTATTGTTCCCTTTTTCTCTGTTTTAATCCATTTCCGCTGTCGGCGTAAACACACAAGTAACAGCGCATACAACGCAATAAACGCTTGCAGACTCCAGTAGAAGTATATGAATGGAAGCCAGAGCAGATTTGAAGCTTTTCTGGGTTTTGAAACGTATGTTAAGGCTAAACCGCACAGGAGCAGNGTTGCCGTTGTGGATAGAGCTGCAAGCTGCATGACTGTTTGCCAAAAGGCGTTCATGAAGAGGGGTGCGAACATTCCGTAAACTGCAATTAAATATCCTGTTAACGAAGCAATCAAAATAAAGGGTCCAAAAAGTGTTGCCTCTGCGTCTAAACTCTTCATGTTCAGTTTAGCCATCAGCCTTCCATATTTGAAGGCCACATGCATTGTTCCTCTGAACCATCTTGTGCGCTGCTTAAAAAGTTGGCTTAGGCTTGAAGGGGTTTCCTGCCAAGAGCGTACTTCAGGAGCATATCTTACCTTGTAGTCTTTTTCGGTGAGTTTTGCTGAGAACTCCATGTCTTCGGATAAGGCTTTCTCGTTGAAGCCTCCTAAGTTCTCTAAAACATTGCGGCGTATGAACTGGCAGCTTCCTCTCAGGTGGACGAAAAGGTTTAGGACGTCTTTGCCTCGTAGGTAGGCTTCGCACCAGACTGCTTCTTCAATTGCGACAAATTTTGTAAGCATGTTTTCCTCAGAGTTTATGGATAGGGTTCTGCCTTGAACCGCTGCCACGTTTGGATCTTCAAAATAATTGCATGCAAGGAGTAAAGCATCTGGTTCAGGAACGTTGTCCGCGTCGAAAAAGGCGATAATTTCGCCGTTTGCGTGTTTAATTCCATAGTTTAGGGCGGAAGGTTTACCGTCGGAAAAAGGTTTGTGCAAAATTTTAATGTTGTTCCTGTTTTCTTCAGCGTATTTTTTGCATATATCCACAGTTTTATCCGTTGAACCATCTTCTACAACGATAATTTCAACCTTATCCTTGGGATAATTAAGCTTGGATAAGGCTTTAAGCAGTCTGCCTATTACTTTTTCTTCATTTTTTACAGGAACAATAACTGAGAAGGTTGGCAAGATTCCGGCGTTAAGGATTTTGCTTCCAATTTTTCTCTTGCTTCGCCTCAGATGTCTAACTCCAGCAGCTAGGATGGGTAAATTGTAAACTGACCAAACTAATACCATCGAGAATATGCAAATTAAAAAGGCATAGGCAATGTTTATCAAGGCAGATTCATCTCTCCAAACATTGTCATGTAAACCCGCCCCGGCCACTGTTTATGCGCATTACAGCGAGAAATCTTGCAAAGGACAGATCAAATATCCATTTTTCAGCGTGGGGGTTACCCCACTTTTTAGCGATTAAACCCAATTTATATGCAAGGGGCAAACCAACCATGCGTATAGCCTTGGAGATTTTACTTTCAAGGGCCTCTTCAATCTTTTTTATAATGGCGGACAATGCCTTAGCCAGCCTTAGACTCATTACCCTGTCAGCAACTTTTATAGTCAAATCAACTAGAGCTCTGTCTAGATGATTCAGTGCTTTATACCAGATTCCCGTTCTTTTGGCTTTTAACTTTAGTAAATTCAGTCTGGCCCTTACAAACATCATGTGTATAACCCTTTAGTGTTTGAACCAAATACTCAGTCAGAAAGTTAAATTCGGATTCTGAATAAAAGCTTTATGTTGTAACACACTTCTGAGACGTTTAAAAGAATTACAGCCGCAGCGAAAATTCATAACAAATAAACACTTTTATGTAAAAACTTACACATTTTAAAGATTATAAATAAAAATTTCTAATCCACTTTTGTACATCATGTGTGCTAATTAAGTTTACATAGAGAAAAACAGTAATGGTTTCATGTTCCCTTGAATTTTATCGTAAGGTTAAGTAATGCGAGTGCATCTTTTATTCTGTGAAATGTCGGGTAGTAAGGAAATTAGAGGCAAAACATTGAAGGTTTACTTGTACTTGCTTAAGCATGGACCCTGTGAGCTTAGAGATGTTCATCGTGGACTTGACTTTTCTTCAGCTTCGCTTGCCTCATATCATTTGGGGAAACTTTTGGAATCAGGGTTAGCTGGTCAAGATGAGTATGGGAGGTATTATGCTGTAAAGGAAGCGTCTGAAAGGATTCTCGAGGGCTACTCGAAAATTGGGCCTGCTGTGGTGCCGCAATTATTTTTCTTCTCTTTATTCTTCACCATTCTTGTAGTTTTCTTCTCAGCTGCTACATGGAGCGGGTTGGATTTTGTTCCTTACTTGATTGGCGTTAGCTTTGCGATGATTGCTGTGTTGTGGTTTGAGACTATTAGGCTTTGGCGGCGACTAGCCGTTTAACCATTTACTTTCACAGCTTTTATGTTTAAAGGCTTTTTAACAGGTTTTCAAACGTTTTTAAAAAACTTTAAAATGTGTAGGTTTTAATTTACCGCCTTTTTACTCTCATGCGGAGGAAGGTGCATGTATAGAAAATGGCCTTTTAAGTACGGTTCTGCTGCAATCATCGCTGCAGCTGCCGTCATTGTTTTGTCTTTATTCGCGAATCTGCCAAATATAACCGATACGTCCAAAACGCCTAACATGACCAACACTCCTTCAACTCCAAAAGTTGAAACCGCCACTCTGGCCGTTTTGCTGACTGATCCGCCAACGGTGCCTGCGGGGACAACGCAGCTCAATTTGACATATGCTGATGTCTCGATTCACGTTATTTATCCTAATGGCACTGGAGAGTGGATTCCAGTTGGTGCTTCAGGTACAGTGAACCTATTTTCGCTTGTCAACATGACGCAGACACTTGCCACCATAACCGTACCGGTAAATTCAACAGTGGACAAAGTTGAATTCACAATCGAGAAAGTTACCGCAGTCATTAACAAGCAGACGTACAATGTTACTTCGCTTTCTGACACCTTTGTCGTCAAAATCTTGAACGGTAAAGTTAACCAGACCCTTATAGGAGTGCTGATTGACTTTAACCCGACGCTGGTTCAAATACAAGCATTCGACGAAAATGACACAACGGTGTACTATTATGTGCTTGTACCAAGCGCGAACGCCATCATTATACACGACTTAACTGCCGCCCATGTTAAAGTCGGAACCATCATCGAGATCAGCGAAAACCACAGGATACGACTTGTGCGTGTCAAAGAGGACTTTTCAAAAAACCTCACAATCGACTCAGCTTCGCTAACAGTGAACGGCAACGTTACAAGTCTTTCGGTAACATTGAAGAATGAAGGGCCGATCCCCTTCAGAGTTTTCGGGCTCACTTTACATGGCAAATTTAACATAACACAGAATTGGGTTTTCAAGGGTTTCGGACATAGTTGGCAATACAAACACAAAACAAGAGTTTACCCTCAAACAATTCCTTTCAAGTTGAACGATACCTCGCTGATTCCGCTTTGCGGAAACGGCCGAGAGAAAGGTCTAGTCAAGCCGTTTTCGTCAGCAACCATAAACCCTGGAGAAACTATTACATTGAATTTCACCGGCGTTATTGCATTCTACGATGGCTGGAGATATGGCAAATATCCACTGTTTACCGTAACTCCCATAATTGGCGAAAACTACACAATAAGACTGATGGGCGAAGGATTCCAGTCCTACACAGTTAAAGCAAGCTCGCCTTAACACTTCCCTTTTCTTTTTAAAATTATAGTTTATCATTAATATGCAAGAGATTATTCATGAGTAAATATGCTCTTCACAGTCAAACATTGCTATAAACATGCTTAAAATATCGGGCGGGCAGGATTTGAACCTGCGACACTCCGGTTTCTGCATCACGCCTGTACGCTTGGTAGGCTGAACGGCACCCACCATAGGTGGGCGTCTACAGCGTCTCCGCCACCTAGACTTGCTAGGAGGCTCGGAAGCTCTACCAAGCTGAGCTACCGCCCGAACAAAACTGTAATAAAGAAAATCAAAATTTATGCATTTCGTAGCGTTCTTCATTCTTTTACTCTTTTAAAGGGAGCCTAAAATTATTTATACACATGTTATCCTAACTCATTGAGGGTGAGATAGGTGAAAGGAGCTAAGGCTATTAGCAGAATGGCTATTGTGGGCATATTGATTATAGTGATTGTGATAGCGGCTATTGTAGGCTACTATTTTCTGCGGCCAACTGAAAAAATATTGGTTATGGGGACCACGGACTCTGTTGAATCTTGCTTAGATCCTGCACGGGCATATGACTACTTTGGATGGGAGATAATCCAATCCTTAGGTTCAGGTTTAGTGGAATATCGTCCAGGAGCCACTGGTGCAGCCGAGGACATTGTTCCTGCATTAGCGACTTCTTGGAGTGTTTCTGAAGATGGAAAAGTTTGGACTTTCAACCTTAGGCAAGGCGTTAAATATGAGGATGGCACCGAGTTTAACGCAACCCATGTTAAATACACATTTGATAGAGGCATTGGTATAGCAGATCCTGACGGGCCTTTCGTGGGTATCGGCTACGGCGACATCATCGAAAGTGTAACCGTGGTCAGCAAGTATGTCGTAAGATTTAATCTCAAAATCCCATTCTCCGCATTCCTCTCGCTCTTAGCCTGCCAAGCATCATACATAGTTGATCCAAAATATGCGCCCATGGACGCAGTTGTTGAATACAAAGCTGGAGATGCTCGCGGCAGCCATCCCATGGGTTTAGGTCCGTATGTATTGACAAAATGGACTAGAGAAGCAGGGAAAGATACAGAGATGATACTTGAGGCTAACCCCAACTACTGGAACGCAGCTGAGGGCTACCCAAAAACTAAAAAAATAGTGATAAAGTTCTATGCAGACTCTGCAGGGCTCGCCTTAGCAATAGACTCCGGAGAAATCGACATCGCCTTTAGGCAACTGTCAGCAACAGACATAAACAATCTTAAGACAAAGACACATCTGAAAGTTTGGGAAGGAACAGGAGCATTCATCCAATACTTGGTTCTGCAGACAAAACGTGCACCCTTCAATAATCCGAAAATAAGGCAAGCGGTTGCTGCCGCCATCAATAGNACAACAGTTGTCAACACAGTATTTCTCGGGCAAGTTCAAAAATTGTATAGCATGATACCCGTTGGCATGTTTGGACACAAAGAATCCTTCCTCACACTTGGTGATCCAAACTATACGCGCACGAGGGAACTGCTTAGTCAACTAGGGTACAACGAGAATAACAAGTTAACATTCAAACTTTGGTACGAGACTTCTGGGCATTATCCTCAAAGCCCGCAGCTTGCGCAAGTACTCAAATCTTCTCTGGAGGCAAGCGGAGTAATATCGGTAACGCTTGAAGGGCGGGACTGGGCAGCATATAGGACATCAAGAATAAACGAGGAGATGGATGCCTACATTTTAGGGTGGTATCCAGACTACATAGATCCAGACGACTACATTTACCCGTTCCTCCATTCCTCAGGCGGATCATGGCTGCACCACAATTATAACAACCCGCAGATGGATCGGCTTATCGAATGGGCAAGGGGCAACACAACCGAATCCGCAAGAGAAAACCTTTATGGGCAAATCCAAAATCTCATGGTAACGGACTGCCCGATAATACCAATTTATCAAGGATCAGCTTGGGCTGTTACAAAGCTAAACATAAAGGGAGTTTACCTTGACATAACTCAGTCTTGGCGGCACTGGCTAGTTTACGCAGAATGATAAACCAAAACAAACTTTAACTTCCTCCTTTCTTTTTATGCTTCACTGAGCGGGGAATAAAGGTGACGCTGCGTTCCTACATAATCTCAAGAATACTGCTCACAATACCTATGATATTTATACTTTTGACAATGGTTTTTGTTATAGTTCGAGTTTTGCCAGGAGACCCTGTTCTACTTCATTTTGAAAAAATGGAAAATCCCCAAGCGATAGAAGAAATGCGGGTAAAATTAGGACTTAACAAGCCTATATGGGTACAATATTTCGATTATTTATCCGGTCTCCTAAGAGGTGACCTGGGCAAGTCAATGCAAGATTTCTCATCCGTATCCGAGCAAATTTTCTCTGCATTTCCCGCAACGTTAGAACTTGCAATTTTCTCCATGATTATCGCGGTTTCCATCGGCATATTCTTAGGAGTAGAAGCTTCAAAATCCTACAATAAACCTAAAGACCACGCAATAAGAGTTTTCGGAATAGTCACTTACGCTATTCCAGTTTTCTTTTTGGGTATGATATTCCAAATAATTTTCGGAGTGACTTTACGTTGGCTGCCCGTGGGAGGACGAACCTATCCTACAATGGAACCAGTTGGACTCAAGATACCGCTAACTCAACCTCCTGGAGGGTTCGCCGCTCATCTTCTTCTCTCATGCATAGCTGGTTTAGTGCCAGCGACACTAGGCTTTATTCTGCTTAAAATGAAAGGCAAAAAAATTACACGAAAAATTTTAGGATTATTAATCCTCATTTTCTCAGCCACATGGATTCTTTGGGCTGGGCTTGGATGGCACTACATTTCCATGAGTGAATTGCGCATTGCTACAGGCTTGTACACGGTGGACAGCCTCCTTGAAGGAAACCTTTACAAATTCGCAGAAGCCCTCAGATACCTGTTTCTACCATCTTTAACATTAGGCCTAGTCCTTTCAGGGGTCTTTGTGAGGTTAACAAGAAGCAACATGTTTGAAACCCTTAGACTTGACTTTGTTACAGCAGCCAAAGCAAGAGGATTGAAGGAGACAACTGTTATTTACGGCTATGCTTTTAGGAATGCTTTTCTTCCGATCCTCACCATGATGGGACTGCAATTTGCAGCGCTACTCGCTGGGGCAATATTAACTGAAACCACATTTTCATGGCCTGGCCTTGGAAGATACATTGTTGACCGCATCAACTTCAGAGATTACACAGCCATTCAAGGAGCTGTGGTGTTCTTTGGCATTCTTGTGTCTTTGGTAAGCTTAGTTGTGGATCTGCTTTACGCTTATCTTGACCCAAGAATTCGATTGTAGGAGGGATGCAATGAATAGATTAGGTGTAAAGCGAAGTATGCTCGCAAGAATTGTGCCTGGCATAGCTTCTTTAACGAAAAGAGGGTTAGCTGGATGGCTGGTAATATTTGGCGCCGCCATAGTGACGTTAATAATTGTTATGACTTTAATCTCTCCTTGGATTTCCCCTTACGATCCATCAACTAAGGGTATAAATGTTGGGAAGCCTTTAACCCCGCCGAACTTCCAGTTTCCTTTCGGAACAAACGACTTGGGCCAAGACATGTTGAGCAGGGTAATATCTGGAGGCGGCATAATGCTCCAAGTTGCCCTCTTGTCCGTCGTAATATGCTTGATAATAGGTGTTCCTTTGGGGTTGTTCTCCTCTTATATCGGCGGAGTGCTTGACAGAGCCATTTGCCTTGTAATGGACAGCATTTACGCGTTTCCAGGGTTGATTCTTGCGATAGCAATAGCAGCCATGCTGGGAAGAGGCGTCACAAACATGGCTCTGTCAATAGCAGCAGTATATGTTCCATCCTACTTCAGGGTGATCCGGAGCCAAGTGTTAAGCATAAAGGAGATGCCTTATATTGAGGCGGCTCAATCCATAGGCGCGAAAAGCCGCACAATACTCTTCAATTATATTTTGCCAAACGTTTTTCCTTCCATAGTTGTCGTTGCAACGGTGAATTTTGCAGATGCCATCCTTACAGCTGCAGGTTTAACCTTCATTGGGTTAGGCGTCGAAGTGGACATTCCTGACTGGGGCTGGGACTTAACTAACGGACGGAGACTTCTCCCAAGCGGAGTTTGGTGGGTAATAACTTTCCCTGGAATATTCATAATTCTCTTGGCTTTAGGATTCACATTAATGGGAGAGGGNCTAAGCGAACTCCTAAACCCAAAACTTGGAGAATAAAGGGAAACCCATGCAAAANCAACTGTTNACAGTAGAAAATTTAACCGTTGAATATTGGGCGAGAAGAGGAAAAGTTAGGGCAGTGGATAACGTTTCATTCTCTTTAGGTAAAACTGAAACACTAGGCGTGGTTGGCGAGTCAGGCTCTGGAAAGTCCACTCTAGGCCTATCTTTAATTCGTCTCGTTCCCCCGCCTGGAAGAATAGTTAATGGGCATGTATGGCTTGAGGGCATAGACCTTTTGAAGCTTCGAGAAGACGAGATGCGAAAAGTGAGGGGGAGAAAAATATCTTTCATCTTCCAAGACCCTATGACTTCTCTAAACCCCGTCAAGAAAATAGGCGAACATTTTGTAGAACTAATCCGAACCCACGAACCAAAAATAAGTGATGAAGCGGCTCTTAAACGCGCAGAAAAGCTTCTAGAGGATGTTGGTATACAACCCGAACGAATAAACGATTATCCTCATCAGCTAAGCGGTGGGATGCGCCAGCGCATAATGATCGCTTTAGCCATAGTCCTCAACCCATGCATAGTTATTGCTGATGAACCCACAACAGCCTTAGACGTCATCGTGCAGGCGAAAATACTTGACCTGCTGAAAGATGTTCAAAACAAACACGCAATGACGCTCATTCTCATCACGCACGATTTGAGCATAGCGATGGAAAGATGCGACAAAATCCTTGTAATGTATGCTGGGCACATGGTAGAGCATGCCTACATAAAAGACGTCTATCGAAACCCTCAACACCCATATACGCAAGGACTTTTAAGGTCAATCCCAAACATCGAGTTAGCCGAACAAAAACTTGAAGCCATACCAGGATCTCCGCCTGATCTCCTCAACCTCCCGAAAGGTTGCAGATTTTGGCCACGCTGCTCGAGCGCGATGGAAATATGTAGAAAAACTGAACCAAAACTGATAGAAACTGAACCAGGCCACTTTGTTCGATGTTTTTTGTATGGAGATGCCAAAAAATGAGCAAAACGGAAATCGTAAAGGTTGAAAATTTAAAAAAATATTTTCCAGTCGAGAAAAGTTTTCTTGAGAAACTGCTGACCCGCACCAGAAGTTTTGTTCGAGCAGTTGACGGCGTAACTTTCTCCGTGCGTAAAGGCGAAGTTTTCACCCTTGCAGGTGAAAGTGGATGCGGAAAAACAACCACTGGAAAACTCGTGTTAAAACTTATTCCGCCAACATCTGGGAAAGTGTTTTTTAAAGACCAAGAAATAACAAAACTCGAACCAGAAGAACTAAGGCTTCTGAGGAGAAAGATGCAACTAATATTCCAAGATCCCTACGCCTCATTTAACCCTCGAATGAGAATTGGAGATGCAGTAGGGCATCCACTTGAGATTCACGGTTTGGCTTCAGGGTCAGAGAAAAGAAAAAGGGTGCTAGCAATGCTTGAACGCGTGGGTTTAACGCCTCCAGAACAGTTTATAGAATTATATCCCCACCAACTAAGCGGAGGACAAAGACAACGGGCAGCAATGGCAAGATCGCTTATTCTAGAACCAGAATTCATCGTAGCAGATGAACCAGTTTCCATGATAGATGTTTCGCTCAGAACAACGATAATTGATTTAATGTTAGATCTCAAAAAGGAAATGCAGTTAACCTATCTATTTATAACACATGATTTGGCTGTTGCCAAATATATTTCAGATAGAATCGCAGTGATGTATCTCGGAAAAATCGTGGAGATGGGCGACAAAGAAGAAATTTTCTCCAATCCAATGCATCCCTACACCCAAGCATTGCTTTCAGCCATACCAGTTCCAAATCCCCAACGCAAAAGAGAACCTATAAAGCTTGGAGGCGAAGTGCCTTCGGCCATAAAAATTCCCACTGGTTGCCGTTTTCACCCCCGATGCCCATTTAAAAAAGAAATATGCACCGAAGAGGAGCCTGAACTAATACATACAGCAGCAGATCATTTTGTAGCTTGCCATCTAATTAAATAAGAGGTGAATGATTGCACAGTCCATCGGAACATTTTTGTGGCATGCTTGAACGTTTTAAGCGGCCTTATATTTAGCCTTTCTTATGTGCTTTAAGCCAGAGGGCTCCCCAAATTATGGTTAAGACTATTGTAATCCAGAAAATTAATATTAGAATTTTAGCAGCGCTTAAAGCAATCTCCTCGAGCATAGTCAGCCTTCTCATTAATGCTTTCTCTTTCTGAGGCCTAAAAGCCAAGTTTCCATGCTTGAAATAATAGCTGGAATTGGCATATTTTAGAGGGTGATATATGCCAAACGGGATAGTAAGCATTTTATAATCATTAAGACATTAGGAGTATTCAGCCTAAGAAGTGAAAGGAGAAGGCTTCAATTACCTTTTGATGCCCCAACAATTTTAAATCTTATACTGAAGGCGAAGCGATAATCAGGATTTCAACTTTTGTCGAGCCCCCAGTCAAAGATGATGGTGCCAATTTCTTTCCTGATGATTGTTCCATTAACTGTATTTATAAGGAAGTTCGCATATAATGAGCATTAACGTTCTGCTGTGGAAGAACAAGGAAACACAGCGGCGTTATATGCTACAATAAATCTAAAGGGGGATGAAAAATGGCTGAAAAATCAGGAGTTGTCTTCATTGGAAGGAAACCTGCAATGAGCTATGTTCTAGCAATCATAACAAGCCTATCAACATCTAA
>JGI24721J26819_10005906_pt1 | contig 12099 bp, 15 predicted proteins | sample YelNatPaOPGAMG01_FD_26819 | JGI IMG/M metagenome (IMG submission 26819)
TGAAGGATGGCTCAAAAGCGGACGGCAAGAAGAGCACAGAGAAAGCGAAGGGAAAGGCGAGTAATCACTCATGCCGTCGCTCACATCCAGTCAACTTACAACAACACGATCGTGACCATAACCGACCTACAAGGCAACACATTGGTTTGGGCAAGCGGGGGGACCGTCGGGTTTAAAGGGACCAAGAAGGGGACTCCCTATGCAGCCCAACTGGCAGCCCAGACGGCAGGGAAACGGGCGATGGATATGGGGGTCAAAAAATTGGACATACTCGTCAAAGGACCAGGTCCAGGACGCGATACAGCCGTTCGGGCTTTGCAAGCGTTGGGCTTCGAAATTGGCACAATCAAGGATATCACCCCTACGCCCCACAACGGTTGCCGACCTGCAGGTCGGAGAAGAGTTTGAAGCCACAAGGAGGCGAAAGTTGTCATGGGACGCTACATCGGTCCTGTTTGTCGTTTGTGCCGAAGAGAAGGAGTGAAACTGTTCTTGAAAGGCGAAAAGTGCATCACGAAATGCATTCTGGACAGGCGAAGGAAACCTCCAGGACAGCACGGCGAATTGCGAAGGAAGCAAACCGAATATGGCAAGCGGTTGAGGGAGAAGCAAAAACTGAAGCGCATCTACAATGTTCGAGAAGAGCAGTTCGTTCGCTACTTTGAGATGGCAACCAAAATGCCCGGAAACACGGGCGAGAACTTCCTGCAATTATTGGAGCGCAGACTCGACAATGTAGTTTACCGGTTGGGTTTTGCACTTTCCCGCAACCACGCTCGTCAATTGATCGTCCACGGTCACATCACTGTAAATGGGCGAACGGTCGACATCCCGTCTTACCTTGTTGATGTCGGTGATATTATCAGCGTCAAAGAAGACATGAGGGACAATCCCGATGTCCAAAGGGCATTAGAGGTTCGGGGCGAGTGGACTGTTCCGAAGTGGCTGAGTCGGGATACCGAAACCCTTACTGGGCGGGTTCTGAGTCTACCAACTCGTGACCAGATTGATGTCCCCGTGGATGAAAACTTGGTCGTTGAGTTCTACTCCCGCTAATGAGATTCGCCAACTACAAGCCGGCTGCGAGGTGTATTGCCCGCGGCGCCGGCTTGATGACTGAGAGACGGAGGCGATTTGACCATGCTGACGATGGAAAGGCTGTTGGTAATGCCACAAATCAAGGAACTGGTTCGTGAGGCTCGTTACGCTAAATACGAAATTGCGCCTTTGGAGCCGGGGCTGGGAACGACCATTGGCAATGCTTTGAGGAGGACACTGCTAAACGATATCATGGGCGCTGCCATTACCGAGGTCTGGATCGAAGGTGTGCCTCACGAATACACGACTATCCCCGGCGTCAAGGAGGATGTTTTGGAGATCATCCTCAACCTCAAGGAGGTCGCTATCCGCCCGCTGCCTACCGTTAACCCGAGAATACCCTACACGGCGCGGATTCAAGTTAGAGGAGAAGGCGAAGTGACCGGCGCTGACATCCAAATGCCCTATGGCTTTGAGGTCGCTAATCCAGAAGTCCACATAGCCACCCTGACTGACAGCAAAGCGTCGTTGGACATGCAATTGACCATCAGGGTGGGCAAAGGATATTTGCCTTTGGAGAGAATTGACAGGTCCAAACTGCCTCTGGGGACCATTCCCGTCGACGCTATCTTCTCACCCGTCAAAAAGGTCAACTTCATAGTTGAACCGATGCGTGTTGGGATACGAAGCGATTACGACAGGCTAATCTTGGAACTCTGGACCAACGGTGCTATCGAACCTGATCAAGCGATTGTTGAGGCGGCTCAGTTGCTCATTGAGCACTTGAGGTTATTCTTGCCTCTGGGCATGGCACGCCAGTTCGTGTTGCAGGAGTTAGGCGTGGAAGAGGAAGGACCAATTCCGTCTTCTGGGGACCCTATAGAGCGATTGGGGCTTCCGACCCGAATCACCAATGTTTTGCGCCGAAACGGGATAACCACGATCCAAGAACTCATCAGTTACACCCGCGAGGAACTTCTGGAACGAGTTTCCGGGCTTGGCGAACAATCGCTGCAACAGATAGAAGAGCGCTTGCGCGAACTGGGCTACCACTTCCGAGAGGAATGGGGTGAGTGAGAATGCGTCACAAGAAGGACTACAAACTTTTAGGGCGTTTCCCCTCCCACAGGAAGTCAATGCTGAGGAACTTGGTGGCTTCGCTCTTTCTCCACGAAAAAATCGAGACGACATACCCTCGGGCAAAAGCGGCTCAAAGGCTTGCAGAGAAGTTGATCACTATCGCAAAAGAAGACACAGTTGCCGCTCGCAGATTGGTCGCTGAGTATATCCCTAACCCGCTGCGGCGCCAAGTCATTACCAAACTCTTCCGGGAAATTGCACCGAGATACAAGGACAGAAACGGTGGCTACACCCGCGTCATCAAAGCAGGCATTCGACGGGGAGATGCCGCGCAAGAGGCTGTTCTAATGCTCGTAGAGTGACGCAGTGAGCCAAGGAAATGAGGCACATCAAGTTAGTCATCGGTTACGATGGCACCGACTTTCACGGATTCCAGAGGCAAAAGGGTCTGAGAACCGTTCAGGAGGAGTTAGAACGCACCTTGACAAGTTTGTTGGGACATCCCGTCAGCGTTAAAGCGGCAGGAAGGACTGATGCGGGGGTGCACGCAGAAGGTCAAGTGGTAAGTTTTTGGACGAGTTGTCCCATCCCCGTGGAGAGGTTGCCTGTTGTCCTCAATGGACTTTTGCCGCCCGACATAGTGGCGAAAGAAGCGAAGGAAGTAAGCCCAGATTTCCATCCACGGTTTGACGCTACCAGCCGGGTCTATCGTTACCTGATCGACAACCGTCCAGTTCCAGCGGCGTTGCTGCGCCGTTATGCTTGGCATGTCCCAGAACCTTTGGATGTAGAGGCAATGAGAAGTGCATCCCAACACCTTATCGGAGTGCACGATTTCGCGTCATTCCACGCCAGTGGCAGCGATTTGGGATCAACTGTTCGCGAGATGAAACGGATTGTCATCTCGAAACGCAACGGCATAATTTCAATAACGCTGGAAGCGAACTCGTTCCTATACCACATGGCGCGCATCATTGTCGGGACATTGGTTGAAATCGGCTTGGGGGAGCGGCATCCCGACGAGATGAGGGAAATTCTGATGGTCCGGGACCGTTCAGCAGCGGGTAAAACTGCGCCGCCGCACGGTTTGTGCCTGATGCAGGTAAAATACGGGCGGCGAAGGAGGTCACGCGAATATGGCAAGGTCCAAGACAAAAGTGAGTGAGAGGACAAAAAAGTCGGAGGGAGAGAATCCAATCGGCATCGTGGCGGGATTTCGGCAAGTTGTCCAAGACTTGTTAGTTCCCGAACTGAAAGCCATTCAGGTCACTTTGCAGCATCACGGCGAACTTATCCAAGGTCTGCAACGGCAAATGGAAACAATGCAAAAGCAGAATGTCGAGGAATTCGCCAAAGTTTGGAAAGCTATTACCGAGTTGCTTGAAGCCCAGCAGCACAATCAAGTCATCTTGCAGCGGATTTTGGACCGATTGGATGTGACGGAGATGGTGCGGGAAACTCAAACTCGTCAGAAGGTCATCGAAGCCCAGACGGAACAATTGAGGGAAGAAGTTGCTCATCTTCGCCGCCTTTTAGAGATGGCAATGCAACAAAGGGGAATCCAACCGACGACACAATAAAAAGGAGGCGTCTCTTTATGGCGAACAAAACGACATGGATTGACCCAAAAACTGTCGAACGCAAGTGGTGGGTCGTTGATGCTGAAGGTCAGATTTTGGGGCGACTTGCCAGTGAGATTGCCCGAATCTTGATGGGCAAGCACAAACCGCAATGGCAGCCTAACCTTGATATCGGCGACTTTGTTATTGTCGTCAACGCTGAAAAGGTTCGGTTGACAGGCAAGAAATTGGACCAAAAGTTCCATTACCGTCACTCGGGGCGTCCCGGAAACTTGAAGGCTTACAGTTACCGGTGGATGCTCGAACATCGCCCCGAGCGGGTCATTGAACTTGCAGTCTCAAAGATGTTGCCTAAGAACAGGCTTCGGGCTCGGATGTTGAAGCGGTTGAGGGTCTATCGAGGACCTAACCATCCACATCAAGCTCAGAAACCTCAACCGCTTTCCCTTACACCGACGAGAGTCCCTGTGCCTGCTGAGTGAGATATCTAAGCGAAGCGCAACATTGCAGGAGGTGTCGGAAGGACATGGAACAACAAGTTCCCATCATGCCGGAAGGCGAACCCATGGGAGAACCATCGAAAACTGAGTTGGAACCTTCGCAAGTGGAGCAGCAGGCTTTAGAAGGGCAAGAAGCACAAACAACTTCTGCTGAATCGATTTCTGCATCCGCTGAAGGGGCGAGTTCAGGGCTTCTATCACCTATCGCCTTGCCTACCCAGCCTATCAAGAAACGGGAAGGCAAAGTTGACATTACCCCTAAGGGCGAAATTCGCTTTTACGCCACTGGGCGGCGGAAGGAGGCTGTCGCCCGCGTTTGGTTGATTCCCGGAGGAACAGGGCAAATCATTGTCAACGATCGCCCCTTGCTGGAATACTTGACCCGCATTTCGCTTTACGAAGAGGTCATTGAGCCCTTCAAGGTGACAAACACTTTGGGCATGTTTGATGTGAAGGCGACGGCTAAAGGTGGCGGGTTGCACGGTCAAGCAGGAGCACTTCGCCACGGCATCGCTCGCGCCCTTGTCGTCTGGAACGAGGAGTTGCGCCCCATCCTGCGCCGTCACGGCTTGCTCACCCGCGACCCAAGGGCGAAGGAGCGAAAGAAATACGGACGCAAGCGGGCGAGGAGAGGCTTCCAGTTCCGGAAGCGTTAATCTTGTGGCGGCAAAAATTTTGGCAAAGGTGGGCTAAGGATGGCGGTGAGGCTTATCTTTTCCTTTGACAGTGAGGACTACATAACGCCCGCCGCTGCCGAAGCGGAGAAGTGGTGGGCGGAAACTATGACCAAGCACGGTATCACTGCGTGCATAGCAATTGTTGGGGAACTTGTCCGGACCCTCCAAAAGAGAGGCAGGAAAGATGTCCTTTCCGCGATGTCCGTTCACGAAATCGCTTACCACTCGGATTTTCACTCCTTCCCCCCGACTTGGGCTGAGGTCTTGGACGAATGTGGCTGGCAGGACGGGATAGAACGCATACTTTTGACCGAGTTAAAAGGCATCAATGATGTCAGGGAAGCACTGGGTCAACATCCGTCAGCCTGGTGCAAACCGGGCAATAGTTGGGGCGCTCAAGTTGCTGCGGCGATGTCGCTGTTGGATATCCCGGTTTTTTGCGATTCACCTTTTGCCATTCAGCGAGGTCAACCCTTTTGGTTCGCCAATTCCCTGATGCTCCAATACCACACATCCTTTGAGCACTACTTTGATGTCCCGGCAAGTGAGCGGCTTAGAAGGATGCAAGATGACTTCCTCAAACTTTGTGACGCTCACGATGGCGGCTACATCATCATGTTCACTCACCCTGCCCGATTAGTCACAGCAGATTTTTGGGATGCGGTGAACTTCCGCAACGGCAGAAAACTACCCCGCGAACAATGGAAACCTGCCCCATTAAGACCGACAAAGGAAGTCGCTGAACTGAAACAGGACTTTGACAGTTTCCTCGCGTGGGTTGTCAAACAGCCGCAAGTGGAATTGACGACTTACAGGAAATTGTCCGCCGAGTATAGACAACCGAGGATGCGATGGATAAGCAGTGAGGCTGTCCTGCAACTTTCGGAAAAAGTCACCGAACTCACTTACCAACAAGTGGAAGACGATTTCCTTTCGCCAGCGGAGTTGTTCGGTGTATTCGTTCACACAGTGGCATTTCTGGCGACGGAAAGGAAATTGCCAGAAGCGGTTCCGGTGCGATCCTTGTTTGGTCCGCCACAGATGCCGCCTACCCAAATTCCCGAAGGGAACGCAGCATTGAGCGATTTTCTGAGCGCAATTGCTTTCGCCGATGAATTTTGCACTCATACGAAATGCGTTCCCGACCGCATCCTCATCGGACAAAACAGCATCGGACCAAACGCCTTCATGCAGGCTGCCGCGTGGCTGCTAAGGGAATGGCGAACTTCTGGCACGCTGCCTGCGTCTATTCCTCTGAACCCAGTCCCTGAATTGCCCAAGATTGCAGACGAGCCACAATTTCGCAACTATCGCTTCAAAGGAACTTGGGTAATCTTTCCGCCTGAATTTGAAGGGGTGAGGACGCTGGAGCACATACGATTGCAAACTTGGACAGTTAAGCCCGCAGTGCCGGTCTGCAGAGCGAAATTCCGAAACAACGGCGCAGCAGGTCGGTGATGACGAAAATGAGAGCGCTAACACTTCTCCTTGCGATTTTGTGTCTCATCCCAGCAATGGCGCAAGGACAAACGAGCACCACTTATCGGCTATACACGGCGAAGGCGGGAGAACTTCCCGAAGAAATCGCTAAGAGGTTCAATGTCAGCCTTCAAGACATCCTTCGAGCCAATCCCAACATGGTGGCTGACCAACCACTTCACCAAGGCGAAGTCGTCTTAGTGCCGGTGAAGGAATCAAGCCACAGAGCATCAACTTCAAGCAAGCCCAAACCGGGCACGACTCAAAAACCCAAAGTATCGTTCACCTCAGAACCTCATTCTTTTGCCCGCGCCTATTGGGTTTACACAGTGCAAGTCGGCGACACTCTCGAGAGCATCGCGCAGCGGTTTGGAATTCCCGTCAGTGTCCTTGCACATGCGAATAATCTCTCAACCAACGCTCCCTTAGTTCCGGGGCAAGTCTTGATGGTTCCCGTTCTGGAACAAAGGGTTGAATCTAAGCCCTCTGTTTCGGCAAAAGCACCCTCTCAAACCCCACAAACCCAAACGGTTTCTCTGCGTCGTCTTCCCGTCTTGCCAGCGCCCCGCATTTTCGGCTATGTCGGAACGGTGATTGCCGGTATAGCGAGCATCCGAAGCGCCCCCAAAGACACTGCTCCGATTTGGAGTCGGGTCGTAAGGGGGACGCAAGTTATCATCACAACGGAGCGTCCCGGCTGGTATGGAATTTTGATGATCAACGGGTCAACGGGATGGGTGAGGCAGAACGCCTTGAAGAAAGAGCCGAGAGCCATCTTCTGGGACGACATAATGAGGGCGTTCGGCGGACAGCCCGGTCGAGACAATAGCGCTGTTGTTGCAGAGGCGATGAAATACTTGGGTGTCCCATACAAGTATGGGGGGACATCGCCCGTTAGAGGTCTTGATTGCTCGGCTTTCGTCCAAAGGGTTTTTGCTGCCCGCGGAATTCGTTTGCCGAGGACTGCCGCAGAACAGGCAAAAGTGGGGATTCCTGTCCACCCTTCAGATTTGCGTCCCGGTGACCGCCTCTATTTCGCTGTCAAAGGAAATCGCATTGACCACTGCGGGATATACATTGGCAACGGCTTATTCATTCACGCCTCAGGTAGACACGATGCTGTCGTCATCAGCAGTCTTTCCGAGCCTATCTACGCCCGTTCCCTCGTAGCCATCAGGCGTTGAACTTCCCAACCGCCTCCGAACTCATCCGCTTAGGGGAGACAAAAATTTTTGGCTGGGGCGCCTGGCTTCGAACCAGGGACCTCGGGATCCAGAGTCCCGCGTGCTACCAACTGCACCACGCCCCAGCCATCTTCTGCCGCTGCACAATTATAGCAACGGTAACGGCAAAAGTGAAGATGAGCGCTCAGGCAAGGTGACGAACTTTGCAGGAGGAAAAGTGGCTTTTCTTCGGGCTCGCAGTTTTGCTTTTGCTCCTCATAGCAGCGTGGCGAATGGCAATCACTCTGAACGAGGGAAAGCAGGTTGCTTCCCATCGCGCAACTGTTGCAAATCGCAACGACAAGGGAAGCAGTGTCCAGATTACTGGCGGGCAACTGGTTGCCGAAATTCCTGAACGAGGTGAGAGGTGGGTATTGAGGTTTGCAGCCAGCCATTACGACACCGAAAAGCAAATTGTCACGACTAAAGACGGCATCTGTCAAGTCTCTCGCAACAACCGAGTCATCACCATCTTCCATGCCCCAACCATTGTCGTCCGATTCAAGGACCGAGAAATGGAGATGAGGGGCGGAGTCAAAATTGTAGCGATGCTGCCGCGTTTGAAAGTTCGATTGGAGACCTTGAAATGGCATTGGGAAACAGGACAACTGGTCGGCGGCGAGAAGGTCAAAATTGAAGGGGAACGAATTAGCGCAATCGCTGATGGATTGGAAGGCGATACTACCCTGCAGCGGATTTCTTTGGTGGGCAACATCCATTTGAATTGGGACACCAAAAGCGGTGATCGTGAATGAACCCGACGGCAACTCTGGAAGGAAGAGACTTGAGAAAACGCTACGGGCAAAGATGGGTCGTCAATGGCGTGACCATTTATGTTCGCCAAGGCGAAGTTGTGGGACTGCTCGGTCCCAACGGTGCTGGCAAGACCACGACCTTCTACATGCTCACCGGGTTCATCCTCCCAAACAGCGGTCATGTGTTCCTCGAAGGACAAGAGATCACCCACTTGCCCATGTATCGCCGTGCTCGGATGGGAATAAGTTACCTGCCGCAAGAACCTTCGGTTTTCCGAAAACTGACTGTTGAGGAGAACATTCTGCTGGTGCTTGAGATGCAAGGCGTTCCGCCAAAACAGCGGCGCGAGATTGCGGAAAGGTTGCTGGAGGAAATGAACTTGACAAAAGTTCGGCGCAATTTGGGACAGTCCCTTTCCGGTGGTGAGAGGCGGCATGTATCGCCGTGCTCGGATGGGAATAAGTTACCTGCCGCAAGAACCTTCGGTTTTCCGAAAACTGACTGTTGAGGAGAACATTCTGCTGGTGCTTGAGNTGCAAGGCGTTCCGCCAAAACAGCGGCGCGAGATTGCGGAAAGGTTGCTGGANGAAATGAACTTGACAAAAGTTCGGCGCAATTTGGGACAGTCCCTTTCCGGTGGTGAGAGGCGNCGGGTCGAGATTGCAAGGGCGTTGGCAACAAATCCCAAATTCCTGCTCCTCGACGAACCTTTCACCGGCGTTGACCCTCTTGCCGTTGAGGACTTGCAGCGAATTATTGCCCAATTGAGGCAACGCGGGATCGGAATTCTCATCACCGACCACAATGTCCGGGAAACCCTCAGGATAACCGACCGAAGTTACATCATCTCGGAGGGTATCATCAGGACGCACGGAACCCCTCAAGAGATTGTCAACGACCCAATCGCCCGGCGATACTATCTGGGCGAGAGTTTCGAGTTGTAGTTCAACAGGACATTGGAGGGTTGACAGGGTAATGACCATCCTTGACCGTTACCTGCTGAGGGAACTTGCGGGGGCGTGGTTGATTGGTCTGGCTGTTTTTGTTGGCTTCCTCTTGGTTGGTGAAGTGCTCCGCAAAAGCATCGAGTTGCTTTTTTCCCTCCAAGCACCACCCAGCGATGTCCTCCGTTGGGTTTTGTTAGCGCTGCCTTACTTGGTCGCTTGGAGTATCCCAATCTCGACTCTCTTCTCAGTCGTCATGACCATCGGGCGCATGAGCCATGATTTGGAGATAACTGCCTTGTTGGCAGCCGGGGTGAGTTTCCTCAGGCTGCTTGTGCCCATAGGTGGATTAGCGTTGCTGGTTTCGTTCCTCTCTTTCTGGCTCAATGCCTTTGTTGTCCCGCCAACTTACGGTGCTGCTGATGCGTTGCTGTGGCGTTATCGGGAGCGGGGAGGTGCTACAACTGGGCTCTTCATCGCTGACCCGCCAAAAGCTCCGAGGCTAATACTAAACGCCAGCCAATTCGATCCCGCAAAAGGAGAGATGAGAAATTTGTGGCTCCTTGAGACGACGGAGAAGGGGGAAAGGGTCTATTTGGAAGCCCAAAAGGCGCGTTGGGTTGGAAACCGATGGGAGTTCTACAACGGGTTCGTTCAGATCATCACTCCAGACAAGCCAATGGTCCGTGAGCAATTTGAGCGCCTTTCCCGCCCGACTGCATTGAGACCTCCGACTGAACTGAGCACTGACAAGAAAAGGCTTGCCCCCAACCGCTTAACCCTAACAGCCCTCTCAGCGGAAATCAAAAGGATGCGGCAGTGGAAAGTCCCTTACGAAGTGATTGCCGAGTATGTCGTTGAGTGGCACAACAGGTTCGCTATGTCCTTGAGTTGTTTCGTCTTGGCTATGTTGGGAGCGCCCATCGCTCTCAAGTTGCGCAGGGGAGGAGGCATTGCCGTGGGTGTCAGCGTTGTGCTTTTTTTGCTCTACTACCTTGTCTGGAACATCGGTTGCCAGTTGGGGGAAGCAGGGCAAATTCCTGCCTTAATCGGCAGCCATCTCCCCAACTTGCTCGGGCTTGCTTTCGTGGCAGCAATTTTACCAAAATTGAGGTGATTTCCCCTGTTTCACACTTTCGACGGGGCTTGTTGGGTCGCCTTGACATCAGATGTCCGTCGGCGAACTTTGATGACATTTCCTCTCATCGCCCTGTGCGGGATGACGATTTGAACCCCGTCGTTGTTCCTCAGATAAACGGCGAACCAACTAATCCGTTCCACAACCCCTTCGCCCAACGGCGAAGAAATTTGATCCCCTTCAGCCAAAGCATCGTCCAAGACTAAAGAGTAGCCAGCGACCAAATCCGAGAGCAAATGCCTTATGCACCAAAGANTTGCTGCGACGATGATTGTCAAGCCCCAGAGGACGATTTCACGAGGCACTCCAAAGCGTTCGGCAATCATCCAGCCTGCTATGAGGAAAAGCACAACCCGGGTCAAAGTTCTGGGAAGCGAAAGGATGCGAATTTGACGCCAAACAGACTGGCTTGCGCTCCTGTCGCGGGAAGAAACGAGGACAGGGCGGAGCCATTTGTGCCACATCCCGTCAAACCAGCGGGAAAGCAAGTAGGCAATGAAGATGATGACCGTTGCGGACAAAAACCTGGGCAAAAACCAAAACCGGAGCCACCCGACGAGGTTCAACAACAAAGGTTGCAGCATTGACTGTAAATCAGGCGCCATGATTCAACCTCCCAATTCAGCAGGAATGCGAGCACTAAGTTATGCGCATTTCGCCGCCTTGTTCCTGAGCCAGTTGTTGCAGTTTGCGGATGAAGGAAGGCATACCTTCAAATCCGGTCTCAACCAGCATACCTTCGCCATCGTTGATGCGGACAGTGCGAATTCCTGTATCGTGCTCGCTCCCCCTCATCTTCACGACGGTCATGACCTTTCGGACATGGTCGTGGACGAGCATATATCTGAGCATCAAGATGCAGTCTAAGCCCCTTGCCAAGTCTGGGTCAACGGGAGAGTGCTCAGCGCTGTTGGCAGCAGTGACGCTGAGGGTGAAAACGGAAGTGACACCGTGCAAAGTGAACAACTCAACGAAAGCTTGCAAGTATTGGGGTAAGTAGGTTGGGTCAGGGAAGGTCGCAGCCAAGTCAGATAAACTGTCAATGGCTGCCCGCTTTATCGGGCGACCTTCCTTCTCCCGTTCTTCAAGCAACGCTTTGACCTCCCAAAAGAGTTTGTAGGCATCAATGTCGCCAGTGACATGGTGGATGATGAGATTACCCTCGTTCAGTGCGGGCGTCAAGTCAATTCCAATGGTTCGGGCGCTTTGCAAAATCCTCTGTGGGTCTTCCCTCAAACTGACATAAAGCCCGCTTTCGCCGTTTAAGACCCCGTGAGCGATGAACTGGCGGACCAAGGTTGATTTCCCAGTCCCTGTCTCGCCAGCCACCAAAGTGGCGAAGCCCTCAAAGAAACCTCCGCCCAGCATCCTATCCAATCCGGGAACTCCAGTGGCTACCCTGCGCATGCTTAATTCCCGCTCGTGACCTCGGGGGAGCGGGATAGGATAGACCTTAATGCCTTCGTTGGTGATTTCCATACTGTGGCGTCCCGGCTGGAAAGACTGACCGCGAGCCTTGAGGACTTCAATGAACCTTCGGCGCTGAACCTTATTGACGGGTTCAAAGAAAAGTTGCACGACCGCATCAACAGCATACTGCTCCAACGAAACTTCGCCCTCGCTCCACCTAATCTCCTGAGTCAAAAGAGCAGTGGTTTGGGTTTGTCGCAGGCGATTGAGGAGA
>JGI24721J26819_10005911_pt1 | contig 12084 bp, 11 predicted proteins | sample YelNatPaOPGAMG01_FD_26819 | JGI IMG/M metagenome (IMG submission 26819)
GCGTTCCGGCTGGCTTGGCCAGCGGAACGCGAAAGACCCGAAAGGCAAACCGAGCGTTCCGGCTGGCTTGGCCAGCGGAACGCGAAAGAGAAGCCCCTCCCCGTTCAGGAGACAAGACCTTCCCCCCATGTGCCACCTGTGCCGCCGAAGGAAGAACCATTCGATCGCGGAGTTTGGGTTGGGGAAAGCCATCACCCCGTCCGCTCCTCGATCACTCCTGTGGCTCGGAAGGTTTCCACCGCCCACATTGTTGGGGGAAAGCGAGGTGAGCGATGGCGGTTCCCGTTCCTGCCCTGCGCGTGAGAAACCTCAACGCGGCCCCCGTCAACGGAGAGGGTGAATGGGTCCTCTACTGGATGGTCGCGGCGCGCAGGGCAAGATTCAACTTCGCGCTCCAGAGGGCGGCCTTTTGGGCCTCCGAACTGGGCCGGCCGCTGGTGGTCCTGGAGGCCCTGCGCTGCGACTATCCGTGGGCGAGCGACCGCCTGCATCGGTTCATCTTGGAGGGAATGACCGATAACCGGCGGGCTTTCGCCGAGGCGGGTGCGACCTACTATCCGTATGTGGAGCCCGAGGCGGGAGCCGGGCGGGGGCTGGTTCAAGCCCTGGCGCGGAGGGCCTGCCTCGTGGTGGCGGACGAATTCCCGGCCTTCTTCCTGCCGCGCATGGCGGCCGCCGCGGCGGTGAAGGTTCCGGTGCTCGTGGAGGTGGTGGATGGCAACGGCCTTCTGCCCCTGCGCGCGGCCGAGCGAGCCTTCCCCACGGCCCACGCCTTCCGGCGCTTCGTGCAGGGCGCCCTTCCCTCTCATCTGCCGGAGGCCCCGGAGGCCGATCCCCTCGACGGGGGCGCTCTGCATCGTTGCGCAACACTGCCCGAGGAGATCCTCGGTCGCTGGCCTCCGGCCGATCGAGCCTTGCTGGAAGGCAGGACGTCCGCGCTCGCCGCGCTGCCCCTGGACCACGCGGTGCAGCCCTCACCCCTGCGAGGGGGGAGCGCGGCCGGGCGGGCCGCTTTGAGGAGCTTTCTTTCGGACAGGCTGGAGCGTTACGCGGAGGGGCGCAACCGGATCGAGGAGTGCGCCTGCAGCGGGCTCTCCCCCTACCTCCACTTCGGTCATCTCTCGGCGCACGAGGTGGCCGCTGCGGTGCTGGAGCGGGAGCGCTGGAACCCGGGGCGGCTCTGGCCCAGGGCGACGGGGGCTCGGGAGGGATGGTGGGGCGTTTCGGCGCCCGCCGAGGCCTTTCTGGACCAGCTCGTCACCTGGCGGGAGCTGGGCCTCAACGCGGCGGTCCACCTCCCGGACTTCGACCGTTTCGACTCCCTGCCCGCCTGGGCCAGGACCACGCTTCTTAAGCACGCCGAGGACCCGAGGCCTTACCGGTATACCCTGGAGGAGCTGGGGGCCTCAGCCACGAAAGATCCCCTCTGGAACGCCGCCCAGCGCCAACTGACGCGGGAGGGGACCATCCACAACTACCTCCGCATGCTTTGGGGCAAGAAGATTCTGGAATGGACCGGCCATCCTCGGGAGGCGCTGGAGGTTATGACCGAGCTGAACAACCGCTTCGCGCTGGATGGCAGGGACCCCAACTCGGTGGCGGGCATCTTCTGGACCCTCGGCCGCTACGACCGCCCTTGGGGGCCCGAGAGGCCCGTTTTCGGGACGGTGAGATACATGAGCTCTCGGAACACCGCCCGGAAGATGGACGTGGCCGGCTATCTCCAACGCTACGGCCCGGCGGAGCCGGCCGGTGGGCGCTAGGGTGCCGTCCCGGTGATGGGTTCACCATGGAAGCCGGCGAGAGGCAGCACACGGAGGGAGGCGGGGAGGAGGCCGCCCCGCTTTTTCGGGATGGCAGCTCGCCGCCGGCGGGCGGCCTTGGGGCGGAGTATCTTGGAACGTGTTGTGTCCAGGGGAGAAGCCACGGCAAATAAAAGACGGAGGCACAACAGTCCCCAATCCCGCGATGGGAGGCGAAATGGAAGTGCAAATCCCCATGGATCTTNATGGCCGGTATAACCGCCCAATCACCTGCCAAGGGATTGGGGGCATTCGAGCCGGAGGCGAAGAATGCGCCTAGGGTGGGGTGAGGCTCCGCGGGCTCTGCCCGCGGAGCGGGGAGGGACCCGAAAGGCAAACCGAGCGTTCCGCCTGGCTTCGCCAGCGGAATGCGAAAAAGAAGCCCCTCCCCGTTCAGGAGACAAAGCCCTTCCCCCGTGAGCCACCTGCGCCGCCGAAGGAAGAACCTTTCGATCGCGGAATTTGGGGGAGGCGGTTGTCCGATGGGTCCGCCGGTCCTGCGCTAAGAACTCGTCCACGCCGGTATGGGCGGATCGCACTGGAGGCGCCGGCGGTCTACCTCATTTTCTCCGAGTGGGGCGACGCGGAGGCTTTCAAGGCGTTCATCGAGTCGGATCGGTTCCGCCGCGTCACGGACTGGGGCCCGGATCAGCTCTTGGCCGCCCGGCCCGTCCACACGGTCTACGGAGCCTGAGGGAGACTCAAGGCAGGCGCGCCCGCTCGTACTGCTTCGGCCATTCCACCTGGGCCCCCAGCTTCCGCGCCGCCGCCAAGGGCCAGTAGGGATCGCGCAGGAGCTCCCGCGCCAGAAGAACGGCATCCGCCTGCTCCGTGGCGACGATCTGCTCGGCCTGGACGGCCTCCGTGATGAGACCCACGGCGCCGGTGAGAATGTGCGCCTCGCGCCGGATGGCGGCGGCGAAGGGCACCTGGTAGCCGGGGCCCGCCGGGATGCGGGCGTGGGGAACGAGTCCTCCGCTCGAACAGTCCACCAGATCCACCCCTGCCTCCTTGAGCCAGCGGGCGAAGGCTAGGGACTCTTCGAGGCACCATCCCCCCTCCGCCCAATCGGTGGCCGAGATCCTCACCATCAGAGGGAGCCGTTCGGGCCACTCCCGCCGTACCGCGCGGACCACCGCCAGGGGCAGGCGGGCCCGATTCTCCAGGCTTCCGCCGTAGGCGTCGGTGCGCTGGTTGGAGAGGGGCGAGAGAAACTCGTGCATCAAGTAGCCGTGCGCCATGTGCAGTTCCGCCACCTCGAATCCGGCCGCGAGAGCGCGCTGGGCGGCGGCCCGGAAGGCCGCGACCACCCCCTCCAGGTCCGAGGCCGTCATCTCGCGGGGGACGGCGGAGCGATCGTCGAAGGGGAGGGGGCTGGGGGCCAGCGGAGTCCAACCTCCTTGGGCGGGGGAGAGGGCCGTACCCCCCTTCCATGGGGCGGCGCCGGAGGCTTTCCGCCCGGCGTGGGCCAGTTGGATCCCGGGGACGGCCCCCTGCTCCCGAATGAAGGCGGTGATCGGCGAGAGGGCCTGGGCCTGCTCGTCGGACCAGATTCCCAGGTCGTCCGGGCTGATGCGGCCCTCGGGGGTCACCGCGACGGCCTCTGTCAGTATGAGCCCCGCCCCGCCCACGGCGCGGCTGCCGAGGTGGACGAGGTGCCAGGGCTGGGCCATGCCGTCGATGGCGGAGTATTGGCACATGGGGGAGACGAAGATGCGGTTTCGGAATCGGATGCCTCTGAGCTCCAGCGGGGAAAAGAGAACGCTCATCGAAACACCTCCCGAGGCGGGCGTGTGCCCGATCCCGTGCATCGGGTCAGGCGCCGGCGGCTCTATTCTAGCGACGGTTTTTGGGAATCGGCAAACGGTGCTGGGGGGAAGGGAGGTGGGGGACAGGGGACAGGGGACAGGGGACAGGGGACAGGGGACAAGGGACAAGGGACAGGGGTCTCGTTGCCAGGTTGCCCGATCGTAGGCCGTGCCGTAAGGAGCCCATTCGCCTTCGTGCCCTTGAATCTCCGCGTGAGCCTTCTCCCGAATCCGAAATGGCCATGCCCCTTCCTTCCATTGAACCGACCCTCCGCCTGTCCTATGCTGAAGCCATGAGGCGAAGGATTGTGGGCCACGCCTTGTTGGGACTGGCGGCCTTGGCGTGCGTGGCCAGCTACGTGGCGTGGGTAGCCCCCACCGTCTACGCGCCGCTGGGATTGGCCCGGTTCAACGAGGCGGCGGTCCGCGCCAAGGTGTTGGCCACGGCCCAGATCCTGCTCAACAACCCGAGCCGCCTGGACGCCCGCCTCTCCCAGCAGACCGACGATGCAACCCTGAAGCGCATGCAGGAGCTCTTCGGCATCCGGGCGGCGGCCTACTGGGCGGCACGCGAGGTGCCCGTCCATCGGTGGATCTACAGCGTCTATCCCGCGGGCCAGTTGACGGCGTGGAAAATTTTCAAGGGGGNAAATCCTCCCCTGGTGGTGGAGGTGAGCAGTTCGGGACAGGTCCTGGCAATCCGCGCCGTGCCACGNAAGGGGGAGCCCCAGCTCCGCTTCACGCCGGAGGAGGCCCGCGCCAGGGCGGAGGAGGCCCTCCGCTTGGCGGGGGTGGATCTGGGCCAGCTCACCCTGACCTCCAGCAAAGCGGGGGAGGAGGAGGGGCACCAGATCTTCGACTTCGGCTGGAAACAGCCCATCCACGGGCTCCCCGGACTNTTCTATCAGTATTCGGTGACCTTGCGGTCGGGGTACCTGACGAGCCTCGAACGCCGGCCCATCTTTGTGGAGGACCAACCGGAGAGCCTCATCGTTCCTATCCTGGTGGGGGCCAGTTGGTTCTTCCTGGTCCTCCTCTTCCTCTTCCTCTTCTTCCAAAAACTGCGCCGCGACGAGGTGGACTTCCAGCACGCCCAGAGGGTGGGACTGCTGGCGGCGGGGCTCACCTTCCTGCGGTTCGCGAGCAATCCGGAGGGGGGGATCCTTCAAACCATGCTGATGGCCGCCATGTTGAGCGTGCTCTCGGCCCTCTTTTTCGCGCTCCTCTGGGGGGTGGCCGAATCCTTCCTGAGGCAGACCTTTCAGGAGCGACTCCGGATCGTGGATCTGCTTTTCGAAGGCAGGCTGAACGTGCGGGACCTGGGCCGCCAACTGCTGTGGGCGTCGGGCCTTTCGCTCCTGCTCCTGGGGCCGCTGGTGGGNATCTTCTGGGCGGGAATGACCTGGCGCTCCCTGGGCATCACCTTCGTGCCCGCCCCCTTCCCGCTGACCAACCTCCATTTCCCCGGGGGATTGGCGGGCAACGCCCTCTTCGGCCCGCTCCCCGCGGCTGTGGTTCTCTCGGCCCTCTTCCTGGGGGTGGTCTATCCCATCTGCCGCCTCCGCTTCGGCGTCTGGGTGGCGGGCCTGCTCTTCTCCCTCCTCTTCGCCCTGGCGGTCCCCTGGTTTTTCCCCGTGGGCCCGCCTGTCCTCGCGTATGGCCTCTCGTTCATGGTTGGCGCGCTGACCTTCCTCGTGATGGAGGCGAGCGGGGTACTGGCCGCGNCCGCCGTCCTGGTGGCGCCCAAGGTAGTCGAGAACCTAGCGCTCCTCTTCACGGCCCAGGACTCCTCCATCCGCCTCCAGACGTGGCTGGGNGTGGCGGCCCTGCTCCTCTTCCTCGGGGCGCTCGGCTACACCGCGATCTTCGGCCGGCCGCTTCAAGGGATCGAGCACTACGAGCCCGCCTATCTGCTGCGGATGAGAGAGAGGGAGCGGTTTGCCAGGGAGCTGGAGATCGCCAAGGGGATTCAGGAGCGCTTTCTGCCCAAGGAGACGCCGGAAATCCCGGGGTTCGCCATGGCGGGCATGTGCTTGCCGGCCATGGAGGTGGGGGGGGACTACTACGATTTCCTTCCGCTGCCCGGTGGGAAGTGGCTCCTCCTCCTGGGTGACGTTTCGGGGAAGGGGGTGCGTGCGGGCTTCTACATGACGCTCACCAAGGGGATCCTGCACGCCATCGCCTACAGCGAGGGTAGCCACACGGAGATCCTGCGCCGCCTGAACTGCATCTTCGGGCGCCTGAGCGAGTCGGGNATTTTCCTGACCCTCTGCGCCATCGTCCTGGACCCCTGCGCGCGAGAGCTGGAGCTCATCTCCGCGGGCCATAACCCCCCTCTTCTGGTGAGGGGGGGGAAGGTAGAGGTGCTCCATCCCAGGGGCCTGGTGCTGGGGGTGATGGACGACGATTTCTTCATGAAGAGCCTGAACGACGTTCACCTGAGTATGAAGGAGGGAGACGTGCTGCTCCTTTACACGGACGGTGTCACGGAAGCCATGGACCGGGAGGGCGAGGAGTTCGGCATGGAGAGGCTCACGGCCTCGCTGGAAAACCACGCCATCCGCCGCCCTGAGGAGGTTCTGAAATCGGTTCTCGACGAGGTGGCGCGCTTCCAGCAGGGGGCGCCCCAAACGGACGACCTGACCATGCTGGTCCTGCAGTGCCATGCGTCCTGACCGGCTGAGGAGCCTGCTCGAATCGGTGGCGGCAGGGCGCGTGGCCCCCGACGCCGCGGCGGAGAAGCTGGCCGGCCTTCCTTACGAGGACCTGGGTTTCGCCCGCCTGGATCATCACCGCATGCTGCGCCGAGGCTTTCCGGAGGTGGTCTACGGGGAGGGAAAGCGGATCCAGGATCTGGCCGCGATCCTCAAGGCCTATAGGGCTAGGGAGATGCCTGCCCTGGTGACGCGCCTGGACGGGACCAAGGCGCGGGCCCTGAGGCGCCGCTTCCCCTCCATGACCTACCACCCCGTGGCCCGCCTGGGCTATCTGGGCCCCGACCCGGGCGAAGGGGTGGGGCGGGTGGTGGTGATCTCCGGCGGGACGAGCGACGGCTCCGTGGCCGAGGAGGCCTACTGGACGGCGCGCTACCTGGGCGCCCGCGCCGAATACCACCCGGATGTGGGGGTGGCGGGCCTCCACCGGGTCCTCGACCTGCTCCCCGTGCTGAGGGAGGCGCGGGTTGTGGTGGCGGTGGCGGGCATGGAGGGGGCGCTGCCCTCGGTGGCGGCGGGCCTCACGGGCGCCCTCGTGATCGGAGTCCCCACCTCCGTGGGCTACGGCGTTCAGGAGCACGGCAAGACGGCCCTCTTCGCCATGCTCTCCTCGTGCGTTCCGGGCCTCTTGGTCGTGAACGTGGACGGCGGCTTCTCCGCGGGCTACGCCGCCGCCGTGGTGAACCGCCAGGGGGAGCCGGGGTGAACGGTGCTCCCACGCCCTTCCTGAGGGGGGCTATCCGCGTCCGCCAGCCCTCATCGGGCTACCGCTTCAACGTGGATTCGGTCCTTCTGGCGGGCTTCGCCTGGGTCTGCGAGGGAGAGCGGGTGCTGGACCTGGGCACGGGCACGGGCATCCTGCTCCTCCTGCTGGCCCACTGGCACCTGCCCTCCTCCCTCGTGGGCGTGGAGATCCAGCCCGAGCTCGCTCGGCTCGCCGCCCTCAACCTGGAGGAGAACGGCTGGAGCGAGATGGGGCGCGTGGTGGAGGGGGACCTCCGCCGGGCCGATCTCCTCGGCGGAGCTCAGTTCGACCTGGCCGTCTGCAATCCTCCCTACTATCGGGCCGGCCGGGGTATGGCGAGCGCCCATCCGCTCCGCGCCACCGCTCGCCAGGACGCCACCGCCTCCCTGGCCGACGTGCTGCGCGCGGGAGCCCGCTTCCTGAGCTCGAAAGGCCGGCTGGTCTTGCTCTGTCCCGCCCCTCGCCTGGGCGAGTGCCTGGCCGAGGCGGCGGGGGCCGGCCTGCACCCGCGTCTGCTTCGCCGGGTCCGCTCCGGGCCGGGTGCTCCAGAACACGTGCTCCTCCTCCAGTTCAGGAGGGAGGCCGGACGCGGCTGCATCGCTCTGCCCGACCTCCACCTCCGCGATGAGGCGGGGCTCTACACGCCGGAGGTGCAAGAATGGCTGGGCGACCGTCCCCCCCTGTCGCCACGCTTTCTCTGCGACGCCATGGTGGGGAAGCTGGCGCGATACCTCCGCCTCTGCGGCCTCGACGCCGCCTACGCGAGGGAGGCCGAGGATGAATGGCTCGCCGAGCAGGCCGCCAGGACGGGCCGCGTCCTGCTGACGCGGGACAGGCCCCTCCTGGCCGCCTGCGAGAGGCGGGGCATCGCCGCCTTCGAGCCTCCGGGCGACGAGCCCGCCGCCCAGTTCGCCGCCGTCCTCAAGCGCTTCGGCCTCTCCGCGGAGGGAGCGCGGCCCCGGTGCCTTCNCTGCAACGCGCCGGTTTTCGAGGTGAGGCGGGAGGAGGCGCTGGGCAAGGTCCCCCCCTACACCTACCTGACGCACCGGAGGTTCTCGGCCTGCTCCTGTTGTGGCAGAATCACGTGGGAGGGCTCGCACCTGGAGAGGTTCGAAGGGGTAGTGAGGAAGTTGGGAAGTGAGGACGTGAGGACGTGGAGAGGACATGGCTGACGACCGCGAACGCCTGAAAGAGCTGCTGAAGACCCGCTCCTTGAAGATCGGGGATTTCCTGCTGGCCTCCGGCCGGCGCAGCAAGTACTACTTCGATTCCAAGCTGACCACGCTCACCGCCGAGGGGGCCTTCCTGACGGCCAAGTGCTTCCTGGAGGTGATCCGCCGGGAGGGTATCCGGGCGGAGGCCATCGGAGGCATGACGCTGGGGGCCGACCCCATCGTCTCGGCGGTGGCCGCCTTCAGCCACGTGGACGGCCCGGCCCTGGACGCCTTCATCGTCCGGAAGGAGGCCAAGGGCCACGGCACGATGCAGTGGATCGAGGGGCCCGTGAAGCCCGGGCAGCGGGTCATCGTGGTGGACGACGTGGTCACCACGGGCGGCTCCACGATCAAGGCCATCGAGCGGGCCCAGGCGTTCGGCCTGGAGGTGGCCGCGGTCATGGCGCTGCTGGACCGCGAGGAGGGCGGGACGGAAACCCTCGCGAGCCGGTTCCCCTTCTATCCCGTGACGCGGCGGAGCGAAATCTTCGGGGAGTAGGGGCCGCTTCCGCGAACCCTCCCGGCATCGGCACGCCGGCCCGCCTTCGGGGGCGGGCGGCAAGGATGCGTATCCAGGCGAACGCTCCGAAGGAGCGCGCCGCTCCTCCGCCTCTCACGCCTCCCCTATACCCCCATGACTCCCACTTCCTTGCCCCTCGTGGTCAGGCCGAGGGCCTCGGCGGCACTGCGGCCGTTGCAGGCGATCTCCACCAGGTTCGAGGAGTTGACGAGGGCGAAGAGGGGCTGCTCCTGGCCGTAGCCGCCCGTCACCAAAGGGGCCTCCTGGCCGGCGACGAGCACCTTGAAACGGCGCTTCCCAGACTGTTCGGCGAGGAGGCGCAGGGTCTCCAGCCGCACGTTGGTGATGAGGTTCCCGAAGCGGTCGATGGCGCAGATCTCCCCCTTCACCAAACTCTCACCCACTAGGCGGTCCACGGGAACGGGGATCTTCACGTAGTCCTCCACCGGCTCTCCGAACCTCGTCAGGTCGATGCCCTTGCTCACCCAGCCGGCGATGGGCGCGAAGACGTCCCGCCCGTGGAAGGTCTCGCTCACGGGTCTCCGGAAGTAGTGGTCGGCCGTGATGGCGATGACGCGGGAGACCTCCCCGAACTGGTACAGGAAGGAAAAGAGGCCGTTGTCGGGGCCGATGAAATAGTGGTCGTCGATGACCGCCAGGATCGGGCGCCTGGGTCCGCCCACGCCGGGGTCCACCACGCAGAGGTGGATGGTCCACGAGGGGTAGTCCTTGTAGGTCCGGTAGAGCGTGAAGGCGCCGCCGAAGATGTCGTGAGGGGCCACGGAGTGGCTCACGTCGATGATTCGAAACGCGGGCTGGATGGACCAGAGCACCGCCTTCATGGCGCCGGCCCAGGGGCCGTCGGCGCCGAAGTCCGTCAGCAGGGTCACGAAGGGGGTATCGCCTCCCGGCATGGCCTCCTCCTCGTCCTCAGCGTGCCCGCCGCGCCCGCCCCCACAGGTAGAGACCGTAGAGGATGAAGACGGCGGCGATGGCGATGTAGCCGGCCTTCATGTACCCGGTGGTATCCGGCGTGTGGATGGCCACCTCCTGAATCGCCCCGAGGGCCCCTAGCCCGCTCATCGGCCCCCCTCCCTCTGGAGCTTGGCCTCTTCCGCCAGGGCCACGCCGATGCGGGTGGCCAGGAAGGCCGCGGCCAGCGCGAAGACCGCCAGCATGGAGACGAAGAAGGTCTTCCGCATGGCCGGCTCGAGGGTCACCTTCACGGGGTGGACGATAGAGCCCCACCAGCTGATCGCCTTGTGGACGATGGGCACGTCAAAGAAGGCGATGATAGCCACCACCGCGGCGATGCGGGCCGTGCGAGCGTCGTTCCGGCTGAAGAGCCTGAGCAGGAAGTAGGCGCTGTACATGAGCCACAGCACCAGGGCGGAGGTGAGCCGGGGCTCCCAGACCCACCACTTGCCCCAGGCCGACCGGCCCCAGATGGGGCCCGTCACCAGCACGATGGTGATGAAGATCCAGCCCACCTCGGCCGAGCTGTAGGCCAGCGTGTCATACAGAGGCTCGTCCTTCCAGAGGAAGAGGATGCTGAAGAGGAAGGCCAAGAAGAGCAGCACGTAGCCCGAGATGGCCGAGGGGACGTGGTAGTAGAAGATCTTCTGCACGGCGCCCATCTGGCGCTCGATGGGGGCGTAGCCGAAGATCAGCCCGAGGGCGGCGGCGTTGGTCACGAAGGCGAGCGCCCAGAGGGCGACGGTCCAGCGGCGAAGGGTCATGCTTACTCCTCAACGGCGTATTCGAAGAGGAACGTAGAGGCCGTAAGAAAAAGGATATCAAAGAGCAGGACGAGCCGCAACCACTGATTCTGGAGGCTGATGCCACGGGAGACCGCCTCCTGGGTGAGGGAGGCGGCGGCGATCAGCAGCGGCACCAGCACGGGGAACAGCAGGATGGGATAGATCACCTGGCCGCCGTGGGTCTGCGCCACGAGGGCCGCGAAGAGGGTGCCGAGGGCCGCATACCCCACGGTGACGCCGAACCACGCCAGCGCCAGGGAGGGCAAAGCGCCGGCCACGCGGAAGTCCAGGAAGAGAAAGGCGAAGAACAGCAGGAGCGCCTCCAGGATGAGGAGAAACGCGAGATTCACGAGGAACTTCCCGATATAGATGGCGCTCCGGTCCGCCGGGCAGAGGAGCAGGGCGAGGAGGGTCCCGGTTTCGGTCTCCTTTCGGAAAGAGGCTCCCATGAAGAGGCTTCCGGCGAAGAGGATGATGAGCCAGAGGAGGCCGCTGCCGGTCTGGCGCATGTCCACACGCGTGGGATCCAGGGCGAAGGCGAAGAGCACGAGAGAGAGAAAGGCGAAGAGGAAGGAGGCGGCGATGTTCTCCTTGCGCCGGATCTCCTCCTTGAAGTCCTTGAGGAAGATGAGCCCCACGGCCCGGAAAAACCTCATGAGCCGGCCTCCCCCGAGGTGGCCTGGAAGTAGAGGCGGCGGGCCTCCTCCAGGCCGAGCCCGAAGGCTTCGCCGCTCCAGGCCAGGCGCCCCCGGTGGAGGATGGCCAGCCGGTCTGCGATGGGCAGGCAGTCCTCCAGCTCGTGCGTGACGAGCAGGATGGCCCGGCTGGCCGCCTTCAGTCGCGCGAGCAGGTGGGTCAGTGTGCGGCTGCCCTCGGGATCCAGCCCCGCGTAGGGCTCGTCCAGGATGAGCAGAGAGGGGTCCGTGAGCAGCACCCGGGCCAGGGAAAGGCGCTGCTGCATGCCGCGGGAGAAGGCGCCCACCAGGCGCCCGCGGGCCTCCTCCAGGTCCACCTCACGAAGCAGCTCCGCCACGCGCTCCTGGAGGCGCCCGATCCCGTACAGCCGGCCGAAGAAGAGCAGGTTCTCCTCGGCCGAGAGGTGGCCGTAGAGGAGCGACTGGTGGCTGAGGTAGCCGATGGCCTGCCGGAGGGCGGGACGGTTCTTCTCCCCCAGGGGCTCGCCCCGGAAAAGCAGCCTCCCGCGGGAGGGGCGGCTGAGGGTGGTCAGGACCTTGCCTAGCGTGGTTTTTCCCGCTCCGTTGGGTCCCAGCAGGAGGAGCAACTCCCCTTCGCGCAATTCGATGGAGAGGCCGGACAGGGCCCTGAAATGTCCGAACCGCTTGTCCAAGCCCTCCGCCGAAAGGATCACGCGCTCTCCAGCCATGGGAGCCATTCTAGGGGCGGGCGGCCGGGCCGTCAAACGGAGCGTCCGGACCCCAATCCCGCGATGGAACCGGAACGGAGCCACCAAATGTTGATGAACACGTGGTTTAGCTCCAATGCTCTTTCATCTGATAAGGG
>JGI24721J26819_10000975_pt1 | contig 12059 bp, 10 predicted proteins | sample YelNatPaOPGAMG01_FD_26819 | JGI IMG/M metagenome (IMG submission 26819)
ATAAGTAACTCATCGTGGATTTGTAGCACAATTTTAGCATCAAGACCTCTAAGTGCTTCATCTAGTTTAACCATAGCAATTTTTATAATATCTGCTGCTGTGCCTTGAATTTTTGCATTTACTGCAGCCCTTTTTTCGAATTCGGATAATTTTTTATTGGGACTGTTTATATTTTCAAAATATCGTCTTCTATTAAAATATGTTTGTGTATAGCCTAAATCTTTTGCTTCTTTAAGTGTTTGGTCTATAAATTCTTTAGCTTTTGAAAATCTCTCCATATAGCGCTGAATATAAAAGCGCGCTTTTTGAGGCGTTATAGAGAGTGTTTTTGATANACTTTGAGCACCCATACCGTAGATAATACCAAAATTAATTGTTTTAGCAACNCGTCTTNTGTGAGTGTCTACGGTTTCTGGCAATATATTAAACAATTCTACGGCAGTTTGTGTATGTATGTCCAAATCTTTTTTAAATATGTCTATTAGGATAGGATCTTTTGAAAGTTCAGCCAAAACCCTAAGTTCAATTTGGGAGTAATCTGCACAAATCAGGCTATAGCCTTCTTTTGAAACAATTGCTTCTCTTATATTAAAAAATGGGTTATCAATTGGCAAATTCTGCAAATTTGGGTTTGAAGAAGATAGCCGTCCAGTAAGTGTCAGCGTTTGATTGAATGTTGTATGTATGCGGTTTTGTTTATCAACGCTGTTTAAAAAAGGCTCTATATAAGTAGATAGTAGTTTTGTTAGTGTTCTGTAGTCTATAATGAGCTTTGAAACAGGGTGGTCTATTTGCATTAGTGTTTCTGAATCTGTAGAAAACCCAGTTTTATTTTTTTTAGTGGGTTTTAAGCCTAATTTTTCATAGAGTGCGTATGCTAATTCTTTAGGGGAATTTATATTACACGGTCCAATTATACTTTCTATTAAAGAGCGTTTTTCTTCTATTAAGACATTTATGAGTGTTTTGTAGTGCTTTAACTTTTCTATATCTACACAGATACCTTCTTTTTCCATTTTTTTTAGGATTTTTCTAAGTGGTAGTTCTACTTGAAATAACAAGAATTCCAAATCAAGTTTTTTTATCAAATCCAANAAAATCGGTTTAAGATAAGAAATTTTTTCANTTTCTTGCATGTTNAAAATCTTTTCATAAAGGCTTTTATCTATAAATAAAGCACACTTGTCAATATTTCCTGCACTTTTTGGCTGAATTAAATAAGCTGCAAGTTCAAGTAAACTAGCATCATCTGTTTCATTTTTTGGTATATTTATTTCAAATAAAGATGTGTTGTTTTTTTTTGAGTTTTGATTTTGTTGAGGTTCTAGTTTTCCTATTAGGCTTTGAAAGTTGTATTTTTCAAATAAATTTTTTAGTTTTTTTATATCAGGTGAGTTTTTTTTGAAGTAGCTAATTGTAATATTATCAATATGTATATTTTTATCTAGAGTAGTTAAAGACTTGTATAACTCTAACTTTTTTTCGTCTATATTGTCTTTTATTTTTTGAGGTAATTTATCTTTATTTTGAAGAATTCCTTCAATACTTTTGTAAGTTTGCAGTAGTTTTACCGCTGTTTTTGTGCCTATACCAGAAATACCTGGTATACCATCTGAAGAGTCGCCAGCTAGTGCCAAAAAGTCGCTGATTTGGCTAGGCTCAATATCAAACTTTTCAATAGTTTTTTTGTAGTCGTAGGTGATATTTTTTACCGGATCATAAATGAAAGTATTGTCATCAACAAGTTGGAATAGGTCTTTGTCTTGTGTTATTATTACTATATCAAAGTCATTTTTAAATTTAGCCGCAAGCGTAGCTATTATATCGTCAGCTTCAAATCCAGCAATTTCTAAATAATTTACGCCAAAGGCTTTTATTATTTCTTTTGTAGGTTCGATTTGAATGCTTAAATCATCTGGCATTGGTGGGCGTTGTTTTTTGTAATCAGCAAAACTTTCTTTTCTGAATGTTTTTTCTTTTGAATCAAAGCAAATTAGTATGTATGATGCATCTTTTAGGGACAAAAGTAGCCTTGAAAACCCAAAAATTACGCTTGTTGGATAACCATTGTTAGATAAATTTTTTATTGCGTAAAAAAACCTATATAAAAAAGAGCTTCCATCTATCAAATACAATTTTTCTTTCATAATTATTTGACAAATAAAATAAATTTTAACATAATAAACCTTAAAAGATGGGCGATTAGCTCAGTGGAAGAGCGCTTGCTTCACACGCAAGAGGTCACAGGTTCGATACCTGTATCGCCCACCATTTTTTTAATTTTTCTTTAAAACTACCTTTAAAGACAACTCATCAAGTTGTTTTTGGTCTACTTCGTTTGGAGCTATTGTTAATGGGCACACACCTTTTTGGGTTTTTGGGAAAGCAATAACCTCCCTAATTGATTCTTCTTTTAAAATCAGCGTAACAAGCCTATCAAAGCCTATAGCAAGACCTCCGTGAGGTGGAGCACCATATTTTAAAGCATCTATTAAAAACCCAAATTTTAGCCTTGCTTGATCTTCTGGTATGTTTAATACTTTAAACATCTTTTCTTGAAGGTCACTTCTGTGAATTCTTATACTACCGCCACCAATTTCTGTACCGTTTAGTGTAATATCGTAAGCTCTAGCTTTTACGCGTTCTGGATTTTCTTCAAGGAATTCTATGTCTTCAAGCTTAGGCGATGTAAAAGGATGATGCATTGCCTCCCATCTTTTTTCATCTTCATTGTATTCAAACAATGGAAAATCAACAACCCACGTAAAATTAAACTCATCTTTATTTGCAAGATTAAGCCGTTTGGCAAGCTCAATCCTTAAAGCACCAAGTGCGTTGTATACGATTTCTTTTTTATCGGCAACAAAGAAAATAATATCGCCTGGTTTTGCATCCAATCTTTTTAATATCTCATCTAAGTGTTCTTTTTTGAAAAATTTTACAATTGGTGATTGAAGTTCGTTTTCTCTAATTTTTATCCACGCAAGCCCTTTAGCCTTAAATACACTAACAAGTTTGGTTAATTCATCAATTTCTTTTCTTGAAAACCACTCGCAACCTTTTGCATTAATGGCACAAACTATGCCTTTTTGAGCAGCTGCATTAAACACCTGAAAATCGCAAACGCGGGCAATATCTGTTATATCTTTTAATTCTAAACCATACCTCATATCAGGCTTATCAGAACCAAAACGGCTCATCGCTTCATCATAAGATATACGCTTAAATGGTATCTTGAGTTCAAGTCCTAGCGTTTCTTTAAAAATTGAGTAGATTATACCTTCTGTAATTTGCATAACATCTTCTTCGTCAACAAAACTCATCTCAAGATCAATTTGTGTGAATTCAGGCTGTCTGTCAGCCCTTAAGTCTTCATCTCTAAAGCATTTTGTAATCTGATAATACCTATCAAAGCCAGAAACCATTAACAACTGTTTAAACAGCTGAGGTGATTGTGGCAGAGCATAAAATTTACCCGGATCTAGCCTACTAGGTACGAGGAAATCCCTTGCGCCTTCTGGTGTGCTTTTTGTTAGCATTGGTGTTTCTATATCGATAAAGCCTTGCGAATCCAAGTATTTTCTTGCAGCGAACGCAGTCTTGTAGCGAGTAATGAGGTTTCTTTGCATAGTTGGCTTTCTAAGGTCAAGGTAGCGGTATTTAAGCCTTGATTCTTCACTTGCGTTAACATACTCTTCAACAGGCAAAGGCGGTACTTCGCTAATTGAGAGAATATCTAAATTTTTAGCCAGTACTTCTACTTTACCGGTTTTTAGGTTTGGGTTTTGTGTACCTTCGGGTCTTGGTCTAACTATACCATTTACCTTTATACAGTATTGGCTCCTCAATATATGGGCTTTCTCATGCAATGCTTTATTTTCTTTTGGGTCAAAAACAACCTGCACGATACCTTCTCTATCTTTCAGGTCAATAAAAACTACACCGCCGTGATCTCTCCAATTTTGAACCCAACCGTAAAGGTTAACTTCATTACCCAATAAATTTTCACTAACATTTCCACAATAAACAGTCCTATCAAGTGGCATACAAAACTCCTTTTAAAGTGCTTTCTATTTGATTTAATTTAATGATTTCCTGCGATGATTGTTTCATATTTCTGATAATACAGGTGTTGTTTTTAAATTCCTCTTCACCTACTATAATCGAAACCGTTGCGTTTAGTCTATCAGCTTTTTTTAGCATACTTTTTAGACTTTTTGAATCATATTCACAGTATATGCTATAGGGAAAATGCTTTAAAATTTGCAGTATTTTGAGTGCATAGGAGCTAACACCTAAATTTGCTATATATATATCAATTGCGTTTTTTGACTCTATATTCATAATATCAATAAGTCGCTCTTCTCCAAGCGCAAATCCCACACCGCAAATATTGCTTCCTCCTAAGTCTGCAATAAGGTTATCATAGCGTCCGCCAGCAGAAAGCGTAATAGTATCAACAAACTCAAAAACAAAGCTTGTGTAATAATCTAACCCTCTAACTAACATATCATTTTCTACATACTCAATATTTAGCACCTCAAGGTATTCTTTTACACCATTGTAGTGATTTTGGCAGTTTTCGCACACATAGTCTTTTAATCTTGGTGCTTGCTTAGCTACAATTTTACACTTTTCATTTTTGCAATCAAGAATTCTTAGCGGATTTTTATATAACCTTTTTTGGCAATCGGCACATAAGTATTCTTTGTGAGTTTCAAAATAATCAATTAAAGCTTTTGAGTATGCTGGTCTACACGATTGACAGCCAATATTGTTTATTTCCAAACTTCCTTTAATATTTAATTTCTCAAACAATAATTTATTTATATAAACAATTTCTGCATCAATCGCAGGACTTCTAATACCAAAACATTCTGCGCCAATTTGGTGAAATTGTCTGAATCGGCCTTTTTGTGGTCTTTCATAGCGAAACATTGGACCTATGTAGTATAGCTTATTAAATACNGATGCTTCTAGATTGTTTTCTATAAATGCCCGTGCAACACCGGCTGTACCTTCTGGCCTAAGTGTAACAGATTCGCCGGATTTATCCAAAAATGTGTACATTTCTTTTTCTACTATATCTGTAGCATCACCTACACCCCTTTCAAAAAGTGCAGTTTTTTCGAGTATTGGCGTTCTTATTTGANTATACCCAAATGATTCAAGTAAATTTTTGGCTGTTTCTTCAAGCAATTGCCATTTTCCTACTTCGTCTGGTAATATATCTTTAAATCCTTTCAAACACTTACCTCCTTGCTTTTATTGCAAAAGCTATTATGGCAATAGGAAACAAAACAAGATTAGGCAACCATATTGCATAGTAAATGTTGTTGCTTGCATATAAACTTTTACCAAAAGTTTCAAGNACATAAAAAATTACAAAAGCAAACATACTAAATATTATACCAAAAGTTTTTCCAGATCTATAAAAACTTAATGCAGAGATAAAACCAATTAAAGACAAAATAAACACACTGGTTGAAAGCACAAACATCTGGTGCAACTCAAATAATGCATCTGTACTTTGTGGGTGAGTTTTAATGTATTTTATAAGTTTGTTAATTGGCATAAAGCCCGGGTTGTTTGCAAAGTTATAAGTTAAATCAGAAAANTTAATAACTGCTGTATAAACTTTAAAAGAAGCGCTATTTATACTGTTTTTGTCCATATAAAATAGACTTCCATTAAAACACTTTAANGCAAATCCGTTAACTGTATCTACAAACTCAACTTTTTTTGCTTTTATGATTTTATTTTCAATATCTACAAATACATCGTAGGCTATATTATGGTTAGCAGACAGTGTGTTTNCGTATATTGTAAAATTTTTTGTTTTAAAAAAAGTGTTTTCCGATAAACCTGATTGGACATTGTTCTTTGCTAGCTTATACAGTTTGTTTCTATAAGAAGCGTTAGCTATAGGTGAAAGGTATGCTACAATAAAAAGTAAAAGAAGAAAAACTATAAACGTAAACAAAAGTGCNCTTTTGTATATTCTGAATGTGGAAAGCCCCATAGTTTTTGCAATATCTATTTCTAAATTTTTAGACATTTGAGTGTATGTTAAGTTAATTGACAGCATTAAACTCATNGGTATTGTAAAAATTGCCAAAAATAAAGCCATGTATATAAGTATCGTTATCATATCAAATAAACTTGTACCTGTTGAAAAAAGCACATCTGAAAACTTAACCATATCGCCAATAAGCATAACTACTGTAATAATTATGAGGCTCACAAAGAAAGATTTTATAAGATTTACTAATATATATCGGTCAAATAATTTTATACCAAACAGCTAAAAGCCCTCCCTGGAAGTACTTTTGATTCAAATTCTCTAACATTTAAGCTTTTTCTATCGAGTTCTAAAAAATATTCATTCATGGTCAAAAAGTTTGTATTATTCTTTATTGAATTTAGTAAATTTAAAAACTTATCCGTGAATGGTCCACCTTCGATTTCTGCATGAACGGGCAAAACACCAATGTGTTTTTCATTTATCGCTTTTTGAGCAATATTAACAAAATCTTTTGGGTTTTCTTCTAAGCATGGCAGATTTGATGGTATCTCAATATTTAGCGTAGTTTTTTCTATGAAGGGCCTATTAGCTCTAGATAAACTCAAAAATTTTAAAAACTTCAAACCTTTGATGTAATTTAGGGCTTTTTGTGAGCATACCCAACCTGGAGCGCCAAACGATTGTGGGTATTTTTTGTATATGGAAAAGTAGGTTGATATGCCTTTTTCAAACCAGTCTTTAATATCTGTATAACTTAAATTGTATATATTATCTTGCCAAAATCTGTGATCATATGCGTGAAATTCAACTTCGTGTCCTGTGGCTTGTATTTTAAGCAAATTATCTTTTAGCCAGGCAAGCATTGGTGGCTTTAATACTGTGCCGTAAAGGGCTGTTTTAAAACCATATGAGCTAGCTGCTTTTGTTTTTAGCATCTTTTTAACAAAAGAAGGCTTTAAAAGATTTATGATAGCCTTGCCTGAGTTATCAGGCCCTAGTGTTACATAGAACGTAGCTTTTATATTAAATTCATCAAATATTTTAATGAGTTTTGGCACGCCATTTTTTAAGCCGTTAAATGTATCAACATCAACTTTAATAATAACACTATTCATACTCATTAATAAAAGCGTCAATGGAAAGCTTTAAAGCATCCTCTAAATTTACTGTTGGCTCCCAGTTAAGCAGTTTTTTGGCTTTTTCTATTGAAGGCTTTCTGTTGTATATATCTTGATAAGATTCTCCATAAAATTCTTTTGAATCTATTTCTATAATCTGAGAAAATTCTTTGTCGTTTTTGTGTTTTTCATGTTTGGAGAATAAATCCCTCATTAAGTAGGCAAGATCCTTGATTGACATGTTGTTTTTTGGGTTTCCAATGTTTATAATTTGCTTATTGCAAATATTGTTTTCGTTTTTTAAAATTTTAATTAGAGCAGCAATGCCATCGCTAATGTAAGTAAAGCTGCGCATTTGTTTGCCACCATCGACTAAGTAAATAGGTTTTTTAAAAAGTAGTGAAGCTATAAATTGCGTAACAACACGCGATGAACCTTCTTTTGCAATTTCAATTGAATCCAATTTAGGTCCTACCCAATTAAATGGTCTAAAGAGCGTAAACGGTAGGTTTTCATGGTTTCCGTAAGCCCAAATAACCCTATCTAACAATTGCTTAGAAGCAGAATAAATCCAGCGTTCTTTGTTAATAGGGCCAGTGCATAAAGGACTTTTGTCTTCGTCAAACTCTGCATCTGGACTTATACCGTAAACCTCCGAAGTCGATGGGAAAACAATGCGTTTTTTGTANTTTGCGCATTTTTTGATAATATCTAAGTTTGCCTCAAAATCCAGATGGAATACCCTCAATGGGTCTTCAACATACATTTTTGGCGTNGCAATAGCAACAAGCGGCATAACAACGTCACATTTTTTTATATGGTACTCAATCCACTCTTTATTGATTTCTATATCACCTTCAACAAAATGCAGCCTTGAGTTTTCAAGTTCTTTGATGCGGTTATCATCTATATCCATACCATAGACTTCCCAATCTGTCGNAGAAAGAATTTCTTTTGTAAGATGGTAGCCGATAAAACCGTTTACACCTAAAATAAGTACCTTCACAAATATCCCCCTTTTAAAAAATTTGCAATTTCTTGCTCTTTATATATTTTATTATCGTACTCAATTTCTTTAAGCTCAAGCGAACCTTTTTTTGTGCCAATATACACATTTTTACCAATTATGGCAATCTGTTTTGGCTGTAGTTCTATATTGGCAGGCGTTGCCCACCAAATGATTAACTCTTTGCCTTTATATTGGCAAAAAGCACCAGGATAGGGTTTTGTTACAGCCCTAATTAAATTGTACATTTCAATAGCGGTTTTTTCAAAATCAATTAAGCCGTCTTGTTTTGTCCTTCTGCCAAAGTAGCTTGCTTGTGATTCATCTTGTTTTGTAGGCTTTACTGTGTTGTTTTTAATATCAGGCAGCGTCTTATCAAGCAGAAAGACAGCTAATTTTTCTAATTTTTCAAACAATGTTTTTGCAGTATCATAAAAATCAATATCTATACACTTTTGGGCTATAATATCACCTGCATCGGGTTTTTTGACCATATAGTGAAGCGTAACGCCTGTACGTTTTTCACCATTTACAAGCACCCAATTAACTGGTGCTCTGCCACGGTAAGCTGGCAAACACGAACCATGCAGATTTATGGCTTTAAATTTGGGTATCCTTAAGATATCTTCACATATTAGGTTTCTGTAATAGAAAGAAAAGATAATATCTGGTTGTAAAAGGCTGATTTTATCAATCCACTCTTTAGTGTTTATATTTTCTGGTGTAAAATAGTTTATTTGATTTTTTTTGCACCAAGATTGAACACTTTCAAACCATATATTTTCGTTATTATCATCTTTGTGCGTAAAAACACACTCAACATCAAACCCGTGTTTTTTTAGAGCGTTTAAGCCTATTACGCCCATATTGTGATAGGCAAATACAACTGCTTTCATTGTTTATCTTCTTTTGAGTCGTAAATATTTTCAATTACAAATACAGGTCTATTTTTTACTTGCTTATAGATTCTTCCAATGTATTCACCTAATATGCCGAAAGCAAAAAATTGGGCTCCAATTAGCACAAATAGCACACTAAAGAGCGAAAACACACCCCCTAAAGCCCACTCAACACCGTAAAATATTCTTCCAAGCGCCAAAACAATACCAAGCAAAATACCAAAAGCAGCCGTTGCTATACCACCATATAAGAGTATTTCAAGCGGTAGGTTTGAAAACGATGTCATAAGATCAAACATTAAATTTACGAGTTTTATTAGTGAGTATTTGGATTTTCCAGCTTGTCTTTGGCTGTGCTCTATGGGAATCTCAATGATATTTTTTGTGTAATAAGTTGCAATTGCAGGTATAAACACAGTTTTTTCGTCGTTGTTTAACATGCGCTCAACTATCTTTTTTCTATAACCTCTAAGCATACAGCCCCAGTCATTTAAATCTACCTTTGTAATTTTTTTTGTAATATAGTTATTTAAGTGTGATGAAAATTTTCTAAAAATAGAATCTTTCCTTTGCTGTCTAACTGTAGCTATAACATCATAGCCTTCATTGAATTTTCAAGGATTTTTGGTATTTCTTCTGGTGGGTTTTGAAGATCGGCATCCATTGTAATAACTTTATCTCCGCTAACCACACTAAATCCTGCAAAAATAGCTGCATGTTGGCCATAGTTCCTTGCAAGCTCTACTACTTTTACATTGCCTTTTAAGTTTTTTAAAATATTTAGAGAATTGTCTTTGCTGCCGTCGTCTACATAGATAATCTCATAATTTTCGTTTTGTGAATTTAAAACTTTAAGGAGTCTTTCATGTAATAATGGTATATTTTCTTCTTCATTGTAAACAGGTATAACAATTGATATCATTTTTTTACTCCAAAGAAAGCTTTTCTATTTAAAAATAAAGCACTGTTGCCCACAATAACGGATAACCACAATGTGCAAATTCTTGCTAAAATTGTTGCACTTAGGCTAATATACGCTGGTATGCCAACATATATTAGCAAACCAAATAGCGTTATATCCGAGACAATTAAGCCTCCAGGAAGCATCGACAAACTGCCAGCTAGCGTTGCAAAACCAAATATTATGGTAGTTTTTATTATATTGACATCAAAACCAAAGCCTTTTAAAATTAAACTAAGTGATATGCCTTCGCTTACCCATGCTAGTATTGTAATTAAAATGACTTCTCCAAAAAGACCTATGGAAAAAAAAGAAACCATGTCTTTTAAAACCGTGTAATATTTTCTTATTGTGTATGGTAGTATAGTTCTAAGCTTTATAAATATCTTTTTAAAAACGCTTGGGTAAAAAATTACGCTTACTATAACAATAAGTACTGCTCCAATTAAAGAAAATTTTTTCAAATAAAACATGCCGAGTAAAGATATCACAGAAAGTACCAAAAAATCAACATAAATTTCTGCAAATGTAGCAGATAATGTTTTTTTAAATGGTGTTTTTGTAATGTTTTCTATAATGTAATTTTTTATTGTGTAACCAAATTTTACAGGCGTAACGCTCATCGCAAGACCGCACAAAAAAATTCTCAAATCGGTAAAAAACCCTACATTAATGCGCAATTTTTTTATATACAGATGCCATCTAAAAAATTTAATAAAATCATTTCCAAACCCAAAAATAGCCGCACCAACCAAATATATTGTATCAAAATATGCTAAAGATTGCACAGCTTTTTTAAAATCAGAAAAAAAACCTATTGCAGAAACTATTAAAAATAACAACGCTAGCAAGATAAAGAATTTTCTCAATTAATTAATCTGCCCCTTGTTAGATAAGATGCTAAAATAAGGCTCTTTAAGCAAAACACAATAGTGTTTGTACGCGAGTTTCGGTATATCCTTTGTTTTAATTAGTAATATTACCCTATGGTTTGAATCCCACACTTTTTTAAATTGTTCAATACTTGGAAACCAGATTTCTTGTTCTTTTGGTGATAGGTGTCTATAACCAAAACCAAGCTCATTTATACTATCTATTTGAACTGTCCTTTTTTGTGTGTAATAGTTAAATGATTGTCTATACAATTTGTAAGAAGCTAAGATATCGCCTTTTTTATATATTTTGTTGACAAATAAAGCAACAGGCTTTGTGGTTTTGTAATATATAGTGTAGCTTGCTGTGGGTATTATAGCAAGATTGTAAAAAATTAGCATACCAAAAAACAAACCAGTGAATAATTTTTTTGCATCTTTTACAATAAATGGCAAAATACCCAGTATAATTAATGCTATAGCACTTGGTGTAATTAAGAAGAACCATTTTTCTTTGCTCATATATACATCTTGGACAAAACAAAAACCAACTAGTGCGATAAAGAAAATGATGAATAAAGCCAAATTTATATATTTGTCTTTTTTGTCTATAGTATCAATTTTTGAAAATAAATTACCCAATATTATAGCTGCAGGAAAAAACAATGGTGCAACATAAGTTACCAGTTTACTTTGGGATAAACTATAAAAAACAAATATAAATCCTACAAAAGTTAACAGAAAAATTAAATCGTTTTTTTCAATATCCTTAAATTTTCTTGCCTTATATGTTTTAAACAAACTAAATACAAATATAACCCACGGCAAAAACCCAAAAATTACAACAGGTATGAAGGTCCAGATAGGCTGTGTATGCTCTAGGGGCTCTAGGTATCTTAAAAACTCCTGCTTTAGGAAGAAATAATAGTAAAAATCACTCAATTGTGTTCCAGCCATATAAATCCACGGCATGCACAAAGCCAAAAGTATAACAATACCAACAGGCGATATAAGTTTAAAAAAACTTTTGAATTGCTTTGCAAAGATAGACCATAAAAAGAGGATTGCAAAAGGAAAAATAATGCCAATTAGAGCTTTTGATAAAAACCCCAATGCCATACCTATATACATAAGGTATAAAAAGTATTTTTTGTGTTCTTTTAAAAAAAGATACCCNC
>JGI24721J26819_10005938_pt1 | contig 12044 bp, 10 predicted proteins | sample YelNatPaOPGAMG01_FD_26819 | JGI IMG/M metagenome (IMG submission 26819)
TTGATAAGCATCAGATAAGAATAGGGGTTAAGCGATCAAAGGTTACGATTCCCGCGGTAATCCCAATCACGCCGGAGCTCATGAGAATCTTGGGATACTATNTAAGCAAGGGATCAATANTTGACNGCGTCAAGATAACGTTCTCCTTCGGGCATCATGAGCTAGACACCTGCATGAAGGATTTGGCGTATTGTCTGGAGAAAGTCTTCGGCGTTAAACCCTTAATCACCAAACCCCATGAAACCGGTATAAACGTCATCGTGAATAGCGCCTCCATAGCTTTCCTCTTCGAAAAGGTGCTTAAAATGGGAACAAACTCAAACAATAAGCGTGTTCCCTACATAGTCTTTAACGTGCCTAAGATGCTTAAATGGCATTTCCTAATGGCTTACATAAAAGGCGATGGATACGTCCAGGATGCTAAGAGGAACAGGAGGATAATGATGGCCACNTCGAGCAAGGANCTTTTCACGGATCTAAAGTTCCTTTTAACCCTGATGGGCCTAAGCTTCTCAACACACATATCCGGTTCCCAGGAGAGGGTGATAAAGGGCGGGAAGACGCGTTGCAGCAGAAGTTACTACATTTACATAAGGGAGGGGGTTGCTTCAGAGTCTCAATCACTTCCAATAGGCTCCTACAGGCGAGAGCTGTTAAGGGTCTCTGGTTACCGATACACGAACCTGTATAGGCCTACGGTGCAGAAACGCTGGCTAGCAAAAGTCTTCTCGCCGGAGCAGCTTCCAGAGAAATTAAGGAAGATAGTGTTTTCGGATATAGGCTTCTTGCCGGTGAAAGAGATAGAGATCGTCCAATCTGACTCAGAATGGGTGTATGATATTTCTGTCGAGGATGTGGAGCGTTTCATCGGAGGCGAGGCGATAGCCTTACTNCATAACTCTCTCGACGCGGCCGAGGTTGGAAGGATTCCTCCGAATATTATNGTGGAGCTTTCTTGTGAGGGGAATTCTGATGAGGGTGTGGATATCTATAGGCTGAGGGTTGAGGATAACGGTATTGGCGTTGCGCCTGAGCATATTCCACGGGCCTTTGCCACGGTCTTCTATGGTAGCAAGTATGGGTATAAGCAGAGTAGGGGGACCTTCGGGCTCGGCGGGACGATGGCCCTACTTTATGGCCAGATAACGACGAATAGGCCGGCTACGGTGATCTCGAGCACGGGCGGGAAGGAGATACACAAGTTCGTCCTCATGATAGATATCGTGAAGAATGAGCCGAGGGTCTTTGAGCATGAGGTGATAAGGAACGAGAAGAAGTGGCATGGNACNATAGTCGAGTTCTATCTTGAGGCGGATTACTCGACGAGCAAGGCGAAGATAATACAGTATTTCGCCCACACTGCTATGGCGAACCCATATGCGACGATAATGTTCATCGATCCGAAGGGCAGGCTATACTATTACCCGCGGGTGACAACAGAGGTTCCTGAGCCGCCTAAGGAGGCCCTCCCGCACCCGGTTGGCGTTGATGTCGAGACNATGTCAAGACTTCTCGCGGCATCTAGGGATAGGACTATGCTAAGCTTCCTCATGAACAACTTTCAGAGGGTTGGCGAGAAGACGGCGAGAGAGGTGCTGCAGCTCGCGGGGATCCCGGAGGATAGGAGCCCGCGCAAGCTAAGCCATGACGAGGTCACGAAGCTTGTGGAGGCGATTAAGCGTTATGGCAAGTTCAGGGCCCCGGATCCATCGAGCCTCAGCCCTATTGGCAAGAAGCTCCTTGAGGTCGGGATACGCAATATGCTGGACCCGGAGTTCCTGTATGTCGTCCAGCGGCCGCCCTCATCCTACTCTGGATACCCCTTTGTCGTCGAGGTCGGGCTGGCTTATGGAGGCGGGGTACCAGTCTCGGATACAGTCCAGCTATACAGGTTCGCGAATAAGATCCCGCTCCTCTACGATGAGAGGGCCGATGTTTCTTGGAAGGTTGTGAGCGAGCGGATAGACTGGTCCACCTACAAGGTTAGGTTCCCCGCGCCGGTCGCCGTCGTGACTCACATATGCTCGCCCAAGGTACCCTACAAGACCGTTGGGAAGGAGGCGATCGCCGATAGGCCGGAGATTGAGAGGGAGCTTGTCACGGCGCTTAGAGAAGCTGCCAGGGAGCTTAGGCTTTATCTCAGCAGGGTGGAGAAGCGCGAGATCACGAGAAAGAAGCTGGACATATACGCCAGATACCTGCCGCTAATCGCGAAGTACTCCGCGGAGCTCGCCGACAGAGGAAAGCCGCCCAAGATAGACAAGCTCCTCAGATCGCTCGGGATAGATGAGAAGATGGTTGAGGAGGCTAAGAAGAAGGCGATGGAGAGNCTCCAAGAGCTCTACGCGACGGAGTGAGATCTTCTCGGGCCAGCTTTTTCCCGGCTTCGCGGAATCATNTTAATAAGAGGCTCAAGCAAGCTTACGTTATCACTTGATGTGGGGTGTCCTAGGTGAGGGTGGCTGTCGCGTATAGTGGCGGGCTGGATACAACTGTTCTCTGCCGATGGCTCAAGGAGAATTATGGGGCTGAGGTGATAACTGTTACGGTTGATGTGGGCCAGCCGACGGACTTCAGGGTGATTGAGGATAGGGCTTACGCGGCCGGCGCCTCGAAGCATTATCACGTGGATGCGAGGGACAGGTTCGTCGAGGAGTTCGTGGTGCGCGACATATTGTTCAATGGACTTTATGAGGGCGAATACCCGCTCTCGACGGCGCTCAGCAGGTATCCGATTGCGGAGGAGGTTGCGAAGATAGCGATCAGGGAGGGGTGCGATGCCGTGGCACATGGNTGCACGGGCAAGGGGAATGATCAGCTTAGAATGGATGCCTCGCTCTCATACTTCCTCCCAGAGGACGTGAAGATACTGGCACCCGTCAGGGAGCAGAACTGGAACAGGGACTGGGAGATTGATTATGCTCTCAAGCGAGGCCTACCGATAGAGGTTAAGGAAAGCAGGTTCAGCATAGACGAGAACATCTGGGGCAGGTCTGTTGAGGGCGCGGAGCTCGAGGATCCATGGACCGGGCCGCCGTGGGAGGCCTTCAAATGGGTTAGGCCTCCAAGCGAGTGGCCGGATAAACCCGATGAGGTCGTAATAAGGTTCGAGTCAGGGTTGCCCGTGGCCTTGGATGGCAAGAAGATGAGGCTTAGGGAGATAATCGGCGAGCTCAACGTGAGGCTCGGGAGATATGGCTACGGCCTGATAGACCATATCGAGGACAGGGTGATTGGGTTGAAGAGCAGGGAGGTCTATGAGGCCCCAGCAGCCCTCGCCCTAATCAGGTGCCATCAAGATCTCGAGAAGATGGTTCTGCCCGCGAGATGTCTGAGATTCAAGGCCCTTGTTGATAGGGAGTGGACCGATTTGGTTTACGCCGGCTTATGGTATCACCCGCTCCGCGAGGCATTGGACAAGTTCGTGGATGAGCTGGAGAGGGACGTGAGTGGCGAAGTTAGATTGACCCTTGAGAAGGGATTCGCGAGGATCTCTGGAAGGCGGGCTGATAGAAGCCTCTACGTGAAGGACCTGATAACATATACTGCTGAGAGCATCTTCGACCAGCGGTATAGTGAGGGGTTCTCAAGGATCTGGAGCCTCGAGGTAAAGCTCCAGAAGTTCATGCGAGGCGCTGGGCGCAGGGGGAGATAGATCCCCGTTTTACGTTCCACTGATGCCGGCGAGCTCGCGGAGCGTGGCGGACAATATCTCCGCCGCCTTAATCATTTCTCGGACCGATATAGCCTCATAGCTTGTGTGGGCGAGCCTAGAGTCTCCGGGGCCGAATGCGGCGATGCTGCTGGTCAGCCTCACGAGGATATTCATATCGCTTGTCCCGGTCTTCTTGACAATTCTCGGCTTCAAGCCGGCCCTAATACATCCGCGGACAAGCGCCCTAACCACCGGCGCGTTCAAGCTTGTCTCAACAGGCTGTGTGACATCGATTAGCCGAAGCTCTACTCTATGCTTCTCCGCGAGCTCGCGTAGATCCTTTAGGAGCCATTCATGTGTATAGGTGCTTGGGAATCTCAAGTTGAGGTGTGCTCTTGCCTCCTCCGGGAGCTTGCTCGGCCAGTCGCCGGAGGATAGCATGGTTATTGCCGAGGTGACCTGTTCATATCCCATTCCCCTAAACCTTGACCTGAACTCGTTTAGGAAGTCCAGCATCTTGTCGAGGGCTGACTCGCCGATATATGGCGCGGAGCTATGCCCTCCTTTCGCTGATGATCGGGCTTCCATGGTTATGCTCCCCCTATATGCGATCGCTATCCCGAGACCTGTTGGCTCGCCAACGAGCACGTGACTTGCCCTAACCCCGGTCTCGACAAGATGCCTAGCCCCGGCGCCGTCCAGCTCCTCCCTGACAAGGCCCGCGACCACGACCTTTAAATCCCTGACATGCTTCATAGCCATGCTCGCGCCGAGTATATAGGATAGGAATGGCCCCTTGGCGTCCACAGCGCCCCTTCCCCTGACGAGCTCGCCGTCATATGAGACCTCGAGCCTGCCTGGGATCGTGTCGAGGTGGCCAGCTAAAATCACGGCATCACCACTGCCATATGATGCGAGGAAGTTCCCGACACCATCAACCCTACAATCCTCGAAGCCTAGGCCGCCGCAAATATCCCTCAATATCCCGTGGAGCTTATATTCACTGCCCGGCGGAGTATATGCCTCAAGAAGCCTGACAAGCATCATCGCAACCTCATCCTTATCGAGGGTCTTCACGCGCTCACCGCCTCCATGGACTACGTGGCCTTCTTTGAGGCCGGCGCCTTCAAGGACTCCCCGAGCTTTTCTCCAAGCTCCTGTATATCCTGTTTGGTAATCATGTATGGTGGTAGGAGCCTGAGCACTGTTAATCCCGCTCTGAGAGCGAGGACACCCCTCGACTGGAGCTCCTGAATACATGGTGTGGGATTCCATCTGAGCTCGAGGCCCCTCATTAGCCCGAGGCCCCTCACGCCCCTAACGCTCTCAGGGTTCTCCGATGCAACTCTTTCTAGCATCTTACCCATGAGCTCGCCGGCCTCATTAGCCTTCTCGACAACATGATCCTCGAGCAGCGCCCTTATCCCGCCCTTAAGAGCCGCCAGGGCCAGGGGGTTCCCGCCATGAGTTGATCCATGCGCGCCGGCTTCAATCCTCGCGCCAACCTCCTCCCTCACAGCAACCATGCTCACGGGAAACCCGCCACCCATGCTCTTCCCAGCCACGAGGATATCCGGCTCAATGCCAGCCCGCTGATATGCCCAAAGAACGCCAGTCCTGCCGAAGCCCGACTGAACCTCATCAATAATCATGAAAGCTCCAGTCCTATCACATCTCTCCCTTATCGTCTTGAGGAATTCCGGCGTTGCGGCTGAGAGCCCGCCCTCGCCCTGAACAGGCTCAACTATCACGGCTGCCACCCTATCATCCACGGCGCGCTCAACTGCTTCAACATCGTTATAGGGCAGGAACCCGGTTTCCCATGGAAATGGGTCGTAGTCCTTTCTATAGCTTGGATTCCAGGTCATGGCGAGAGCGCCCATAGTCCTTCCATGAAAAGCGTTGATGAATGAGATGAACCTCCTCCTCCCGGTAATCCTCCTAGCGAGCTTGAGGGATAGCTCGACAGCCTCGCTGCCGGAGTTCAGCAGATAAAAATACGTGAGATGATTTGGGAGGATCTTCTCAAGAAGCTTTGTCACCTCCTCCTTAACCTCGGAGTCGAAGACCGGTGATAGGACCATTATCTTCTCAAGCTGACTCATTATCTCCTCTACTACTATCGGGTTCCTGTGTCCAAGGAAAGCGACGCCATGGCCCGTGTGGCAGTCGAGATACCTCCTCCCCCCAGCATCCCAGAGATACTGCCCCTCACCCTTCACGATCTTGAGATTCCTCGGGGCATAAAAGCCCATTAACTTGAGCACTTCATGCACCTCCCCTGAGCGGCTTAACACTAGCTTATTATAATTTACTTACATCACATCATTTTCTAAGCCTCTCAATGGTCTTCTCGACGATTATCCGGGATATATCTAGGCCCGTGACGGCGGCCACGTTCTTGTACTGCGGTATACCGTTGACCTCGAGCACCATGGATTTCTCTCCCTCCTCCACGAGGTCCACGCCGAGGATTCCTCCACCCATAATGTCGCCAGCCCGCCTCACGAGCTCTACCTGCTCCTCGGATAGCTCGGCCTTGACTGCGCGGCCGCCGAGCGCTGTATTCGTCTTCCAGCGGTCGCTCACCCTGTAGATCGCGGCTGGGACATCGCCCCAGACATAACAAGCCCTAATATCCCTGCCGGGCTTATTCACGAACCTCTGCAGATAATGGACCTTGAAGTGAGGGCTCTGCATATGCTCCCTAAACTCGAGGATCTCCTCGAGGCTCTCTCTATCTAGCGCCCTCGCGATCATCCTGCCCCAGCTCCCATATATCGGCTTGACCACGATAGGGTATCCAAGCTTCTCAGCCGCCTCGATGCACGCCTCCCTGCTAAAGGCTATAGCCGTCTCTGGGACAGGCACACCGCTCCTCGCAAGCCTAGCGGTCGTGAGAAGCTTATCCTCACACGCATAAATCACCTCAGACGAGTTTATGACCGGGACTCCCCAGCCCTCCAAGACAATTGTCGACGCTAGGGCACGGTAAAAGCTGACACATCTCTGGAAGGCAGCATCGAGGTTGAGGTTCCTCGGCGTATCAACCCAGAAAACCCTCTTAGTAACCTGCAACGGCACAGCCTCGTGCCCAAGCCCTCTTATAGCCCTCACGAGATCCTTCTCCTCCCACCTAATCACATCATAAATTATCCCAATCCTCAACGTGGATCGTCCCCTTGTAGCTATCCATACTTCCTCTTATACTTCCATTTCATGAGCTTCTCAAGCCTCTCCCAAGCCCTCGGCATAACCATCCAGCCATCAACGAGATACCTAGTGTCTATACACCACCCAACAGCCAGCCCAGCCCTCTCACGTCTCGCCGAACTAATTATTAGGAATACCTCTCCCGAGAATCGAACCTACATCTATAGAGATCGTGAAGGTCTATGGCCGGCGACCTCGACGCTTAAGCTTTTAAGCTCTAATTCTCCGCTATCTTCAGAGAGATTAGCGGGGGCCGGCTGCTTGCTCTCTCAAAAGTTTCTCAAGATATGGTTTGCGGGTGAGCTTGACGAGAAGGCTGTCGAGCATTTGAAGAGAAAGCTTGGAGAGGTCTTGGCCCGCCGGGAGCGAAGAATACTCCTGAGATTTTACTTGGAGGAGGGCTCCCACGAATCCTATTATGATGCATTGCGAAATATTCTTTTAAGCAATGTCTCATTGAGCATCGTGGTTGAGGAGAGGCCGGCCTCCGAGCTTGAGAGAGATCTTGAGAAGGCTTCTGGCGAGGAGATTTTGCTCGTGCTTGGTAGGGGTGCTTCTAAGCCATCGCGGAGCGCCGGCTTAATTGTTGAGGAGGTGGGGGGAGATGCTCGAGAATAAGCTCGACATAATCTTGACGACGGATCGGAGCATGATGACGACGCATCATGGGAAGGAGTTTCTGGGCTTTATGGCGACCGGGCCAGCTGTCGGGATGCCGGAGAGGCTCTGGATGTGGATAGCATGCCCTAAAATGAGGACCGACTCCGCGGGAAGGCCGTGGCAGGCACCATACGCGCTTAGGAAGCTTGAAGCCCTCCTCCAGGACAGAGGGTATAATGCGGCGGTTATAGACCCGGATCACGTAAACAAGTATCTCGCGGACGCTAAGATACTCATGCTCAGCCATCATGATTATTTCGCGTTATGCCCGCCGAGCAGCGAGTGGTGGGTGGTCACGAAGAAGGAGCCCGTGAATTCCAAGAGCTTTCGGAGCTTCATGGATGGCTTGAACCTCGCCGAGGCGAAGAGGCGGGGTCTCAAGATAATCGTTGGGGGGCCGGCGGCGTGGCAATGGCTCTACAAGCCGGACCTGATTGAGAGATGGGGCATAGACACGATAGTCGATGGTGAGGGCGAGCGGGTGGTTACGGGCTTGGTTGAGAGGGTGTATGCGGGGGAGCCTCTGCCCAGATACGTGTTCGTCGGCCCAAGTGATGTNCCCTCAATAGAGGAGATTCCGCTGATAAAGCGGCCGAGCATAAACGGGCTTATAGAGATCATGCGTGGATGCCCAAGGGGGTGCAAGTTCTGCTCCGTAACCCTCAGGCCCCTCCGCCACATCCCCCTCGATAGAATCGAGAAGGAGATGCTTGTGAATGTGGAGGGCGGCGTGGAGTCGGGAATACTTCACTCGGAGGACATCCTTCCTCTACGGCGCGATGGGGCTTAAGCTGAATCCCGATGCACTGATAAAGCTCCACCAGCTGGCAAGAAGACACTGGAAGTCCATAGCGTGGAGCCATGCAAGCCTGGCGGCGGTGAAGAATGCTGAGGAGGAATACCACCTCATATCCAAGATAATGGAGATCGTTAAGAGCGGTGGGCAGGATTATCTAGGGGTCGAGGTGGGAATTGAGACCGGGTCCGTGAGGCTCGCGAGGAAGATCATGCCCGCGAAGTCGGCCCCCTACCCGCCCGAGATGTGGCCCGAGATAGTTGAGGATGCCTTCGCGATAATGCACGAGAACAATATAGTTCCTGCGGCGACGCTGATACTAGGNCTACCGGAGGAGACGCCGGATGACGTGATGAAGACCGCCGAGCTCATCGACAGGCTNAGGCCATATAGATCCCTTATAGTGCCCATGTTCTTCGTCCCGATGGGCATCCTGAAGAACAAGGACTGGTTCACCGATGTCAAAGTGACTGACGAACACATAGAAGTGATGAGGAGATGTCTATGGCATAGCATATACTGGGCCGAGAAGATCCTAAGCGAATTCTACCTNAGGAATCCAAAATACTTCCCGTTAAGGTGGATGCTCCAGCTATTCCTTAAGTATGCCACATACAAGGGCAGGTTGATTGAGAGAAAGCTTGGATTAACACCGCTGGGCCGCCGCGAAAAGTATGGGGAAGAGGTGCTCGCGGCGGCGCAATAGCCTCCTCGATAAATCACATTACATTATCGACGTAAATGCTACTGCTTGGAAGATTAGCTGCGATGCGAAGAATATTATGAGCGCTGTTAGGGCTGCGGTCGCGCCGTCAAGTCTCCTGCCGTATGCTATGAGTCCCGTGAGAAGGGGTATCGTCAGGACTTGTGATACCGTTGATAGCGTGCCGGTTATCACGTGGTATTGAGCGGTTTTCTCAACAGGGATTATGCCTAGGCTGAAGAGTTTATTCATGGCTAGCACCGCAGGATATAGCATAAGGGGTAGCTGGGCCACTGCTAAAGCCCCCACGAACTTCAGCTCATCCCAGGCTGATTGCCATGCCACGCCCCTAATCCTCGCTGCAAGTCCCTCCTCACTCCTCCTAAACAGCGCGCCCGAGAATATTATCGATAAAATCGTTGAGAGTATGTAGAGTATTCCAATGTTCAGCAGATACTGGCCGGTTATCCGGAATACATTGGGCTCAACGCTGTAGAAATGGAGTATAAGCGGTGCTTGACGCGTGTAGATGAGGAGGGCGATGGAGAGGATGGCGCTGAGAGCTGGCAGGATCATGAAGACCGTCTTCTGTTCATAGAGCGGCGTATAGAGCCATAATGGGAAGAAAAGGCTTTTGAATATTGAGATCGCCCTGCCTCGTTGATTCGATTCCATCANGTCGGCTGCNGTGATCGTTCCCTTCTCCTTCAAGGCCTTATATACTTTCAAGCCCTCCTCGGTCAACATGTAGTTCTTATCGCTGTCCTGGGTCACGAACCTCCTAAGCTGCCTTAGNTTATAGTAGAGAGATCCTGTGCTAATCTTAAGGGAGTCTCTGAGTGCGGTTGCGCTGATCTTCCCAGCATCACCTATGGCCAAGATGATCCTCCTCCTCGTCTTATACCTGAGGAGCCAGACAAGCTCATCCTCGCTAGGCTCTCTAAGAGCCGCGACCAGCATCAATCCTCCCCCTCTACTTCAAAGGATGGAAGAAATACGAGAATAAAAGGATGGAAGAAGGGGAAGGATAAAAGCCCTGCGTTTTTGCTTTTTCTTCCTCTCTCATCCGCTGGATTCAAGGCTTCCAAAAAGGAGGCTTTAGAAGAGCTGACCTCCTCCCCTGTTGGGTGGGGAGGTTTGGGCTACATCCCTCCTCCTTTAGGAGGTTCAGCCCTTGGCCGGGTCTCCGGCCATTACCCCCTCCCCTTTTCGGGGCTCGGGGGTTATTTGTATCCTCAGTTATTTGCGTCTTCAGTATGTTGTATGCTGCGGCGATGTCGGCGTTGTATATTTCGTTCAGCTGCGTACACTTGAACAATCCTCGGTGTATCCTGACGCCGCAGCCGTCACCATGCAATGGACACCTCGACGATGTATAGGACTCGTCCACGTAGATGACGCTGATACCATACTCTTCGGCGACCTCTCTAATCCTCCTTAGCAGATATCCATAGGTCCAGACACGGGCGTTGTCGAAGTTGCCGTTCCTCCGCGCAATGCTTTTTGGATATCCGATTTTAATCGTGGAGACGCCGACGTCATAGAGCCACTCCACGGCCTCCCTCACCCTAGCATCAATATAGTGTCTTACCTGCCTCCTCCATTTCATGTACATCCTCCTAAGCCTCNTAGAGGTCTCTAGACCATACCCGTTTAACATGAATTGATATTCGGCGATCTTCTCCCTCCAGTAATATGATATTGACTTTAGCGGTTTGCCATTGACGAGCCTCGTCAAGCCATTCTCAACATAGATCGCCATCAAATTGTTGATCCCAATATCTATTCCTGCCGTCAGATTANCTCTTGGCTTCTGTGGCACCTGCCTCCACTCCCCCCTCACCATCTTCTCGAAGATTTTGGAGAAGGCAATATGNGCATACCACCTCTTTCTATCGGCGTCATAGCGTATTTTGAGCTCCCCTCGCTCGCCCCTCAAATNTATAATGCCCTTATATCTCACTTCTATCCAGCCAACCGCGCCAAGGCACTTGATGATGATCCTGTCACCGTCTATCTCGTACTTATCTTTCCTAATAGCGGTCCACAACGTCCTAGATCCATTTCTCTTGCTGAATCCCGGCGGGCTAACCTTCTTCATGGATGGCGGCAGCCTCCCCTCCCTCCTCAGCTCTAGGAGCCTGAAGAAGGCCTTCCATGCATCGTTGTTCTTGTTCAATATCTGCTGGGCCGTGGCCGAGCCTATCAGCGGTCTGTACTTCTCATAGAATTCCTTGTATGTCCCCTTGAAGTCGATATGCTTCCTCTCGAGCCACATCCTCAGCCTAACGTAATTAACCTCGTTCCATAGCTTCGATGAAAGATCACATAATCGTCTCAGCCTCTTCTCAGTATCCTCATCAACGATCAACTCCATAACACATGCCCTCTTCATCTTTATTCGCCTCCGAGGACTTCGTAGAGTATGCTTCTCAGCTCCTCGCAGACATGGTCCATCGCCTTGCCAACGTATCCGCGATACTCCCCGGCGAAGTCGTCGAGCATCCTGAGGCCATCATGGACGAGCGTCCTAGCGATGACTGATGGCGGCCTGTGTCTCTCAACAGCGGCAAGCGTCGAGTCCACATAATCCAAGACCCCAATAATGCCCGCCTCCTCGAGGTCATTCACGTAGCCGATCATGCCCCCACAATACCATCCCAGTACACGCCTGCCCTTATTTCTTGGGGACCTGCCTGAGAGTGGAAGATTATTATGATGATGTCAAGATGCCGGGAGGCCGGCTAAAAATAGGATTCCATGGCAATGAGAAGACCCCGGAGCAGATACTCATAATACCGTTCAGGGACGGGGACGATGTCAGGTATTTTGTCGTTAGGGACGTGAGGGCGATAGGCGCGATGAGATGCGAAATGGTCAGGATAATGGGCTGGGATCGGTTGATTGAATATCTTGGAGAGGTCTGGTAAGGGGAGGAGGGCTTGAGAAGCTGGGGCTGGCTGTTAGGGAGGGCTGGGAGGTGGAGAGGGGTCTTGCGGAGAGGGGACGGGGCGACT
>JGI24721J26819_10005949_pt1 | contig 12028 bp, 14 predicted proteins | sample YelNatPaOPGAMG01_FD_26819 | JGI IMG/M metagenome (IMG submission 26819)
CAATTCTCTTTATGAGATTCTTACGCTGAAGCGATTAGTAATTATATGGGGGATGGTCTTTCAATTCTCTTTATGAGATTCACCAGCCTCGAAGACGCAAAAGGAAAACAATTAAAATCTTTCAATTCTCTTTATGAGATTCGGATACGAATGCAGCTTGGAATAAGCGTTGACTTTAATCTTTCAATTCTCTTTATGAGATTCTTGAAGAGCCAAAAAGAAGAGGTTGAGAAAAGCAAATTCTTTCAATTCTCTTTATGAGATTCTCTCGCATTTTGTAACATTATTACGCCTAGTAATGTCTTACCCTTTCAATTCTCTTTATGAGATTCTGCATTAAAAAGAAAGTTCACGGACGCAAGCCTAGAAACCTTTCAATTCTCTTTATGAGATTCACCCATAATGTACCATTCCAATATGATGCGTTCGCTGACTTTCAATTCTCTTTATGAGATTCCGACCCTTTATTTTTGTCTTTTGTGCTAAATAAGCTTTTTTTCCAGCCCCTTTTAGGATACGTTTTCCGCTACCCCCTAACTTGCAATAGGGTATATAAAGGGTAGAAGTTCGATATCTTCATAAGAATACTTTTTAGTTTGTTGTACTTTTTTAGCTGGCTGTTATGTGTTTTGTTTCTTCTAACTTTGCTATGGGTNGTGGAATAGCATTAGGTGGGCTATTTTCTCGCTNTTTCATNATAATTTTACTGTTTAACTTATTTCCATTATCTCTTCTATTGGTGTTTTTAAGCCTTTNTTATAGTCCTTTGCAGAGTTTATAGTAGCCGCAGCCGTAGCATTCTCTTTTGACTCTAGTCTTGGGCANCNTTTCCTTTTCTATGATCTCTNTTATCCTCTTTATTGTCCAGAGGGTGTGTTCTCTTATTGTGTCTGTAACTTTTACTTCGAAAATTTTGTCGCTTTTAGTATAGTATACGATTATGTCCTTAACTGGTTTCCTGAAGTGTTCTTGGGCTAATATTGTGTATGCTGCTGTCTGGTAAAGGTATCCTGGTGTAAGCTTTTTTTGTCCAGTGTTTTTTATATCTATAACCTTTATTCGTCCGTCGTCTGTTTTCACAAGAAGGTCTATTACTCCTACGATACCGAGCCTTTTTGAATAAATTTTCAAGTTTGTCCATTTTTCCGCAACCTTTTCCCTTCTTTTTGCAAGCAAGGTTTTTCTCCTTTTCTCCTTCTCCTCTTCAGACTCTTCTTCACTTCTGCCTTCCTTCATGTAAGCTGTTTCCCTTTCTCTGGCTCCCATTACTGCCATAAAGTATATGATTCTTGGACAGTAGTGGTATATTTCTATCCATTTTGCTGGAATGTACTCAGGCTCCTCTTCAGACATTTGATTCACCTAGACGAGCATTTCGCTTTCTTCGCCTCTGAAGGGTTTTCCGAGTTCAACTTTAAGCGAAAGGTCTGACCTGCATATTACGTAAACCTGTATATTGTTTTCTGTACTTTTTATTATCTCGTTCAACGTCGCTATAAGCTCCTTCCTCAGAGAGCTTGAAATGTTTCCTAGAAAAGCGCTCTTCTGCACTCTCACGAGCCCATACCTTTTGCAAGCGTTCGCCACATCACTTCTTAAATCGTCTTCTGTTATATCGTAAATTACTAGCGTGAACATATCGTCTCACAATATAAAAGGCTTGTACTCTTCCCTCCCCATCACGTGCTCGCCTATCCTCCTAGCCTGCAAAAATATATGATCCTCTAAGGGGAGACTTCTATTTAAGAATGTGACCTTGGTCTTGAGTCTCTCAACATAAGCCTTGTATAGCATCTGACGCGCCTCTCTTTTAAGCCTACCGTTTTCCACTATGTTATCAAGCCTTTTTTCAAAGGCAGCCTTAAACACAACCCTGTCAACTATAGGCTGCCTAAACTCCTCCATCAAGTCCATAGCGAGTGCAGGCCTTCTTGGGCTATCAACATGCAGGAATCCCGCGTAGGGGTCTAGACCACAAACTTCAAGATAGAGGCTACATTCTCCAGCCAAGATCGTGTAAAGGTAATTTAGTGAAACATTGACAGGGTCTGTTGGGTTCTCGAACCTTTTCCTTCTCCCTGGAAATTCTATGACCTTCGATAGAGCCTTAGCTACACTTTCCCAGTACGCTTGAGCGGCTTCAGCCTCTAAGCTCATAACCTCTTTCCTTGAACTTTCAAAATCTGGGCCTTCAACTTTCTCTATCTTTTCACCAACACCCTTTATTTCTCTTGCCACATTATACAGCTCCTTAGCCAACTGAGGATCACTTTTTGCCCTATTCTTTGCCATAGAGTAAAGTAGACTGTACTGGTTTAGGACTTTACCTAGGGCGAAGGATCTTGTGAGCTTCAGGCCGTCAACGTTTTCCTGAAGCCTGTACTGCCTCTTCCTCAATGTCACGGTTCCGCTGGTAAAGCTTTTGCATATTGAAAGTGGTGTTCCGTAGGGTGAATAGAATATTATAGGAATGTTATGCTTTGACAGAAGCCTTACAAGTGCAGAAGAAAATGATGCTCCTCTAGTTAACACAATTATAAAATTTATTTTGGAAACCGGAACCTCTAGAACCTTACTCTTCTTCCTATACACAGTTATCATACCACCTCGGGTTCCAACAAATGTTCCCGGCTCGTTGACGACTAGCCTCATTAGCCTACAATATAGTTACTCTGAAATAATAAGCTTTTGGAAGGTTTGCTACTTCCTGCACACTGGATAATATGGACAGAATTCTGGACACTTTGATGGATAACCAGGATCTCTTCCGGATTCAACGATTTCAAGAGCTTCATCTCTGAACTCTAAAAATTCTCTCCTAAGCTCGTCTCCTACAACAAAATATTTAACCATAAAAGAGGGTATTTTACGCTCGAACTTCAGATAAAGTATGAAGCCGTAGTCAATTGGAATGCCTTCATCGCATTCGACAGCTATAGCGTATCCTGCAGCAGTAAGAGGATGAAACCTTCTAACCTCGCCAGTTTTAATGTCGATGATAGCATTGTATGGCGTGTAAATGTCCACACTAAGTTCATTCGATAACCCAACAAGTGAACCGTCAACCTTCCTCTCCGCAACAGGTGGCACAGCAATGTTAACAATAGAATCAGCTTCAGCATACCTATACTTTGAAAGGGTTTGATCGTATTTTGCAGCAGCCTGGATAAGTAGGAAATTGTAGGTTCCTAAGCACTCCCTCAATATTATCTCACGCTCTTCAGCACTAAGCTTGCCCACAGAAGATTCAGCCTTAGCAACAGCCGAAGCTGAAAGCTCGCCACCCTTGTTCAGGAGCCCATTCAACATATCTAACCCGACGGAACCAGGATTGTTAAAAATAAACTTCTTAACCTCAAAAATAACGTTCTTGATGATTTCGTGTAAAGCGACACCCCTAACCATCTTAACAGTAGGAGGCGGCCTAACATTAAGAACCCTCTTCAAATAAATGTCCCTCAAAGTTTCACAATATCGTCCAGCAAGCTCTCCAACACCAAACTTGATAGACTGAGAAAGAGGCTGCACTGGAGGACAATCGTACCTCCACCCCCTCAACTCTTCACTCGTAGGCTTCTGAGAAAGCTCATCCCTGAGAAGCTTAAGCCTCCTATCCACTTCAGACTTTTCCAAAATCAGCATAACATGAGTTAAACAAGAACATAGAGATAAATTCTTCGGAGAAATAGCCTATCCAACTTGATTAGCTTCACATTACTTATCAGTATCCTCGAACTTTTTCCTCGCCCTTCCACAGAGGCCATCAAAAATGCTTTCATCTAATCCTAAAAATTATATTCTTTAACAAGCTAATTTAGATATTTAACGCATCCTTTTAACTTAGTGTTCTATAATTTAGTATGACTGTGAAGAGTTAATGTTGCATTATAAAAGGTTAGATCCAAAATTAGCATAATATTCACTAAAATCTTTCAATGCGTTAAAAAATATCGATGAACTAGATCCCCTTTCTTGGGCAGATAGGTAATCAATTGAAATTAATAATGTTGACGTGATAAGACAGAGTTTTCTAAATTTATAATCTGAAATAAATTTTCTCCATATTTCTAGATTATCCTCTTCGATTGCTCTGAGCATGTTTCCTACAAACATATTTTTGCTCTTTTCATACTCTTGAACTATAGTTTCAATTGTGTTGTTGAATTCTCCAGGTTTTTCTAAATGGCATTGTAGTTCTTTGAGTTTTAATATGTCTGAGGCTTGTGTCTTTAATATGTTTGTTTCATGTAAAAGTAGATTTTTTTGACGATCTTTTAGGCTAAGTGCATGATGGTGATAGAGTATCGCGAACTTAATGGAGTTCAACTCATCTTTCATTGCTATTAATTCATTTAAACTTGTATAATGGCCGTTTAACAATATTTTTTCCATATACTTTTTAAATATGTATGCAGAGAACCACTCATGAGCCTGAAAAGATAAGTAAACATTATTATTTTCATCACATTTATAGTTATATTGAAAAAAGGCCTTTCCTGTGTCGTGGAATATTATTGCCAATTTGATTGCATTCGCCAATGGATATGATGCCAATTCTTCTTTTTTAACATATAATCCGATTTTAGACCCATCAACATCTTTTATGATATCAATGCCCTGTTGGACATGATCATTAAGTTTTTCAACTACAATTCTATTATCCTGTGAATATTTTTTATAATAGCTTAAAAGGCTCGCCATTATTGATCATCCTTAACCTCTATCAAGAGCCCCGTTTCCTCGCTATAATCAATGTTAACGATAAACGCGAGTATCCCTGACCCGAATAATATACGCATAATTTTTCTATTGTCCCCGTAATAATTTAGTTTTTCAAATTTTTCCAATACCATTTCCTCGTCCTCGTTTTCCATTTTATTGAATTTTATAACATTTGTTATCGAACCTTCTAGCTTCTCAAACGTTTTCGCAGACACTGGCACTATAAGCTTACTGAGGTCATGATAAGTGATTCGCAATTTATTATTTTCTAAATAATCGTCTATTTCTTTTTTGGGGACTACTGGGATTATAAGACCCTCTCGTATAAAGCTTCCTTCAAGTCTAAAAAATTCGTTCACTGCTTTTAGTGAGGCTGCCTCTAAATTCAGGAAAATTTTTGTCAGATTGTTTACTTCATTTTCTTCCAATGTAAAGTTTTCTATTTCGTAAACTTTGTCGAGCACATCCTTGTACCCTATTTTTTCGCATCCCACTGTTTCTGGGACATGAACGTTAACTAGATTTTTCTGGAATATTTCTAGAGTTCTACTTGTCAAAACCTTGTCATATACCTTGTAATCTTGTCTAGGAGAATAAAGTTCATCGTCATACCATATCAAGATTTTGCCCTCGTTTTCATTGTATCTCAGGAATCTTCCTAACCTTTGTATTAGAGAGTTAGCTGGCGCTATTTCGGTAATAAATAGGTTCGAAGATATGTCTACACCTGCTTCGATGACTTGAGTCGATACTATCAAATACCTTTCTCGACTATTACTTATGAGTGCTGTCTTTCTCTGCCTATCTTTTTCGTTGATTCGTGAATGGAGAAGAATTATTTGATCGAAACAGTCTTTTACACTATCCCGCATTATAGATTCATAAAAGTTTACAGCATCCGATACCGTATTGAATACTGTGATAACCTTAGAATAGACGTTAACATTTTCCCTTATAAATTTTATAATCCCCTCATACTTCTTTTCATTTGGGAAATGTTCTATTTTTATATCATATTTTTTATCTAACCTTTGTTCTAGAAAAGCAGTATCATGCTCACGTTCAAAATCGATAAAAAGCGTTCTATCTATATCTTTTTCTAAAAAATTTTTTATCCTCCGCTTAAACGAAGTAGGAATCGTCGCTGACATAAGAACAAGTTTTTGACCGTTATCAAGAACCATTTTCATTAATGTCGCAAGGAAATTAAGCGATTTAGTTGAATCCGCTAACAAATGTACTTCGTCAAGGACAAGATTAGAGAGTATAACTGATGACCACGAAAAAAGATAATGTCCTAAGGAGCCAGCATGTGTACCACTCCACGAAGACCTAACTACTTTATCTAAATCCTCAGGAGGAATACCAAACAATGTTAGCGAAAAAGTATCTATCGTTGTTAAAGTGATAGGTTTGATCAAGTACCGTGACTCAGGATTATGCATATACCTTTTCCCAAGTGCTTCAGAATCTTTTCCCAACAATTTACTATATTTCAAATATTGCTGCTCAAGCAAAGTTCGAAGAGGATATATTACTATCGACTTTAATTCATCATGTAGAGAATATAATGATAGTGATGCAGATAATGTCGTTTTACCGTATCCAGTTGGTGCTTCAATGACAAAAATATTTTTGCGGTTCCAATTTTTCTCCAATTGTTCTAGGACATAAGTGAGGAATGGTCTGGATTCCTTAAGCTCCCACTTGATTAAGGCCTCATTGTAATACTTGAATAAATCCATTGGAGATCATCGAGTTTTAGTAAAGGTTCCTTATTATAGACAAGTATTCTTCATTTTTACTCTTTTGATACGCATTTTCTAGCTCTCTTAAGAAAATAAATAACCATCGTGCGTCACCTACGGTTATAAACCTATAGAGGCTTTGGATTGCCTCTAGAAGATTACTGTATTCTAGGCTATCGTTTTTTGAAAGATTAGTCAAGATCGGTCCATGCGGGTTTAAAACCTTCTTGTGAAGAATTTCCAGTACTCTTTCCTTATTCTTGTAACATTTTTCGATTGACATCATAAATGGCATATTTTTATAAATTGTTATGGGCAATAGTTCATACACTTTATACGTTTGCCCTTCCTTAGCTATCTTAAAAATTGTTAGGGAAAGTTTATCTAGGTTTTCATTCAATAAAAGCGAATTTATTTCTATAGAAAGAAGAATATCTAGTAATATTACCTCATTTAATGTCGTTCTATGCAGTATTTCTTCCAATTCCTTTGAAACAGTATCTTTGATTATAAAGTATTTGCTTATAATGTCTCCTTCATTCGATGAAAGCAACGACTCCAATTCTTCTGGGGCGAAGAATATGAAAAAGTAGTAACCGTCTCTAGAACGCGTTATATATGAAGAATATAGGCCAAGCAACGCTATGAGAGCTGATTCTTTAGAAAAGTATAATGTTATCTGCTTATCTGATAAACCTGTTTCAAAAGATGTTAATCCTTTGTACCTGTCAATCTTAAATATTTGGAATGTGATCTTATCAGAGCCTTCGTCAACAAGAGCCTTACCGTCTCTAATGTCAAGAGCAAGAAGTATATTATTCCTTTGAATCGACAGCATCTGATAATTTTGTTTTAAGAGAACAAATATATCTGAAAAATTTGTAGGCTTTTCTTCAAACGAAACATGCCATTCATCTAACAATTTTTTTACTGAATCATTTTTTCCAGAGGTACTGATGTTTACTATTTTATCAAGCTTTTCAAAAGTTTTTATAAATGCATCTGAACCTACACATATTTTATTATCGGTAAAATTAAACTTACTTTTACTAAGCGTGTATAGAAGGCCCTCGTATAAGACTTCACTTAAAAAAGAATTGTCTACAGGCAACCTTCTTTCAACGAATACCATGTCCAACTACAACCCCTTCATCCAAACATTTATAGCCGAAAACATTTTCTTTTAGTTCAATAGCCATAATAGGCTTATTTTGAGTCAAAATTGGAACTTTAAACAGCAACGTCTTTTTTCCAACCAAATAATTAACTACTGGATTATCAGTCTCGCTGTAATGTTCTATTTTAAAGGGATTAATATAGGTCTCATTTTCCCATCGTCCATTTAATGGGATCGACTTCNAGCCGTTAGCGGGAAAACTATAAAATGTGTGTACAACTCCAGAAGATAAGATGTCTNNTTTTGATATTTCTAGTTCTCTAACGTCAGCCACTGAAACTATACTTTCCCTAGAACCTATCCTATGTATCTTCCATATATGCTCTTTTAAAGGGCATAAAATTTTCTCTTTAACGTAAACTTTATCATCCTTAAATATCATAATGCACCTAATAGTGGGCGGATCTCCATCTAATGTAGAGAAGATTGTCTTCCCTCTTGCAGGTGCATCAAATGAACCATGTACATCAGCTGGAGTCGGGTACTGTACACCCCCAGCTGACCTGATCGATATTATCCTATTAATATCATTATATTTAATTGGTATACAGTTTATCGGCCTAATTCCAATCGCAAGCAAATTTTTTGAAAGTTCAGGTATAAGCTCTTTTCCACTATATTCTCCAATATTATATTCTTTTGCAATAGTTTCAGCAAGTGCCCCAAGCAAGGTTGTTGGGGGTGGATAATAAAAAGAGGGGGATGTCTTGGATAAGCCTACTATCCTCGATTGGAAGCCCCATGAAAATTCTATGTCGAAAATGTATCCTACTGGCATAGCTGCTCATTTACTTCTAATCCTTTGCTTTGCCCTATCCATAGAATTTATTATCGTGTCCTCTACGTTACCTTCCTCCCTCTTTCCAACATAAATTTCTGTGCCATAGTTTATTTTTTCCTTTTTCTTGATGGTATTTTCTATATACTTTCCTGTGAAGGGGCTGCTGGCCGTCCAAGTTTTATCAGATATGCTGATAACTATGGAATCCCATTCGCCTAGTGGCAAAAACCTGGTCTTCTTAGCTCCGAAGGGCTGCTCGAGAAGAAAAGTTTTTAACGCGTCAAAGACCGTTTCAACCCTATTTAGCCTCTCGTCTTCTTTGAAGAGATCTTTTCCCACGTTCTCGTACTTGAAGGTGAGCCTTCCAATATACTTTGTGTCAAGGTCCATGCTGAAAGTGTATAAGGCTGAAGAAAGTTCCACATAATATATCATTTGACCCTGCTCCGTTACAAAAGGTGTCCCAAGAGCATATCTAGAATGCAATTGTGGGTCCACAACCACATGTTCTATAGCTTCTCTGGCTGGAATCATGTAGCCGATGAAAAAGTTCGAAGTCCTCTTAACATTTTCTTCTTCAGCGTACATGAAGCCGCCAACATCCTCTACCAGACAGTTTTTTACAACAAACTCTTCTATATCAAAGTTTGAAGGTTCACCTAAAGCTTCTTTTATAACCTTTTTGTTGGTACTCTTAAGAAATATACCTTTGCTGCACAACTTGCACACTGGTATTGAATTCTTTTGAGCCTCTTCAGCCAATGTCTTCTGGAAACCGTGTGAAACACTTTCTCCTGATATGGCGGGCACAAAGTATGTTGCAAAGCCGTTGCCTTCGGGTATCAGGACTGGAACCTTTCTATGCTTAACGTAGTTTCCAACTGACTCGGTCATGTTTAGAGCTTCAACGTTTAAAAGTATTCTACCTCTTACGGAAACAAATACGTCCTTCATTATTCCACCTCACCTCTTTCAGCTAGCCTTAGTCTTGCTGCTAAGGTTAAGGCCTTAGCCCCGATCAGAGAAACAGTTTCCTTCAACTCTCTTCTATCCTCTATTTTAGATAATGCGGCTATCTGTTCTTCAAGCCCCTTAAAATAGACTTTGGATATTTCCTCCTTAGCTTTAGGGTTCGAGAATTTTTCCTTAGCTAAAAGTGAATTAAAGTCTCTGAGTGCCTCACGAATATGGAATATTGCCAGTTCCTTTGACGGCGCATTGCTCAGCTTATCAACGTATGTGTAGTTGCCCTGCTCTGCAATAAGTATTGCGAGCACACGTGCCAATTCATCTACACTTTGCATGGTTATAATATTCTGTTGCAACATATTTAAATGTTTCTGTATTCTGAAAACGGTTTAATTTTTTGCGACTGTTTCTATTTTTAGAAACATTTAAATAGGCTACTTAAAGATTCTAGCACGTAATGATCTTTACCATAACTTTAGGCTTTGATGAAAAGTTCGCATTAAGGGCTGTCGCACGAAGAGGATTAAGGACAGGAGATGAGGTACTAGTAATCCTACCCAGGCCTGTAGATGAAAGGGCTGAAAGAGCTTATCAACATTTCAGTGAAATATTGTATAAAATGTTTCAGAACCTTAAAATCACTCGTTACGATATAGACTCCAGAAATTTCATGGAAAGCCTAATAGAGCTCATTCGAATCTTTAATCAAAGAAGAAGTGAAAAGTTTGTCTTAAGCTTAAGCGGCGGCTTCAGAGCCCTTATCGTTGAAGTTCTTCTGGCCGCAAACATGCTTGACCTTGATGGAGAAGTGGAAATAGAGTTTGAAGATTCCTCTTCAACAATTTCCTTCCCACTTAAGTGGAACAGGCCAATAAGCTTGGATGATGTTGAAAAAAAGATTTTGGCTGAAGCAAAAAATGGTGTTGCATCCATCTCAACACTCTCTAAGAAGACTGGCTTAAGCAAGGCTACAGTTTGGAGAAAGGTTAAGAGCCTTGAAGACAAAGGCTTTCTAGAGCGCAAGGCTAAAAATTATACAATAACAGGACTAGGCATAGCAGCCCTCACACAATAGAGGAAAAACTTTTAGACGTGATTTTATTTTAGGCTACCCTCAACTTCTTTTACAGAATATTTTATTAGGCCTAAGCCTGCAGTCCTGCCTCCACCAACATTCGTGTACTCTGCAAACTTTAGGAGAGTGTCAACAATCTTAGCCTTCTCGGGACTGTAAATGTCCTTAACTATACTAAAGTACACTGTTCCAGTGAAACCAACGTTCCACTTTTTTGTTGTAGGATGCTCGTACACTATATGAGTTCTTATGCCTTCAGGAAAGCCTGACACTGCCACGCCACCTATTTCAAGCCATTCCATAAAATCTTGGAGGTTAAGGTTTACATTCGAAAACTTTCTCCAAAGCCTAGCAACACTCTTAAACAGGAGCACGGGGTCGGGAAGCGGTAGGAAGCGATAGGGTGAAGCAGTCAAACCCTTACCAGACCCTTTTTCCCATACTTTTTAAGCATGTCCCTTGGTGTTTGACGAAAGTATGTTGGAGTTAGAAAGTTGATTTTAAAAGACCCTACTTCACTAGAGCTTCTATAAAGTCTTTCGTAGGCTACCTGCTGAAAGGAGAGAGCATGCAACATAACCTTCTCTTTCCCTATCATAACTTCACCGTTTCCCAAACCTTCATGAATAAACTTCATAAAAATATCATTTAACCTTCCATCAAGCAAAGTGAAACTAACCTTAAAAAGACCCTTAGCAAGCCTATCAAAGCACGGATAAAGATCCCCTTGCACACCACCCTTACATGCTGGAGAAACACTAAAAGGTGCAAGCATCCTCGACTCATGAAGCATCGAAGCAAACTCTTCATCAACACTCCTAACAATATTATAGAAAAAACCTCTCACAGCAAAACCTGAAAAACTTCTAAAACAAACATCTCTAGGAGCATACAACTCCAAAACAACACTAGTGAAAGACAACCCCTTTAGATAAAAAAGAGGAAAGATTTAAAGTTATATTCTAAAAAATCTAACAACCTAAAGGATATTCCCATATACCATTTACAACATAAAAGTGTTTCTACCCTTTATATACCCTATTGCAGGTTAGAGGGTAGCGGAAAACATATCCTAAAAGGGGCTAGAAAAAAAGCTTATTTAGCACAAAAAACAAAAATAAAGGGTCGGAATCTCATAAAGAGAATTGAAAGACATTATTTAACTCGGTTTTCAAGCTAATGTTTTTATGAATCTCATAAAGAGAATTGAAAGATAACTTGCCCTCCACTGGTAAAGGTAGCATAGCCCGAATCTCATAAAGAGAATTGAAAGCTCCATTCCACGCCTAAAAGGTAATCATATTCTTTCGTTTTGAATCTCATAAAGAGAATTGAAAGCTTCGTTTTCTATTACGTTTTCCACTTCCATTTTTTCTTCGAATCTCATAAAGAGAATTGAAAGTCTTTCGCTTTTTCTTCCAGCTCTTTTTGTCTTTGTTTGGAATCTCATAAAGAGAATTGAAAGAAATAAAGTGTATGAAACCTTTTAGCTTAGACCATATAGGAATCTCATAAAGAGAATTGAAAGTTAGTTACTTGTACTGCTTCATCTATTA
>JGI24721J26819_10005961_pt1 | contig 12010 bp, 10 predicted proteins | sample YelNatPaOPGAMG01_FD_26819 | JGI IMG/M metagenome (IMG submission 26819)
GGCTCAGTGACTCATTTTCAGGTAAATGCTGTGACAGTTCAGTGGCGGGCGTATGCAGCAATTTTCTAAGGAAAAAAAGATGATCGGTACTGAGCAATTTTTCAGTCGGGCTGGAACCAGAAGCGCACCGGGAACAGACCAGCGCACCGAGTTGCCGGTCAAAGATAACCGGCGGCACAAGTTCTTGCTGACAGCGGGAACAGCGATGGAGTTCGGGGCGGTAACCGAGAAAGGTCAGCGCCTTAAGGATAAATGAGAGAATGAGGGTTTGAGTTGTCACGCGTGTTAACGCTGGGGTTGCGGGCTGACTGAGTTCGTTAAGATACACCAGTAAGAGCTGGAAGAGCCGTTCTTCAGGGTGGCGCGGGGGCAGGGTGTGCATGAGAAAATCGGCGAGCCGGCTGGCGGCAAGGAGATGCTCGTAGTTTACCAAAAGTCCGGGAAACAGATTTATTATTTCGGCTTCGGTGATTAGATACAGTTCACCGGACCGGGGAGGATAGAGCAATACCCGGGTATGGCTGAAGAGATTTGCTGCTCCCCCTAGGCGGCTTTTCGGACGGCGGGCGCCTTTGGCAATTACCGAGACCAGCCCAATTTCTCTGGTAAACATAGTAAGAACACAGGATGATTCCCGCCAGTTACGGCTGCGCAGACAGACCGCTTCGGTGGTTATCGGTTCGGGCATAATGAAGTTAATCCTCAGAACGGATTTCGCCAACCAGCTCTTCCACCAAATCCTCAAGGGTAACAATTCCAGTTGCCCTGCCCGGAGATTTTTCTATGACCGCGAGATGTTCTCCTTGACGCTGCATTAAACGGAGCAGTTCCAGTGCACGCGTCTCAGGGGAAACCTTCAAGACCGGACGGATGGAAATAGGGTCCGGATTTAACAGGTCTTTGGCAACAATTACGCCAATAATATTTTCCGGTTGTTGCTGATAAACCGGAATCCGGGTATAACCATACTGGCTTAACAGTTCAATCAATGTCTGCCGGTTTGCAGAAGCGGGGACTGATTTAACCCGTTCCCAGGGAATGGCAGTTTCCTTTACTTGAAGCCGGGTGAAGCGAAAGAGTCGGGCGGTCATATGCTGAACCCGCGGATCAGCACTACGCTGTGGTATAACTTTTAGATAGTCCTCCCGCGTTAAACTCAGCCGGCGGGTTTTGGGTAAGATCCGGGTAAGGAGAAAAACTGCCGGATAAAATACAAGCCGGGTAAAATTTAAGAGAAATGCTCCTGCACGCAACCAGCGGGTTGGCACAGATTGAGCCAGCGCCTTGGGCAGATAGTCCCCCAGGATTAGAGTAAGCAACAGGACAATGGCAATTGCCAGCGGGGTATAAGCAGGACCCAGTTTGCGCACAAAGTAATGCTCGAACAACTGGGTGGCAAAGACGCTGGTAAGGTTGGTACCGATCAGGGCGGTAATTATTGAAGGGGTCATCAGTTCAATTGCTAACAGGGCATCGCCAGCACCCCGGACTTTGATTTTTGACCAGTGGAGCAGGCGCACCCAATTTGCTCGGTAGAGAGCGGTTTCAGTTCCGGAATAATAACCGGTTAAAATAATTAATAGCAAACCGATTAAAAGTTCCATGGTTATCCAATCTTTTTAATCAGTACCTTTTCCAGCCGGTGCTTGGATACTTCCACAACGGTGATTTTCAGGTTGCCTAAATTGAAGGTATCGTCGGTTCGGGGAAGCCGACCTAAACGGTCGTGAATGAATGAGGAGAGCCGGTCGAAATCAATGCCGGCAAAGGCATTATCAAACAGGCGGTTAAGAGTAGCGATGTCAATGTCACCATCAACCAGAAACGTCCCATCAGCAATTTTGTGATAGGGGAGTTCTTCTGAGTGGTCAAACTCGTCGCTGATTTCGCCAAAAATCGCCTCCAGGATATCTTCCAGTGTAACCAAGCCCGCGGTCTGGCCAAATTCATCAATGACAATAGCAATGTGGGAATTTTTGCGCCGGAGTTCATCCAGCAGGGAAGAAAGACGTTTGACCTCGGGAATAAAGTAGGGAGCCCGGGTAATCGTGGTTACCGGCTGAGAAGGTTCAAGGCCAGTAGCAGTTAACAGGTCTTTAGCATAAACGATGCCGGTAATCTGGTCTAAATTTTCTGAGTACACGGGCAGACGGGAGAAGCCGGACTGGCGACAGACCGTCAGGGTGGTGGCAATGGTGGCGGTTGCCGGAACGGCGACGATATCCTTGCGCGGGGTCATTACTTCGGAAACGGTACGTTTATCAAGTTCAATCAGGTTGCGTAGAATTTCTTCTTCACCGGCAAGAAGCACGCCCTGTTCCCGGCCAAAAGTGATCATTGTGTGCAGTTCTTGGGCGGTAAGCTGGGTTGGTTCTTCAGGAAACAGGGTGGCAAATGTATTAATTTTGTTTAAAGCCCAGGTAAGAGGTGAAAACAGCCAGTTGCAAAAGGCAATGAAAGGTAAGAAAATCTTATTCCAGGCATTAGGATTGCGAGTGGCTATAATCTTGGGTGTAATTTCACCAAAAAGCAACAGGATGACGGTCAAAACTATTCCGCCCACGCCGATAATGATGCTTTTGTTTATCAAGAGGTCACGGCTGAGATATAAAAGAAAGAGGGTGAAAATAGCGGTTGCGCTGATGTTTACCAGGAGGTTACCCAAAAGCAATGTCCCCAGCAGACGACGGGGCTGGGAAATTAATTCTTTAATACGTTGGTTTTCCTGAATCCGCCAGTCCGGCAGTGAAAACAGGGCAGCCTCAGAGCCGGAAAAGATAAACGAGAAAAAGAGCAAGACAATCGTAGAAAATAGTGTCCAGAACATAACGTTGCTTACCGAAGTTTACCGCGGAGGTAGCAAGCGGTCAAAGCGGTAAATGATAGGTTACCGGACATTTTGTTTTAACTGAATTATGGCAGCCGGTTCATTTCTTGATGAGAAAAACCGGCGAGGTGGAGTAGTCCGTGGCGCACCAGCTGAAGGAGTTCATCTTTTAAGCGAATACCGGCGTTTTTTGCCTGCCGGCGCGCCTGTTCCCGGGAAATGTATATTTCACCGAGCAGCCGTTTCTTTTCCGGAACGGGAAATGGCGTTGGAATGGAAAAAGAAAGGACATCGGTTGGGCGGTTGCGTCGAAGATATCGGCGGTTCAGTTCTGTAATATGAGTATTGTTGGTGAAAACGATATTAATCTGACCGCCGGGGAGACGTTCCTTGAGAAGTGGAACAAGAAAGTTAAATTGCTGGTAAACCGCTTTTTTGAGCTTAAGGTCAGCGGTCCCATAAATGTTAACCCGCAGTTTATCTCTGCGGGGTTGATGGTTCGCTTTCTTCTTTGTCCTCATAGGCATGGATTATTCTTGACACCAGTGGTGGGCGGACCACATCGGTTTTATCAAAATGGACGATGCTGATGCCAGAAATACCGGCAAGCAGTTTCTCGGCTTCAATTAGCCCGGATAAATGTTTCTGAGAAAGGTCAATTTGAGTAATGTCACCGGTGATGATGGCTTTGGAGTTCCAGCCCAGCCGGGTGAGGAACATTTTCATCTGGGTAGAAGTTGTGTTCTGGGCTTCATCAAGGATGATATAGGCATCAGACAGAGTTCTGCCGCGCATAAACGCAAGTGGTGCAACTTCAATTACTTCCTGTTCGATGAGTCGCTGGGTTCTTTCCAGTGGCAACATATCAAACAGGGCATCATAAAGTGGACGAAGGTAGGGATCAATCTTTTCCTTAAATGTGCCGGGCAGATAACCGAGCGATTCGCCTGCTTCAACCGCCGGGCGCGTGAGGATTATTCGGCTTGCCCGACCGGCAATCAATGAATTAACTGCCACCGCTACCGCCAGATAGGTTTTGCCAGTCCCGGCCGGGCCAATCGCAAAAACGATATCGTTTTCGTTAATTGCTTCAAGGTAGCGTCGCTGGTTAGCACTTTTAGGAACAATTGTCTTGCGCGGGGTATGAATAACTGTCATATTTTCCGGAAAGGGTTCTGTTTTTTCCAGCAGTCGGCTGGTTCCTTCAGTAAGCGTGCCTTTCTCCTCGCGCAGTTGGCGGATTTCTGCCTCGATCAGTTCCGGGGTAATTCGTTCTCCGCGCCGACACCGGGAGATCAAATGGTCAAAAAGCTGCTGGAGTTCAGGTTTTTCGGAACGGGGACCGGACAGCCGTAACAGGCCGTCACGAAACACAATGTAGGTGCGATAAAAACGATTAATTGTGGTTAGGTTCATATCAGCGGGACCAAGTAATTCTACCTGGTCCACATCTTCGGCAGGAATCAAATATCGCAAACTATAATATTTTAATTGGTTGTGTGAGGATGTCAATTTCTGGTATTGACCAGAGTCTGTTCGGGGGCAGTCAGGGAAATGAACTTGACCTGCTGCTTGCGATTAATAAAATTAACAAAAGGAGGTTCAATGAACGTTTCTGAGGTTATTAAAAAGAGAAGGGCATTTCGTTCTTTAGAACCGGTTGCAATTACCAAAGATTTGATCAACGACCTGGCACTTCATGCACAACTCGCCCCCACCTGCTTTAATAATCAGCCTGCGAGGTTTGTATTTGTATATGACCCTGGGCAGCTTGAAATGCTTAAACCTGCATTTAGTCCGGGGAACGAATGGTGTTATGCGGCATCAATGGTTGTGGCGGTATTCAGTAAAAAGGATATGGACTGCATAATCCGAGACCGCGAATACTATCTATTTGATTCCGGGATGCAGGTTGCCTTTCTGATTTTAAGAGCCACCGAACTTGGCCTGGTAGCCCATCCGATTGCCGGTTACAGTCCGAAAAAGGTTAGAGAGGTTCTTAATATTCCTGATGAGTTCAATGTCATAACGCTTATCATTGTAGGAAAGAAAGCAGAAAGTATAAACCCGGTGCTGTCAGAAAAGCAGGTTGAAGCTGAGAAAAACAGGCCGGAAAGGCTCCCAATTAATAAAATAATGTTTCTTAATCGGTATGAACTTGAACCGGGAAAGGACTAAAAAATGAAAAACTGGCGCCGGGTTCACATCATTACCGGCCTAATCCTCGGACCGTTTATCATAATTACCGCTATTACTGGCTTGCTGGTGCTGATATTTAATAGATGGGAGTTATTAAATCTACACTCCTGGTTTAGGCTGGGCGGGATAGTAATTGGAATGGGGTTGGTTTTCTTAGTAATAACTGGGTCATCAATTTATTTCAAAGGTAAAATTTCAAGCAAAAGGCATAAAGCATAACTCCAAGTCAATAATTCCTATAAGTAACTGAATATCAAGAAATAAGGAAATAGTTTTTAAAAAGACAACAAGGTTGGTAATGTAACTTTTTGTTTTTCATACAATAAGCGAAATAATCAAAAATGTAAAAATATTCGAAGTTAAGGTCAAATTTTGACTATATATTATAACATAGAAAACTTAAAAAGGAGATATAGTTATGGACCAAATAAATAAAGAGTACCTTGAGGTTCAGAATAGCCTGATTCTCGCCAGAATAATGGCAAAAACGGATAAGGTTTTCACTTGCAACAGGTTAAAGCAAATAATGATGTTGGGTGATTTCGTAATGAAAAACGAAATTGGTGCGGGCGATAGTGTTTCTGAATACCCGGGTTTAACATCTCAGGAAAGGGGGCGAAATTTTAAACTCAGGATAGCTGAGTTCGAAAGTGAACTTGAAAAAATAATTGAAAAAGCCAGGAAAAGCCAGGTAACTATTCCCCTTGAAAAAATGTGCCAGGATTTAAATCTACCATCGGAGGCAAAAACAATCCTGCTAACGCTCTTTTTTGCTCGGTTTCGGGACGAAGAGATTACGGGAACAGATTTAGTGATGATAGTATCTGAAGACATTGGTGAATTAGTAAAAAATATGAGACTATTGACCCCTGATGGACCATTGCTGAGTAACCGACTTATCGTTCCAAGCCGGGATCAAAAGATATTCTTTGGGGAAAACGGGGATATACTGGGCAATACCTATAAAATTGCCGACCAAACATTCTGGCAGATATGCGGTGAGAAGAGTCCCCAGCCAGCATTGCAGGAACAAGATGGAGAGGAGATTCCCAGAAAACACTATGGGATTCTCTGGATAAAAGATCCGGAGGTGAAATTTGAGCAACTGGTGCTTAATGACCGGGTTAAAAGGCAGGTTGAGATTGCCCTATGGCAGTTTGCAAATCTTGAAAAGGCATTAGAAACCTATGGTGTTGCCGGTAAAATACCATACGGGAAAGGGACGATTATGCTATTTTACGGCCCCCCCGGAACCGGCAAGACCGCCACTGCGGAGGCAATCGCCCATCAGTTGGGTAAAAAACTGGGTTATGTTCAATATGACCGTTTATACAGTAAATGGTTTGGCGATTCAGAAAAGAATGTCCGGCATCTGTTTGAAGAGGCGAGAGATGCGGATTGTGTTTTACTGTTTGACGAAGCGGATTCCTGTTTCGGGCGACGGCTGGATGAGTTTCATTCAACTGACCGGGGTCACAATACAATTACCAATATCCTGATGCAGGAGATTGAGCGTTTCCGCGGACTGGCAATTCTGACTACCAACCGTGAATTTGCGATGGATAAGGCGTTTGAGCGACGGATTCTGCTGAAGCTGGAATTCGGAATACCAGCAACCGAGGAACGGGTACAGCTCTGGCGGATCTTTCTGGGTTCGTGCCCTTTAATGGGAGCGGATGTTTCTTTTGAAGAACTTGCTTCCCGTTACCCACTTTCCGGCGGTAATGTCAAAAATGTGGTAATTAAAGCGGTAACGGTTGCTGCCCGGGAAAACCGGCAGATAACGATGGCAGACCTTGAGTCCGCTGCGATTGAGGAGGTGGGCGAGAATAAGAGAAGAGGAATCGGTTTTTAAAATCGGGTATATAGAAAAAAGGCGGCGGACAGATGTGTTCACACATTATTGACATCGGAAACGGTTATGTTATGTTATCATAATAAAAGAAAGAGGAGCATATGGCGTTAACGAAGGAAAAGAAACAGAAACTGGTAAGTGCATTTCGGCTGCACGAGCGTGATACCGGCTCACCTGAGGTTCAGATTGCAATTCTGACCGAGCGGATTAATCAGTTAACCGAGCACCTGAAGGTGCACAAGAAAGATAAACACTCCCGGCGCGGGCTTATTAAACTGGTGAATGAGCGGCGCCGGCATCTGCAGTATCTGGCAAAACATCATCAGGATCGGTACGAAAAGATTGTCGCCAGTCTCGGGTTGCGGGGTTAGGGGTTATGCACCGCGTTGAGACTGAGGTCTGTGGCCGGACCTTACAATTAGAATTTGGTCGTGTTGCCCGTCAGGCCGATGGCGGGGTGCTTGCTCGTTATGGCGACTCGGTGGTCTTGGCCAGCGCAGTTTACAATAAACAGCCGATAGAAACCTATCAGGATTTCTTTCCGCTGGTGGTTGATTACCGGGAGTTGGCTTATGCGGCGGGTAAGATTCCGGGAGGATTTTTTAAACGAGAAGGCAAGCCCCGGGATAAAGAAACCCTTACCTGCCGGTTGATTGACCGGCCAATCAGGCCGTTGTTCCCAGATAATTTCCGGAATGAGACGCAGATTATCGCCTATCTGCTTTCTACAGATATGGAAAACGAGAGCGAGTTTTTGAGTTTGATCGCTGCATCTGCGGCGTTAACCATTTCCGAGATTCCTTTTCTTGGGCCGATCGGTGCCTGCCGGGTCGGCAAAATCAATGGTCAGTTAGTCGCCAATCCGCCAATGAGCCAGCTGGACGAGGCGGAAATGTCAATGCTGTTTGTGGGTATTGAAGGGGACCTGATTATGACGATTGCCGGTCAGGCTCGTGAGGTTTCAATTGCGGATATTGACCGTGGTTATGAACTGGCATTACCAGTAATCCGTCAGACAATCGCCTTGCAGAAGGAACTTCAGGCAGCAGTCGGAAAACCTAAAATTCAGATTGAGACACCACTGGTCAGCGAGGAATTGAAGAATGCGGTAATAGAGATTGCCGGTGACCGGGCACGGGCGACCAATGATATTCAGGACAAACGGCAGCGGGGCCTCGCCCGCCAGCAGCTGGCGCAAGAAATAATTGATCAGCTGACTGAGAAGTTTCCAGATTCAAATTCGGCAATTCAGGCAGTGCTCGAAGAGATTATTGCAGCGGACGTAAGAAAACGGATAATGGATCAGGGCGCCAGGCTGGATGGACGGCAGCTGGATGAATTACGACCGATTGAATGCGCAGTCGGGGTATTACCCCGGGCGCACGGTTCAGCGTTGTTTACCCGCGGGCAGACGCAGTCTTTGGCAACCACAACTCTGGGCACCAAGTCCGACGAACAGATTATTGATGATGTTGAACTGGCAATGGAAGAGAAAAAGTCTTTTATGCTTCATTACAATTTTCCACCCTTTTCGGTGGGTGAGGTTAGGATGCTGCGTGGCCCGGGCCGACGGGAAATTGGGCACGGCGACCTCGCGGAGCGGGCTTTACAGGCGGTAGTGCCGAAAGAGGATGACTTTCCTTATACCATCCGAATTGTTTCAGACATTCTTGAGTCCAACGGTAGTTCCTCAATGGCTTCAGTTTGCTCGGGTTCACTGTCAATGATGGATGCCGGTGTGCCGGTAAAGGCGGCAGTTGCCGGTATCGCTATGGGACTGGTGAAGGAAGAGGAACGGTACCGGATTCTAACAGACATAATCGGCGATGAGGACCATTATGGTGATATGGACTTCAAGGTTGCCGGAACCAAGAATGGAATTACTGCAATCCAGCTGGATTTAAAACTGAAGGGGGTACCTTATTCAATTTTACATGAGGCAATGGAGCAGGCCACTCAGGCCCGGTTAAAGGTGCTGGAGGTGATGAACGCCTGTATTGATAGGCCAAGGCCGGAAATTTCCCGTTTTGCACCCCGAATTGTTTCATTCGTAATTGATAAAGATAAAATCGGGACAGTTATTGGGCCGGGTGGCAAAACCATCAGGAAGATTATTGAGCAGACCAATACAACCATTGACATCGAGGATGACGGGACGGTGACGATCGCGGCGACAAATCCGGAGAATTTGCAGAAGGCAAAGGAGTGGGTTGAGTCGCTGGTAGCTGAGGTGGAGGTTGGTAAAATTTATCAGGGAACGGTGACGAGAATTATGAATTTTGGTGCGTTTGTGGAAATTCTACCGGGCAAAGAGGGAATGATCCACATTTCCCAGCTGGGACCGGAGCGCTACCATCAAGTAACGGATGCGGTTAAGGTTGGGGATAAGGTCTGGGTTAAAGTTGTGGAGATTGATGAGCAGGGCAGGATAAATCTTTCCCGGAAGAAAGCAATGGAGGAGCGGGGGGAAATTCCGATTTCCGATGATACCGGTAGAAGCGAGCGTCGTCCCCGCTCGATCCGATCTCAGCCGCCGAGTCGATCGGGGAGCGGTCGGGGTATCACGCATCAGCACCGGCCAAGGCATTAACAGTGATCAGCAAGCAAACGTCTGGTCGGTTATAAAGTGAAACAGCAGAATGGCGGTTGAAGCGACGAAGATATCAACAATTCAGGCCACCCGGCTCCCGGGTGGCCTATTTGTTATCACAGAAAAGCTTCCTTATCTCCATTCAGTTACCTTGGGCTTTGCGTACCGAGTTGGTTCCCGTGACGATCCACCGGCCAAGGAGGGAACTGCCCATCTGATTGAACATATGATTTTCAAGGGGACCGAAGACCTTGATTCCAGAAGGATTAATATCATTGCGGAGGCACATGGTGCCGAGTTGAACGGATTTACCGACAAGGAAGGGACCTGTTTCTATGCCCGATTTCCTGCAGACCAGATTAATATAATTGTGGATTTAATGGGCAAAATTCTGTCAGCGCCTGCTTTCACTGAAATCGAACTTTCAAAAGAGAAAGAGGTGGTCAGAGAGGAAATACGCGCTGGCGAGGAAGACCCGGAGACGTGCGTCCTCAATCTGCTAATGCAGGCGCTGTACGGTAGTTCGCCGCTCGGTCGTCCAGCGATTGGTACGCTGGATTCAATCACCAGTATAACGCGTGACGACCTTGTTAGGTTTTTCAAAAACTATTACCGGGCAGCATCGGGCGTGGCGGTGGCAGTGGGCGAGGTGGACCACGAGCTACTTCTCAAAAGACTGGATGGGCTTGACGGTTGGGCTGGAGAGCAGCCACCGCGTCCGTCGAGTTTTCCAGAAAAACCGGAGATGTTAACCCGGACCCGTACCGATATCTCACAGGTGCATCTCTGTTTGGCAGTGCCGACCTTTGCCTATGGTGACCCAAGACGCTATGCCCTTTCGGTATTAAATACCTTACTTGGGGGCGGGGTCTCATCAAGGTTATTTCAGAGACTGCGGGAAGAGGAAGGGCTGGTATATTCGGTCGGCAGTTTTGCCGAGCTTTACCAGGAGACTGGCTTCTTGGGTATTTATTTTTCTGCCGAACATCAAAAATTGCCGCGTTGTATAGCGGTGCTGAATGAAGAAATCAGCCGGTTATACCGGGAGAAAATTACATTTGAGGAATTTGAGCGGGCGATGGTTATGACCAGAAGCGCGGTTCTTCTGGGAATGGAGGCACCGATTAATCGGATGCTCAGGTTGAGCCGGGGCTATTTGTTGCTTAACAGGGTGCAAACGATTGAGGAGACGATTGCCGCGTTCAATCAGGTAACGCAGGAGGATGTGGTTCAATTAATTGATGAACTTTTTGCCGGACGTCATTTTTATGGCAGCGCGGTTGGACCAATAGAACCATTAGTAGCAAAGGAAATAATTTTTGATAAGTTTAAGGGGAAATAAAATGGAGAGCGACAGTATGCCAGAATTATCAACAAGGGCACGAATTATGCCGGCTTCGCCAATCCGGCGACTGGTGCCATATGCTGAACGGGCAAAAGCAAAAGGGATAAAGGTTTACCACCTGAACATCGGTCAGCCGGACATAGAGACACCGAAAGAGATTATTAACGGTTACCGTCAGATTGATATTAAAGTGCTGGAATACGGACATTCAGCAGGNTTGAAGANTTATATCCAGACACTGGTTGAATATTATCGTCAGGCGGACATTAAAGTTGAGACAGAAGATATTCTGGTAACTACTGGTGGGAGCGAGGCAATTGCCTTTGCGCTTCACGCAGTCTGTGACCCGGGTGATGAGATAATTGTCCCTGAGCCCTTTTATACAAACTATCTGGGATTTGCAGTAATGGCTGGCGTTAAGCTTGTGCCGATAACCACCCATCGAAGCAATGGCTTTGCTTTGCCCGGCAAAGATATTTTTCGCAGGTTGATTACTCCAAAGACGCGGGCAATCCTTTTCTCCAATCCCGGCAATCCTACGGGTGTAATTTATACCGAGGCGGAGATGGAGTTGCTGCGCACGCTGGCACTGGAAAATAATCTGTTTCTGATCGGTGACGAGGTTTACCGCGAGTTCGTTTACGACCCGGTAAAGCCGATAAGCGTGCTTAACCTTAAGGGGGTTGAGGACCGGGTAATAATGGTCGACTCGATTTCTAAACGTTATAGTGCCTGTGGTGCCCGGGTGGGGTGTGTGGTATCAAGAAACCGGGATTTAATCGCGGCGATGCTGAAGTTCGGGCAGGCGCGGCTCTGTCCACCAACGGTGGACCAGATGGCAGCGCAGGAAGCGGCGAAGATACCACCGGCTTATTTTGAGCAGGTTAAAAATGAGTATCGCCGGCGGCGCGATGTTCTCTGTGCGGAGTTACAAAAAATTCCCGGGATTGAATTCGTTTTACCAAGAGGTGCGTTTTATCTGATTGCCGGGCTGCCAGTTGATGATGCAGAAAAATTTGCGATATTCATGCTTGAGCAGTTTCAGCTTAACAACGAAACGGTGATGGTAGCGCCGGGCAATGGATTTTACGCCACGCCCGGGCTGGGCAGCAATGAGGTGCGGATCGCCTATGTGTTGAAATGTGATGAGCTGGTGCGAGCGGTACAGGTACTGGGTGCGGGGCTGAAAGCATA
>JGI24721J26819_10005974_pt1 | contig 11996 bp, 22 predicted proteins | sample YelNatPaOPGAMG01_FD_26819 | JGI IMG/M metagenome (IMG submission 26819)
GAGTTCTCGTGCGTGCCTCCTGTGCGATTCGTATTGTCGACTCTTCGAACGCCCGTGTACAAGTCCACCATATCTCCCGAACAATGTGTCATCAAGTGAGACGAACACAAGTCCGTCCAGCTATAAGCGTTCGCGTCCTATTGGGAAACCCGCAGTGTGTTGTCGAACGAACGATAGAGACCCATGGAAGCGTGCTCTTTTCTTTGTCCACCCAAGTCTCATCTCCTTCGGTTGTCTCAACAATACGGAAACTTCACATCCTGGGGATCCGTGGTTGGTNCCCCCTGGAGAGCGTACGAAGTGGAATAGATTGACAAGGAGACAGCCCCGTACACGGAGCAGAATAAGTCCTTTTTCGCGTGCAGGACGCTCATGAAAAGGACGACAGGGAAGGTGGTTCATCCGCCTGCAGAACATAGAATGACAGACATGAACAAATAAGGTGTTTTGGCGAGCAATCTGCTATAGCGTACTATATTTCTGCGGCCTTTCTTCATCTTACAGAAAAAATTCTTCTCGTTCGATACCTGCGAAAGAAGCAAACCAAAAACAAAAAGTGTTTGCTCTTCCAANTGTGCTGCAATTCACTGCTTTAACTGCGGCGCATATCGAGAATCGAGGTCCTATTTCATTNCANGGCATATGACTATATTTTACAGCACTGAATAGCGCTGTCGTAGATGATCATAAAGAAACGATAAACGTTTCAAGAGGATATAATGTATTCATATATCTATTCATAGGCGACTCCGAGCCTCGTTTGACGGCCCCCGGCTACCTGCTTGAGCTTTCCCTTGAGCAAATCGAGCGTGAGAGGCTGCCNTACAAAATTNGACCGCCCCAGCTCCTCGGGGCTCGTATTCTGCACNACACNTCGTCTGATATGGATGGACGCAATGAAGTCTCGGCTCTCGAACTCCACACGTTTATTGCCTCTGGTGGAACTCGCAATTGCAAGGATAGGTAGACCTCGTGCACTCTGTGCCACTGCGGCTTCGTCATGCTCTCATTGCGCGAACACATTTCCCCACCTATCTCCCCTTTTCTTACCCTTCTTCTTCGTCACTTGCTCTTCTTCGCTCGATTGCCGGCGAGAAGAGGATTTTTCGTCCATCCCCGACTACCGAAGATAACCGCATNCCGGGGCCCNCGAGTTGCGTATCGATACCGTTCCCTTGGAATTTTCGTTTCTTCAACTGAAGACACTGCTCTATGCCGTTAGGTGAGGACCTTCCCGCACCGAGCAGCACATGCGGAAGAAAGACAAAATGCGCCCCGATGTGTCACCGTGCGCTGAATGCTTCAGCGATTCGNCCGGTGGAACGGTCATTAGGTTTCACGATAGAAAACATTCCGCCGATGCAGTTGGAACACGGAGCGCACGGAGGAATGAAAAGCAGCTTTGCCCCGAAAGAATCAGCAAAAGCTCGACCGCAAGGGTAATAATGAAATGTCACGCTGTCCAAGAGAAGAATATCGCCAGACGCCAGGGGAAAAGTCTTTTGTGATTTGACGAAGTGGTTGGTGCTGCTGTATGAGCCTTCTCTACGAGCGAAAACCGAGGCATCCAAATGAATCCACTCTAGCGAGAAGAGATTGGTCCGCGCTCTCTTCGGGTTCGATCGTGGATACATGGGGCTCCCTGCCCCGCGAATACCCATGTACATTCCGACCGATTCTTCTGGAACAAGTCTCATTGGCTGGAAAAATGAACCGACGTCCCTAAGGATCATACCGATTGAGACGTTCTAGGAACACTGTAGATGCGATTTTGGTGCAAGATGGCCGTGACTGACGTTGGAACTTTTCTGCGATTGTACCCATCGTTTTCAGGATCAGACGAATTTGCTGTTAAGAAACAGAGATGCCCCAGGTGGCTTCGATTGAGGGTTTTACTTTCAGCAAAAGATGATCAATGATCCGTTTTCTACCATTTACAGAAACCAGTCCTTGAGAATGATAGTTTTTGAGCGCAGCTCGTATACTTGTTTCGTTCAGTGGCCCTCGACCATCTGGTTTCTGTGGTGTGACTGACCTTAATGTGGAAACCAGTCTTTCTTGCATTATTATGTAAAGAATCTATTCTACAGGCGATTAATCTAAGATCTATGAGGTACGTTCGATAGTGACTTCGATCTCCCGCTAAATACCGCAGTAATTTGGAAAAGAATTGAGCTAGAAGAGTCGAATAATATTACAAAAGCGCGCCACTGGATGACGCCTTTCAAAAACCTCTTGGCAGCTTTTCTTCCAGCGGTAATGGACTTTAGCGCTGCTTCAGGAGGAGACGACCACTTGAATCATTTATATGAGAAAGGCCTGCTCGTGAGGCCCGGAGATTTGCGTAGAGTTTTGAACGAAACTTCTCAGTGTACTCCCAACGGTCTCTACCAAGCTGATGGTACGGGCATAGTACGCTCGGCCCGAGTACAGCAGAGAAGGCTTATAGTGTTGTTGCCCGCAATCCTGCAGATTGAGACAGTAAAGGGAACCGGAAACGATGAGTCGGACAAGTTGCTGACTTTTGGTTGGATAACGGGAATGAAAACAGCCACACCGCACTTGAACTTTCTCCGCACAGATGGACGTCACGTATGTCTTAGAGGACGTTTTATCCGTCCAAGAAATACAATTTTGATCCTGAAAAATATGAGTGGATTCCAAAGAAAGCGTCTACTTCGAGTAGAAGATGTCATCGAGGAAGTTCTTGTTTTTGATGGGCAATTGATAGAGACGGATGATCAAGGTCATCCTTCAGATAGACCAGAGCACATAAGGGCAGTGCGTCGCATAGCGTGCGCTACACCGAAAATTGTGGTGACTGCAGATAATGCAGCACCTGGCCAATCCGGAGGTCCTAGCGTACCAGAAAATATGCAAGGAAGACATGTGGGGCAGGCGCTTGAGTGTACCTTAGTCTGCGAGGAAATGCGCGCCCGTGGTGAGCTATCACGAATCCCTGCCGGAGGTTTGACTGGACATCTCTCTGAGGAGGAGCAACTTCAACTGAGTGAACAGCATAAGAGGCTCTATACGGTGATAGAGGAAACGTTTGCTGCCCATGCTATGATTGATATGAACTGAATTACGCAAGACATTGCTGTCATCGGGATGTCGCATCATATGGCACGGAAGCTTCCCATTAAGGACTCATGAGACAAATCACAATTGCTGCTTCATTAACTGGGCCATAACGTGTGCCATTTTCAGCTGTTTGGACATCCGTAAGGCGCAGCAGCAAAAGTGCCTGCCGAGGGAGACGCTTGTCCAAATACGAGGCAGTAGACCAAACGAGAATTACGTTTCCATCTCGGTCGCATGCCAATTTCGTCCTGAGCGTTTTTTTAAACATGATGCAGACGACGTTTTGTACTTTCTGGGAGATGGTGGCCGTGGAAAGCTCTGAAACGAGTTTGAGAATCAGGGAGCGTGTATCATTTATTTCGTCGTTCCTCTCATTATCTGGAATTGAGTGTCTTATGTGCGCATCTAAGAGCATGAATGTAATATATAAGAATGGGTCGAATCAACTTCGCAAGACCGGAGAACTACTGGGCGACAGCAAATTACGATTTCTTTCAGAGTCCGGCGTAGTTGTGGACTAAGTGTGGGACGCCCGCAGATCTTTGTCAAAAGGTGCCTCTACATTTGATTTATGCACAGCTATGCGGAACTGTTTGCAAACAGTGAAGAATATAGCGGATTATAAGAGGCTGAGAGCAGATAATCTTTTGCTTAAAATGCTTAATCAGAACGGACCACGCGAAATTTCAGACAAGCTTTGTGGTTGCAAAGAGAAGTGGACCACCGTGATCGGATCTTACGCAGGCCAAATTCGAGTTCGCAGCAGGGCACGGAAATTTGGCTGTTTCATTACGTAAAGGTTAGTGAAGGGGATGCACCCCTCTGAGTTACATTCATTCAGACTGTGGGGTTTATAGCTTGACTGTGACAGTAAGAAAGTAAGTCCGAAAGCTGCGTGTGCGTTTTCGTCGCAGAGAAGGGCGATTCATAAACAAATATGTTTCTTGCCAGATATTGTGACGTATTCGAGATACACAGAAACCGCGATCTTCTTCCTTCTAAACCAGCTTCCATGAAGCGAGCGNACAACGTGTCCCTCTGAGCCTGGATAGCAGCGTTCATGGTTTGCATCAAGAATCACTCAGTGCCAAGAGAGCGTGATGANCAACTCGCACTTCGTGGATTGATGATAATGGAGGCCCTTATTCGATCAAACGCAAAGATGTACATTTGCAAAGTGGAGGACTCGTACACCTAAATATTTTTCACTGTTCAGCGAGTATGTTGCGCCAAGTGAGCATACAAATCAAAAAAAATGCGTGAAAAAATTGCCGCATCCATCANCAAGGCGACCAACATTGGCGTATAACGATGCGCATAAGTGCAATGGCGGGAAACGCAGAAATCAGCTGTCTCTACAGATATTCCCTTTTAAAGCAAACAGAACAGAGGGAGGAAATGGCATGAAATCTGCAAGGGTAACAGTGTAGGGGCAGGACCCTGTGGGTACCATTTGCTCACGCGCTAGGGTACCGAAGTCAGCACTAAATGGAAAAGATCNACGCAGACTGACACCGGCGTACATTCTCGTGTTTGGGTTGCTTCCCAATGAAGTCCAAACCAGCCTTTGAAGTATTTTTCTCTACATCCGCTTCCTTCTTGCTCGATCCTGGTACCGACTTTAAATACGCTTGTTTCACATACAACTCCAGTTTTGATGGTAGCAGCCGAAAGATGTTGATGGCAGTGTGAGGGTCCCTGTTTCGGTGCCTCCGCCTGTAGTCCCAGCATTTGATGCTCATATGGCATTTGCCATCTGCGTTGAGCTCGCCAGTTTTATAATCGCTGTACATTGCCTCGTTGCGCTCTTCGTGGATGTGAAACTATTCTGCGGTTAGGTGTTCCTATGCGTCCACCACAGCTCGCAATCCGTGGGCGGCCCTGTGGCGCTTGAATGCTTGCGTCAGCGTATGGTCCACGTCGTTGATGGGTACAGAAGGCTCTCCTCGGTGCCGTCCGCCAATTCCGCGCCCGATACCGTACCCAGCAATCAGGAGCTTTTTCTGCACGACAACCTCAACGAGTGTTCTGTCCGGCGCACACGCAAGTTTATGGTCTTATTTTTCGTAAGGGCTCTGTGGAAAGCGGTGTCGTCCTTGATAAAGCGAGTACCGGAAGGAAAATCATCAAATTCGAAGATCAAGTCTGGAAGTTTCGACCCGAGAACGCTCTCTTTATGCAACCTGGCGACGCATTCTCCTGTGAAAGTGACTGCCACGATGACTGGAGTCCATCTCAAAGACCCTTTTCCAAGCACACGGCAGAGACGAGGGCCCCTTGGGGCATACTCCGTGGTGCGTGTCATGCTGCAGGCGAATGCTGTTTCGTCGATGACCGCAAAAGAGTGGCGGGATTTGTCCCTCGAACGGGATCGATTATCAGAAGTGACAAGTTCGGTGAACGCTCTGCATGATGTTGTGAGCAAGTCGTCAAAGGACTAGGTTGCGTGCTTTTCCTCACCAATCCAACCGCGCGAATTGCTGCGCCCACGAGATGACCTGGAACAGAGTGATCAACAACTTGAAGAGCGCCTGGTTTGAGCATGCTGCGCATGAGGAAATGAGAAGAGTGGAGAATTATACGTCTGCACTGAATAATGAGGTTGCTTATGTTCTTTTACGAACCATTGCTCGAGTGCTCTGCGAATCATCTTGATTGCGGCAAGGTAAAGAATTCCAGCGGCAAATAGTTGATGGAGCCACTTCGGAAAGACGACAGAGAATTCTAGAGCTACTTATGAATCCGTGCATCCTTATGGCTGCACTTTGAATGTCACGGCTGTACATCTAACAGAGGTTTGGAAAGATATCGAGAGGAAAAAGCTCCATCNAGTTCAGTGCTCCATGTTGATCTGACATGGGCGTCGTCGTCGAATGAACTCGTATCACCGCTGTGCGCGTATCGGGGCNCGTGACTACGCGAGCTCGGGTTCCGCGCCGGCGAAGTTCAGACCGCGAGCTCCGTATCGGTTAATCCATCTTCGAGAGCCGCGACAAAGAAAGCTTTTCCAGGATAACTTTTGAGGCCGAATCTCGTACAGAAATGTTTGTGACTAGCTTCCAACTGCAACCAAAGGGTAAAGGATCGTTCCTGGCGCGCTCGGCTGGCTCGCGGAGTAGCCTCTCGCATTGTGGCAACTCGGGAGGCACTGTAGCGAAGCTAGAGAACGCCGCATTGGACAGAAGGCAGTTGTTACAGGGGCTTTTGGTCGCGGCGGTTGCCGTGTTCGCAGGGAAGGCGCAGCCAGCTCATTCAGGCAGTGAGCCTAAAATGAGTTTCTTCGGAGCGGACGCGCCATCTAGCCCGTTTAGTTACAACGAGTCGCAGAAGGAGCCTCTTTTCAAGGGAATCACCCCCGAGCTCCTCGAGGAATACCGGCTTGCAATCAGCGAGGCAAAGAAGCGAATCGAAGACTCGGGTGAAGCGATATCGACGAAATCGTGGGAAGACGTGCGAAGTGCGCTAAGACTTGCGCTTGGAACCTTGCGGAGCGTCTGCAGCAAAGTAAACGCTTATGCAGCGGCCGAGGCGACGAAGCAGGAGAAGAAGAAGATAGAGAAAGCGTATCGTGACTTCTTGAAAACAATCGAGGATATGGACTATGCAGCTCGTATGAAAGACCCGGATCGTGCAGAACGGCTTCGTACCGCGAGTATTGCTGCGCTCGATAATTGGATGTCCACTGTTGGCATCTAATTGTGGAATTATTAGAGGGCTGGCGCTCGTCGCAAGAATTTCACCACATTACTCCAGGTTGCGGCCACCGCTTAATGGGAAGTTTCCACAGGAGCAAGAGAGTTGATAGGTTTTTTCATTCGCATAAAATGAGAGTCGTGTTAAACATTCAACTCTAATGAACGGATATTCGAATTGTCGGAGATGTAGAACGTGTTCGTCGATTTCTGTTTGAGGTAGCTTCGCACTCTGCGTGAACCAAGCTTTCAGGGTAGTTCTCCAGAAACGCAGAGCGCACAAAGCTGGGTAGTAAATGTCCCGTCAGCGGGCGAGTTGTGGTTTTATGTTGCTCTCATGAGTATCAAAAACCTGGACCGGTTCTGCGATATCTCCTATGCGCTCATAGCGTTAAACAAGGCGTTGTGCATTCGAGCGGTGTTAGGTCCCCTGTCAAGGAGCCCTGTGCAGAGTACCGCGGACGCACCACACAAAGGATACTGGCAAGCCGCAGAGGACGCTACGAGCGGGCAGCGTTTAAGGCGCGAGTCGCCCGCTCACGGACGCTCGAGGCACACTTCCCGAACCGGATACGGNTGCTAGCGAAGTATCGCTCCGTCGAAGTACTATGTCGTACNGCTGCANGCTCGTTCAGTTTCTCCTTTAGCAGTCTTTGGTGCCTCGGAAATCGGATCGCCTGCCTAGCGTGCCGTTTATTGTCTGATCGGGTGGCGGTCGTCGACGACTACGCCCTACTGGAAACTACGGTTGCGGCATCTGTTGTTGTGGTTGTCGACGTAGTCGTCGTCGCTCACGCTGCTCATTACCGTGGATTACTGCAGTGCACTCTGCTGCATTGCACTGCAGATCGAGCCGCTGCTGCGCGACGTAGTGCATACCAGGAGGCACGAGGCCGTCGGCGTGCGCACGAACACGAGGCTGTGCACAGCATAACTGTTTACGTAGGGCGTTGGTGCCAGGAGCGTTGTCTNGTCCAGGTGGTGAGCGGCTGTTCGCGACACTAGGTCGAACTGGCTTATTCAAGACGGCAGCCTCACTGCCTGATTTGCTGAAGAGTTTCTGGTCGCGTTTCCCACTGGAGCTTTCGCGTGACAAATCCAAGTGCGCATCCGCTGGACCTCATAAGAGAGGAGCATCTTACGCTCCGACAGCCTTTAAATACGTTTGAAAATGCCACAGGGAGACTATATAGAAGAGTTTCGGAGACGTTTTGGTGAGCGGCCCGATCAACGCGAAAAGGAGCGGAAACGCCGCGCCCGGGAACCGCACAAAGTTGCTGTCAGATCTAAGGAGTTAAGGGGATTGAAGGCAAAGATTTTCCATCGTGAGCGTTTCAAAGAAAAGATACGTCTACGAAAAGAGGAACGGGCCCTCAAACTCAAAGATGCAGTAGCGAAGAAGAACGACACAGGAGAAGATCGACTCAAGAACGCGATTCCCGCGTACCTGCTCGATCGTGAAGATTCCGTTCGAGCTAAGGCTCTCACGAACACAATAAAACAAAAGAGAAAGGAGAAAGGTGGAAAGTGGGATGTACCTCTGCCGAAGGTGCGACCACTTCCAGATGACGAGGTCTTCCGGGTCATAAAGACAGGAAAAAAGGCAAAGCAGAAGGAATGGAAGCGTATGGTGACCAAAGTGACCTTTGTTGGCGATGGGTTCACGAGACGACCACCGAAATACGAACGTTTCATCCGACCAATGGCTCTCCGTATGCGCAGGGCCAACGTTACTCATCCCGAACTCAATGTAACTTTTTCTCTAGAGATTCTTGGGGTCAAGAAAAACCCCAGCAGTCCGCTTTACAGCCAGCTGGGGGTCATTACTCGTGGCACCATTATAGAGGTGAATGTGAGTGAACTAGGACTTGTTACAACTTCTGGGAGAGTTGTTTGGGGAAAGTATGCCCAGGTGACGAATCAGCCAGAGCTCGATGGAACTATCAACGCGGTAATGCTTGTGTGACAGAGGACTCGTACACATTCTCATGCGTATTCACATCACATTCGGAGGTGAAGCCCGCCCCGTAGTCTTTTCATCAAGTGCTCGCTTGGAACAAAGTTGTTTCAGTAATAATCATAAGAGATTGAAATTTTGCGGCACTCCACATCATACGGCTCTGGACGAAAGCCGAGTGTTCCGTGCATTTTGTTTGCATAATCGCAGCATTCCGATGAATCTGAAGCGTGTGCCGAAAGCTCGCAAAAATGGGTCTTACAGTGATATGGGTCACAATTCGCGAATTCATCGCGGCCATGGAGCCGGGCATTTCAGTGGGCGCCACGAATGAATACTTTGCAGCGTTGGACAGAATACGGAAGCAGTCTCGCTTGGACACGATGAAGCCGACCGAAGACCCTCCTGCGGGCGCTAGCAATGATGGCTACATTTTTTGGGAGGGAATCGACATACATTCTCAGTAACTTTGTAGAATGGAACAAAAACATCGTTCACCAATGGCCCGGAAATCCGTTGCCGTAGTGCGAATAAGCGCCCTAGCCNCGCTGGATTGCTGTACTCCACCATACTAGTGCCTTGTTCTAGGCAAGTATCCGTCTCCTCTTTTTTAGGCACTGTTTTTTTCATCGTGAGTCTTCAACGTTTCAGAATAATGTCTAAACTGAGTACCAAACGATTCTCTCGATTGTTTGCGCAAAACGAAGCCGCCATATGCTCTGGAACCACGTAACATCTCTGCATGTTGATCGACGCGTTCCATTCTCGGTACAGCAAGTGCTTTTACGTATTTCTGTTGGTAGAATCTCACCAAAGCATGCTGTTTACCTTAGATTGCCTCGCCGTCTGAGGTTGGGCGAGATACGAACCACTTTCTTGCACATCCATTTCTGTTTCAAAATATTCTTCTCTGAAAGTTTCAGCGTGTACCCACGCTCGCGAAGCGTGCTTGTCGTCTTGAAAGTCTTGACGGGAATCGCACAGAATCAATTCCTGCTTGGGCTGTGTGGTCTCATAGAACGAAGTGATGTGCAGGCACTGCGCGCTGCAGCAAGTCTAGTGCCATAGCCTACAGTCAATCAACGAGATTGATAAGCTATTTCTTTTCTAACAACTTTGAAGAACTTTTCGATTGCAAGCATCATGTCGCCGTACAAACGAAACCGTTGGTGACTGCAGCCTGCTCTCGTGTACTCCGCCATAGGATCGTCTGCATAAGCTATTTTCACACGCACGTACTCTCTGAATGAAGCGTGCAGCACATCGCAGTCTCCTCGAATCGGAGCATAGAGCGTGCAGATGGGTCCTGAAACCGGAATTCCCCTCGGTGGTACGCTTCCTGTCGTCCGTCATGTCCGGCATACAATACTTCCGAGCCTCGCAAATCTTGATCAGCTCCAGCTGCTTACCCTTCAGGTCTTTGGCTGCGTCCTCTTGCTTTGGACTTGCGGCGACCGCCATCATGCCTTTCAGCTCGGACCGATGAACACCTTGGATTCCTTCTCTTCATCCGCCTTGAACGGTTAGAAATGTTTGTCGCTGCTCAACTGAGGCATACGTTTCATGAAATACATGTAGACTGATATACCATCGTGCTCACTTGTCCGTTTAGTCATCACTTCAGTTCCGCCGCGCGCACGAGAATCCTTGAACCAGTGCCGCCAATGTTCACAGCGAAGTTGNATGCATACTGCATACCTGATCGCCGAGACCAGCAGTTGTTCAAAGAGCACGCGATGATATACAGTACGCAAGTGTCTACAGTGACATGTCGAAATGTACCATGGGAATTTGGACAGGTGGCAGCCCTGCGCCCGGCACTCCTACAAACAGTTGCTCGACGAATTGCTTCAAGTCGAGGAAAGCTACGCGAAACNTCCCNNAGCGAAAGGCTACGCGATCCCGAATGACGTTCAGCATCTCACGGTACGGAAGTTTCTCCCTGCCAGTGTGTTTCAGTGCCCAAACGACGATAACATTTTGAGATGGAATTTTTTGCCAGAACAGTTTCTCGTTCGCCGCCCTTCTTGTCCTCTGTTCCGGCGGATTTGAACCTTCTTTGTCTTGTGGATTCTTCTCCTTCTCTGCTACTTGGTGCAGTACCATGTCTACGTTCACTGGACTCTGCGTGTGCTTTCTTCCGCGGCAGTGAGAAGGCTCTGGTGGACGGTGGTGCTCAAATACGCATTCTCGATGTATACATCTATTCTGCCTTACGTATCTTCTCGTCATATTCTCCGTGGTGAGCATGCCCACAGGCCGAGGCGAGCATTCCTTCACCTGTCCGGGCAAGAGCACACAAGCTACAAAGCAGTTCAGGGCTGGTGAATGTAGAACAAGATTTGTGGAAAAATGACACGCTGGAGAACGGTGTCATGGATGTGAACGGATCCACGATCGATACGTGAGCGTAAAAATAGTTTTGACGACATAGAATACTCCTTCTACTGGACTGCACAGCGGAGATTACAGTGGAATGAAAAGCAGGCCAACGTCAGAGTCAGCCCCGCAATACTTGACCGTCTTTGAGTGCTGGAAAGCGACTTTGCCGTTGGGCATGATAGAAGAATGTGCGACAGTGAAGCCACTCAGTAGCTCTACGATGGATGAGGCTTTGAACGATTCGGTCTTTTTGGCGATTTGTGGTCGACTAGAGGATCGAATCGCAGCCAGGGCTGATGTTTTCGGAGTTCTCGTGCGTGCCTCCTGTGCGATTCGTATTGTCGGCTCTTCGAATGCCCGTGTACAAGTCCACCATATCTCCCGAACAATGTTCATCAAGTGAGACGAACACAAGTCCGTCCAGCTATAAGCGTTCGCGTTTCCGCATAAGACCAATCAAGTACTCTTGGACGCACCACTGTCCAGTACAGAACCGTTTTTACTGCGTTATCCATCGGTGTCTGTTCAGTACTGTTCTTATTAACCGAACGCAAATATGGCATCCTGTGGCCACCTCGGTAGTCTTCCGTAGAGTACGCCTGCAATGAAAGGTATTGAAGATGAGAAAGTCTTACAACAAGAGTCCAATTAGTTCTGCTTTGTGCGTATGTAGCATAGGATAAGGTCTTCGAGAACTTGAGCTCATTCACCATCTAACGGTAGGATGACTGATTTGAGTACGGAAATCCGTTTTTCGCGAAGTATGACTGACGTCTTAAAGTGCTTCTACGATATTTCTTTAATCTTTGGGACGCATCTTTTTTTTACTGGTTACAAGCGAGAGAAAAAACAAAAGCATAAAGAGCGTGCTCGTTAAGATG
>JGI24721J26819_10005986_pt1 | contig 11981 bp, 6 predicted proteins | sample YelNatPaOPGAMG01_FD_26819 | JGI IMG/M metagenome (IMG submission 26819)
GCGCGAATCAACCCGCCGGTCATGCGGTCCTGGGCGGCCGTCAGGAGTGTTTGATAAACGTCATCCGATTTCCAATGGGCCAATTCTTCAGCTACGGTGCTTCTTACAGCATCTTCTGCCAGAAGCGCCGCGGGATCTTCCGGGCGGTGGAAGTCGCGAAAGTACGCCATTAGTTCCTGCCTGGCACCAAGTGTGCCCAAAGCTCGTGCCGTGCGGCATCTAGGCAGAGCCACGGTGCGAGGGCGAGTGGCCAGCAGGTGATGGGCCAGCACTGGAATGGCAGGCGGCCCAAGCCCAATCAGCTGGAATATGAATGCATCGCCGTCCATCAGGGAATCCAGAGCCGCCATCCACTCCTGCAGGCTGCGCGAGTTGAGCAAAGATGGCATTGGTTCCTGCATGATTCAGAACTCTTTCGATGATTGGATAGCCTTGGGTGTCTGGTTCGGAGCGGGTAGAGTGGCGAGAACTGCATTCATCATGAACCTACCTCCGCGCAATGCAAGTGCAGCTTGTTGATGAGGAGAGCCGGGAAGCGAAAAAAGCCTGGTAGGACCTCATCAGGGGTCGTCATGGGCCGGGCCGCAGGAGCGGTAGGAGACAACGGTTGTGGCGAACCCTTTCGCCATGCAGCCTTGCCGCGGAGGCAACCCTGTCTATGTAGTTCAGCAATGTGGCTGAGGGAGGATGGCTGCCTGAGAGGAACTTGCGGACAGAGCTCAGGCGTCACGAAATGAGCGCTGAAGATAGCGGACATGGCCGTGGAGGCATGGATCTGCATGACAATGGTTAAGATGCGGCTCAATGGCAAGGCATGTTCCATGCCTGAATGACCCTGGTTTCGCGCTCGAAACCGAGGCGGCTGATGGTTCCTGTACCGAGAACGAAGGATCGTCCCCTGTTGGGGGGAGCGTCGATCCACACAGCGGCCAGTATGCGGAGAAAATGAGCGTGGGAAAAGAGTGCCACATTGCCCCCCGCCAACATTGCTCGATGGATAATTTTCTGTGCGCGCAGGGCGACTTGCTCAAGGGATTCTCCACCCGGCGGGATGTCATCCCAGATCGACCAGTTAGGATTTTGAAGGGTCGATCGTATCTCGTTGGTGGTACGTCCTTCATATTCGCCGTAATCCCATTCGCTGAGGTTATCGTCAACCTGAACACTGAGATCGAAGCCGGCGAGCCTGGCAGTTTCCAGAGCCCGCTGCCGTGGACTGCTCAAGACGAGGGAGAAGTATCTGTTCTCCAGGCAGCCGCGCATGGTGGTGGCTTGCTCTCTTCCTCTTTGAGTGAGGGGAATATCGGTTTTGCCTGTATGGGCTCCTGACACAGACCACTCGGTTTCTCCGTGTCGAATGAGCCATAGTAGAGGGGTTTCAGAGGGGTGGATGCTGCCAGGCTCTATGGAATTCACGATGGATGGTTCTCCTGCGGAAGTGGTTTGGATGAAGCGAGCGTGTGCCCCGGCATCCGCCGCTGATGGATGGAAGCCGGAGCACGCTGCTGGAATGGCGCACATTCGCCAAGGAAAGTGAGTCATGCCTTGACATGTTGTTCGCGGATGACAGACGAAGATTGATACCAGTCTTCGCGGGTAAGTGGTAGGTGGCTGTTTCCATTTTCAGGACGGCTTAAGAGGGTTTGATAGACGGCGATGTCACCCCTTCTGAACGCGGCCGCGGAGCCCGCCATGTAGAGAAGCCAGACGCGATAGGTGGACTCAGGGACGATGCTCAAAAGGGTATCAGCATTGGCGCGAAGGCGTTCAACCCAGCACCGCAAAGTGAGTGCATAGTGTTCTCGTAAATTGTCTACGTCGCGAATTTCAAAGCCGGCCATTTCAGCCGCGCGCGAGGCTTGAGAAATGGTGGCCAGTTCGCCGTCAGGAAACACGTATTTTCCGATGAAGGTAGCATTGCGCGGAGGACGCAGGAGCAAGACATCGCGCAGGAAGGGGACTACGATGCGGTCAAGCAGGGATGCGTTCGGTTTGGCGACTGCCTGCGCTCTGGCTATGCCGTGGTTGAGGAAGACGCCGCCGGGCTTGAGCAGACGGTAGGCAGTATTGAAGTAAATGGGAAGGTTCTTCAGTCCTACGTGTTCAAACATTCCGATACTGGCAATTCGGTCAAAAATATCGAATTCCTGCGGTGCCTTGCGATAATCCATGAGGTTGACGCGGCAGCTTTGCGCCAGGCGGGCCCTCTCAATGCGAGCAGCAGCGACCTGAGCCTGCTCATGGCTGAGAGTGATGCCGTGGGCGTACACGTTGTATTTGGAAGCGGCATGCATGATGAGGCTTCCCCATCCGCAGCCGATATCGAGAAATCTCTGGCATGGTTNTAGTCGCAATTTGCGGCAGATGAGATCGAGTTTGTTGCGCTGTGCAGTATCCACGTCGTCGAGCGGGGATTGGAAGTAGGCGCANGAGTAGACGAGCGATTCGCCCAGCCAAGGCTGGTAGAACTCTGCCGGTTGATCGTAGTGGTAGGAAATTGCTTTTTGATCTCTTTTTGCCGAGTGGCGTTTTCCTTCGGTCCACCATTGTCCGAGGCCGAACATCATTCCGGAGACAATTTCGAGAATCTGGCGCCGTCGTCCTTTGGGGCACCGGAAGATGTGTTCTGCGATGGTAAAGACGGAGAAGATGTCACCTTCGACATCGATCTGTTTTTCGATGAAGGCTTCTCCGAGGGTAACTTCGCTGGGGTGCGCGATCAGTGTGCGGAATGCATCAGAGGAGTTGAATACGATGGTGCAGACGGGGCGATCAGCGCCGGGAGAATGCCAGAACCAGCCGTCCCACAGGCGCACGCAGAATGGGGGGCCGTCGTATCCGGCGAACAGGGTTCGAAAGACTTTCAACCTTTGGGACTGTGCTGATTCCTGATTCATGATCCCCTCTTTCGCTCATTCTGCTAAGGCGGCCATGCGGTCGCCCAGATGCTTTTGGACAGGCAGGCTGCCGGTTTGAAGGACGTTGATCAAGGCCTTTTGATCCTCAGAAGCAAGCGGCATTTCCTGAATCTCGCTAATGGTCTGATCGAGTGGATAGTCGTATTCCTTGAGAAGTACCTGGCCATCTTCCCAAACGGCGTAGCAGGCAAGAGGGCGTCCCGTCTTGGGTTGTCCGAGGCTGCCAGGATTGATGATGGTGGTTTTTCCGACAGACTTCACAAATGGGGTATGAGTATGGCCGACGACGAGAAAGTCAGAGGCTGTCAATGAGACCTCTGTTTCCCATTGATTCGAGTTGGCGGGGCAGTAGCCGAACAATGGGTTGGTGGGAACGGCGTGAACGAGATAGAATCGGGCGCTGCCAACGCTTGTTTCCCAACGGATAGGAAGATTCCGCAGGTAGGACGTATCAGCGGGGGAGCATATCTCCTGCGTGTATCGACGTGTTTCTGATGCGAGTCTCTGGAAGGGCGGGGAGCATTTTGGATCGACATCGAAGCCGACGGCGTGGTCGTGATTGCCGCGCACAACGACGGTTGCGTCTTTTCGGACAGACTGAATGACCTCACGCGGTTTTGGGCCGTAATCTACGAGGTCTCCCAGACACCACAGTTGATCGTAGGTGTCCTCGGGAAGTGCCTGCAGCGCGGCAAAGTTGGCATGGATGTCAGAAATGATAATGATCTTCACACAAGCCTCCGAGCAGAAAAATCAAGGTGATTTTCTGCTCAACATGATTTGGGTGAGGCTCTCGTGCGGGGCGGGATACGTCCTGACGATTACCTCGCCAGGGGTCATCATCCGCCCATCCAAGAAATGCAGGAAAGGACAGCTATTAAGGCGAACCCCTTCGCCTTTAGCTCTTTGACTAAGGAGTATAGCAAGAGGAACAGCGGTTGTCTTCAGGCTTGTTCGAAGACGAGTGCTGTAGGGGAAGAAGAGGAATGGATTACACGGAGCAGGCAGGATGTGAAGCATGGATCTGCACTGGATTACGTGGTGAATGAAGGAGCGTTTCAGGTGTGCTTCGAGATGGAGGACGAGGAGGAAGTCATCCGAGCCATTCTGAAGAGGGGACTGCGGAATTCAAAACTGCGGGCAGATATGGAACGAAGTCATTTGATCAATCTTTTCGAGTGGCTTCGACGTTTTCCTGATCTTGCGGAGGCTTATGCGTCTTTGGATGAGCAGCGGATGGTCCGTCGATGATTGATGTGGTGGGGTTCCTTCGCGTGCTTCCATCTGGAAAAAATGCAAACTTGCGCTCCATTCATACTCCGCAATGCAGGGGCAGAGCCGATTCCACGGCTTGGCAGCGCTTTGTTGTCGCGTTCATGAGAGGCCTTTGGAATCAGTGGCGCGAACGTTCAGTAACACATCCCCTGGTATGTTTCCTATAATCGGCTCTCGTAGATTGCTCGATAGGGAAGAATCGGCAATTGACTTTGTCTTACTGGTTGGTGTGATCCGATTTCCAATGGGCCAATTCTTTGGCCGCCTCACCTCTTACAGCGTCCTCGGCCATGAGGACCGCAGGATCTTCAGGGCGGTGGAAAAGGCGAGAAATCAGACTCAAAATTGAGTGCTTGTTTGCGGTGGCCGCGGCACTGTCCAACAATTGGGACTTCGTGCTGCTGTCTGCAACCAACTGCGATCCCAAGCATTATGACGCCGTACAACCTGGCAGACCGGGCCTCCGTGTATCACTTTCGTATCACAATGGCTCTGAACTGCACCAAGAAAACCCTGATTAAGTCTTTTGTTTTCCTGGTGAGCTCGGTGGGACTCGAACCCACGACCCTCGCCTTAAAAGGGCGGTGCTCTACCAGCTGAGCTACGAGCTCTTCCTTTTCAAGATTAACACAGTGCTAACGACGCCATTCCAGTAACCACCCGTGTGGTAACTGAAGCGGAATATACGGAACGGGGAAAATTTCATAAATTCAAATTACGCAAGCTCTGCCGCCGACTTCCGCCAGGAAGTTGCATTCAAACAGCGCAAAACAAGGCAATAACACGGGTTCCCTGGCTTCATTGCACGAAAGTGGCACCTTCGTTAGAAAGGGTGTTATTGAGGTCTAACCATCCTGCCACTAATCTGTAAGCGTACAAAGGCTGAGGAGCTGGCAGTGAGCGCGGAAAGAGCACCGAAGAACATGGACGATGCAGGTGACATGAGCGATCCGAAGCACCAGGGCTCGTCCTCGAAAACGAGCGCCGCGGACGACGTTGCGACCTTGTATTCCTGGGCCAATCTGCATGGGGCCAAGTACCGCGACTTTACCGCGTCGCGCCTGGAATTGCGCATGCAGGCCCGGCGGCGCGCCGAAGAGGCCGCCGAGCAGGCGCCTGCCAAGGCTGCGAACGTGATGCCCGCGCCCATCATTGACGAAAATATTCGCGTGGGAGGGTGGCAGGAGGCTGCGCAGCCGGAAGAGGCATCCCCCGTTGCATCGGAAGGGAAGGCCGCCGAGATCAAAACTCCGGTGCCCGAAGACGCAAGTCCTCGCCATGGTGGTTTTGAAGAGACTTCTGCCGAGGCAAAACACGACGACAACGGACCCATCATGCCCGCATGGCTGGAGCACATCCTGCCCGGGAAACGGCGTCGCGAAACGGAGTCTTCAGAGAAGGAAGAGGCTGTAGCCCCGCGTCCGGAATTCCCTGAAGAGTTGCAGTTGGCCGCGCCCGCTGAATCGGCCGTGGCACCGCATTCCTGGCCGGCAGCTCCTCGCGGACTCGGCGAGCGTCATGAGTATCCTGCCGAGATGCGCGAGTTGACTTATGAGCCTCGCCCCGCGCAACCGGCTCCCGTGGCCGCCCCGGAGTCCGTCGTTCGCGGCGGCAGCGAGTCGCGCTGGTCAGCCTTGCAGGATCTCTTTGACTCGGCCCGCCGCCAGGAGCCGGTCGTCTCTTCGGTACAGCGCCTTCCGGTTCCCGTGCTGGCCATTTTTTCCGTGGCCGGGGGTGTGGGTAAGACCAGCCTGACGGCCAACCTGGGCCGCGCGCTGTCTTCTTATGGCGAATGCCCTCTGCTCACCGAGACCTCGATTCACGGTGTGCTTCCGTTTTATTTCGGGGCCCAGAGTCCGCGGACTGGAGTGCTGCGCACCTTTGCCAGCAACTCTCCCCAGGAGGCTCCGGTCCAGATGCTTTCTCTCGACGGCGACCGCCACATGGCTGAGGGGGATCAGTCGAACTGGCTCTATGAAGATCTGCGCCAGTCGAGCCGTGAGGCCCGGCGGATTGTGATCGATGTCTCCGGCGGCATGCTTGGGCCTATCCGGCAGGTGCTGCGGCTCAACCCGGTGGTGGTGGTCCCTGTGCTGCCCGATGTCAGCTCGGTCGCCGCTCTGCAGGCCGTCGATGAACTGTTCCGCAACCAGCCTGACGCGACTGGGCGGAGAGTGGAGCCACGTTTCCTGCTTAACCAGTTTGATGCGTCATTGCCTCTGCACCGCGACGTCCGCGATATGCTGCTACAGAAATATGGCGAAAGGCTGTTACCCTTCGTCATACACCGCAGCCCGGCCGTCAGTGAAGCACTGGCCGAAGGGCTGACCGTATTGGACTACGCGCCGGCCTCAGAGGTCGCCAGCGATATCCTTCACTTCGCGGGCTGGGTACGCAGCCTTGCTAACGCCGGTGCCTCCGTTTCTCGCGGGGTGCGCTGGAGTGAGCGATGACGACTTTCGAACTATGGGAAGGCTTTGAATCGAGCGACCGCACGGGCTTCCGCCTGTTGCGCCTGGGGCTGGTTCTGTTCGGCATTGTCGTCATGGTGTTTCTCGCCGTGCTGCCGCTCACCTGGCCACAGCAGGGCGTGCTTGGCCTGCTTCTGGTGCTGCTGGCTATCTGGCTGGGGCGCGTCTCTGACTCCTACCTCATCACGCTGACCCTGATGATGATGTCGCTGTTTGCGACCTTTCGCTATGCATTCTGGCGCATCGGCACGGTGGTGGCGTTTTTTCAGGACCCCGGGTCAAAATACACTCCGGCCGACGCTTTCTTTATCGTCATCCTGGTTGGCGCGGAGGCTTATGCTTTCTCGATCCTGTTCCTTGGCTTCTTTCAGACCATCTGGCCGCTGCGGCGCGCTCCCGTGCCGTTGCCTGACGATCCTGAGGACTGGCCCCACGTCGATCTGCTGATTCCGACCTACAACGAGCCGATGAGTGTGGTGCGCTACACGGCGCTCGCGGCCCTCAATATCGACTGGCCGGCCGACAAGCTGCACGTCTACATTCTCGATGACGGCAATCGCCCCGAGTTCCGTGACTTTGCCGTGGAGGCCGGGCTCGGCTACATGACGCGCGACAACAATGCGCATGCCAAGGCCGGCAACATCAACCAGGCGCTCGCCCGCCTGGATTCGCCGTATGTGGCCATTTTTGACTCGGACCACGTGCCGACGCGCAGCTTTCTGCAGGTCACCATGGGATGGTTTCTGCGCGATGAACAGTTGGGCATGCTGCAGACGCCGCACCACTTCTATTCGCCTGACCCGTTTGAGCGCAATCTCGGCCAGTACAAGACCATTCCAAACGAGGGTGAGCTTTTCTACGGCATCGTGCAGGATGGCAACGACTTCTGGAATGCGAGCTTCTTCTGCGGCTCCTGTGCGGTGCTGCGGCGCACGGCGCTGGACCAGATTGGCGGCATCGCGGTCGAGACGGTCACCGAAGACGCGCACACCTCACTGCGCATGCAGATCAATGGCTGGAACACGGCCTACATCAACATTGCACAGGCCGCCGGACTCGCCACCGAGCGGCTCTCGGGGCATGTGAAGCAGCGCATCCGCTGGGCGCGCGGCATGGTGCAGATTCTCCGCATCGACAACCCGCTCTTTGCGCCGAATCTGACCTTTGCGCAGCGTCTTTGCTACTTCAACGCGATGACGCACTTTATGTATGCGTTGCCGCGGCTGATCTTTCTGACGGCTCCGCTCATTTATCTGATTTTTGGCTTTACCAATGTGCCCGGCTACTGGGTGGCCATTCTGGCCTATGCGCTGCCGCACCTGACGCTCTCTAACGTCACCAATTCGCGCATCCAGGGCCAGCACCGCCACTCCTATTGGAATGAGGTCTACGAGACCGTTCTTGCGCCCTACATTCTGCTGCCCACTCTGTTGGCGCTGCTCAATCCCAGGCTGGGCAAGTTCAATGTGACGGCCAAGGGCGGCGTGGTGTCGAAGACCTTTTTCGATGCTCGCATCGCGCAGCCGTTTATCGTGCTGCTGGGCTTCAACTGCCTCGGCCTGCTGATGGTGATTCCGCGCGCCGTGCATATTCCAGGACTCGGATTCCTCTGGGATGGCACGCATCCGGGAACGATCGTGATGAACGCGCTATGGACGACCTTTAACATCCTTATTCTTGGCACGGCCACTGCCGTCGCGCGGGAATCGCGCCAGTTGCGCGAGAGCGTGCGCATCACGTTCAGCGCTCCGGTGCGGGTCAAGATTGGCAGCCGGATCGTCCCCGGCGAAACGATTGACGCATCGAGCGGCGGCGTTGCCCTCAAGGCGATGGAAGACCTGACGCTCAAGAGTGGAGATTCCGTTCAACTCATCTTTCCGTTACGCTTGGGAGATGCCGAATTTCCGGTTACGGTCGTCTCCTGCGATGGCCGCGGCCTGCGGGTACGCTTTGATCCGCTGACCATCGAACAGGAAGAGATGCTGACCATGGTTCTTTACTCACGTGCGGACAACTGGCTTGGATGGGGTGAATCCCGCGAGGCCGATCAGCCGTTGAAGAGCCTGGCGCAGATTTGCGCCATCAGCGTGCGCGGGCTCCTGGCCCTGGTGTCGGCCTTTACGACGCGGCCGACGAAAAAGAAGAAGAAGAAAAAGAAGTCCGCGCTGCCCGCCAAGGGAGCGGCGGCTTTGCTTCTGATGGCTCTATGGCTGGGCCTTCCCCGGGCGCACGCCGCGCAAACTGCTTCCCCGGCCGGCCATGCGCGTGCTCATGCCATGCAGCCGTCAAACGCGCAGTCTGCTGGTGCGGCGACTCTGCCGCCGGCCACGCCCACGGCTACATCGGCCAATGCCGCCGCGGCTCCTGGTACTTTTACCACGGTCATGAAGCTCAAGGACCTGGGCGTGCCCAGCGCGATCACCCTGCATGGCATTGATGCGTACCACCCTATCTACTTCAGCTTGCCGCAGAATGAGGTCGTCCAGAACGCATCGCTGCACCTCTACTACGCCTTTTCGCCAAGTCTGATTCCGAATATGAGTCACATCAACGTGCTGCTGAACGGCACGCTGGTGACCACCATTGAGATGCAGAAGAGCGCCACCAATGGGCTGCTTGACCAGACCATCACGCTGCCTGCGGCACTGCTGGTGCGTCACAATGAGTTGAGCTTTGAATTTGTCGGCCATTACGTCATGGTGTGCGAAGACCCGGCCAACACTGCGCTGTGGGCGCGTGTGGACTCGGCGACGAGCCTGACCCTGTCGGGCGATCTGCTGCCGCTGACCAATGACCTGAAGTTTCTGCCGCTGCCGTTCTTTGATTCCTCGCTCACCGAGCCGCCGGTGATTCCCATCGCCTTTGAGAACTCACCCACGCCGCAGTCTCTGCAGGCGGCCGGCATCATCGCCTCTTACTTTGGCGTGCTGGGCGACTACCGGCCCATGCGCTTCCCGGTTTCGGTTGGCAGCATCCCAGCGGGCAATGTAGTGCTGATTGCGGATAATCCCTCGACCCTGCCGCCTGCCTTCAATCTGGGCTCGCTCACGGGGCCTACGATCGCGATGCGTACCAATCCATCCGATCCGTATGGCAAGGTGCTCATCGTGACGGGTTCCAACGCTGAGCAGCTTCTGCAGGCCGCACAGGCTGTGGCCATGGGCTGGGATGGACTTACCGGCGCGACCGCATCTCTCAGCAGTTTTGAGTTGCCCGCCCCGCGCCAGCCCGATGATGCGCCCCGATGGGCCCGCACCAACCACACCATCGCGCTGTGGAACTACAACAATGTCGCATCGCTGCAGGGCGACGGCTCCGTGCCGATGCAGACCTTCTTCCGGCTGCCGCCTGATCTTTATTTCGCCACGCGCGACAATATTCCGCTTGAGCTGCAATACCGCTACAACTCGATTCCGATCGGGCCCATTTCGAGTATGCAGGTTTCGGCCAACGACGCCTTTCTGGGCTCGGTCCCGCTCATTCCCGGCAAGTCCACCTCAAAGACGACCAAGACCGAGATCGCGGTTCCTGTGGTGAACCTGCGGCCATTCTCCAACTCGCTCACTTTTAATCTCACCTTCCAGTTGATGACGGCGGGGGGCTGCAAAAACACCACGCCCGCCAACTTGCAGGGCGCGATTCTGCGCACCTCTTACCTGGACGTGCGCGGCTTCCCGCATTGGACGAAGATGCCCAACCTCGAGCTCTTCTCGAATGCCGGCTTCCCGTTCACCCGCTATGCTGACCTGAGTCACACCGAGGTGATTCTGCCCGATCAGCCCACGCAGAACGAAATTGAACTCTACCTCACGCTGATGGGCCACTTCGGTGCCGAGACCGGCTATCCCGTCACGCGCGTCACCGTCGGCAACCCGGGCGACATGCACAGCGGCAACCGGAAAGACCTGCTGGTGCTGGCCGACGGGCAAAGCAGTAACGCCGTAGCGCGGCTCGGTAAGGCTCTGCCTGTACTCATCAACGGCGGAGGCCTCACGGTACAAAGCACGCAGGGGCTTCTGGCGCCGTTGGACAAGGCATGGTGGAAGCTGCCTTCCCAGCAGGTCGCACCCTCAGGCGAGCTGGGAACCAATGCTCTGCCCGACGCAATTATCGAGGGTATCGAGTCTCCTTATGAGAGCGGCAAGAGCATCGTGCTCGTTGATCTCAAGGATGACTCCCAGTTCGATCCCTTCATGACGAGCTTCCTCAAGTATTCGCAATCCAGCGCAGTGGCAGGCACCGTGACCGTGATGCACGGCAAGGCGTTCCAGTCCTACAAGATCGACACCCGGCAGTATCATGTCGGCTATCTGCCCTTTTGGACGGCCCTGAGCATCTGGTTCATGGGCGTGCCGTGGATGGTTGATCTGGTGGTGCTGGCCATCAGCTTTATCTTTGCCGTAACCATGCGCAACTGGCTGCGCGGACGGGCACGCCGCCGTCTGCAATCCCACGGACGATGAGGATGCGAATGAAATTTCTCAAGCATGTGCTGGCCATCGCGTCCCTGTCGGCATTGACTTTCGCCACGGGATGCCGCGCTCAGTCCTGGCCGCTCTGGCAGGCCTATCAAAGCAAGTTTCTCAACTCCGACGGGCGCGTGATTGACTTCAACGTGCAGGCGCGCACAACCTCCGAGGGGCAGTCCTACGCGCTCTTTTTCGCGCTGGTAGCCAATGACCGGCCCACGTTTGACAAGGTGCTCACCTGGACGCAGAACAATCTGGCGCAGGGCGATCTGACGGCGCACCTGCCTGCCTGGGAGTGGGGCAAGGCAAAAAATGGCCAGTGGCAGACGATTGATCCCAATCCAGCCAGCGATGCCGACCTGTGGATCAGCTACACGCTGATTCAGGCCGGACGCCTCTGGCACGATCCGCATTACACCGCTCTGGGCACCATGATGGCAAAGCGCATCGCCAAAGAAGAAGTCGCGGATCTTCCCGGGCTGGGCTCTATGCTGCTGCCGGGGCCAACCGGTTTTCATCCGAATGCGACGACCTGGCTGCTCAACCCGAGCTACATGCCGCTGCCCGTGGTCGAAGGCATGGCACACGCCGATTCCAGCGGGCCCTGGGCCAGCATGGCCGCCGCCATCCCCGATCTGGTGAAGGGCGCCTCGCCCGCCGGATTTGCGATGGACTGGGTGAGCTATTCGCAAGCCAATGGATTTCAGCCGGCCGTGCTGCCCACCGCTCCCAAAGGCACGCTGCCGATGGGCAGCTACGACGCCATTCGCGTCTATCTGTGGACGGGCATGACGAACCCCGCCACTCCCGGCGCGAAACTGACCCTGCAGGCCCTCTATGGCATGGCG
>JGI24721J26819_10005997_pt1 | contig 11962 bp, 11 predicted proteins | sample YelNatPaOPGAMG01_FD_26819 | JGI IMG/M metagenome (IMG submission 26819)
CTTCCTTTGTAAAAATTCTGATTTTATTTCCCATGGTAATTGTTGCAACTTCAGGAGCTTTGAAGTCCGCTGGGTCTTCCACTGAGGACTTGAGAGCTTTTATTCCAAGAGTCACCGCTTCTGATTCTGACATATCTTCCTTGTACTCTTTTTCCAGATATGAAGTCACTGCGTCTTTTCCTATACCTATGGCAGCGGCTTTGTATTCGTTTATGGTTCCTGCAGGATCACAGTCAAAGAGTCTCGCCCCAATGGAATCTGTCCCGGCTATTATCATGGAAACACCGTAGGGCCTTACTCCTCCGTATTGTGTATACTGCTGCATCTGATCTGCAACCCTCTTAACCAGATTCTCTATGTTAACAAGAGAGCCATAAGTTATCTTTTCCTGCTGAGCCCCGATTCTTGCAAAATCTATGAGAACTCTTGCGTCAGCAACCAGCCCAGATGTAACTGTCGCCACATTATCATCAATAAGCTGTATTTTCTCAAGGGAGTTCTGTTCCACCAGCCTGCTTCTTACTCTCTTGTCAGACAGCAGAACGACTCCGTTCTTGAATCTTATTCCCATAGCGGTAGACCCTTTCTTAACTGCTTCTCTTGCATATTCAACCTGAAATAGTCTCCCGTCTGGAGAAAAAACAGTGATAGCTCGATCGTAAGCCATTTGACCTTGTTGCATTTAATTCACCTTCATTCCTTAGGTCTTTTAAATAATAAAAGTTTTCTTAGGTCAGTCAGAATTTCACCTGGATATGAAAATCTCTCTGTGAACCTAACTTTCAGCCTTAAGCCCACTGATTCTTCCACAATTTTCCTTTTTGAATTATAAGATTCTGTTTTACAATGTGTTTCCAGCAAGTAACCATGAAACTGGTCCAGTCATATTGACTTTTACGCCCATTACAAATAGCTTATTTATGGAAATTGGGATAACAAAGAGACTTAAAGATGGCGGAAAAAAGGTTTCCGGTTGTATTTGACAATCACATGCATCTGAGAGAGGATGGGTTCTTTATGGAAGCTGTCAGGGAGTTCTCAAGTGCAGGAGGCACAGCCTTCAATCTTGTAAACATCCTGGATTATGGAGTGAATCCATCCGGATATTATGAGGAAATTTACCGCAGAACACTCAGGATCAGGGAAAAAATAGAAAGAGAAACTGAAATAAGGGTACTTGTTAGCCTGGGCCCATACCCTCTTGACTATTTCTTCTTCAGGGATGCAGGGTTGGACCCCATAGAAAATATGAAAATGGGGCTTGATATGGCAGCAAAACTGATCAGGGATGGTCGGGCAGATGCAATAGGTGAAGTGGGGCGTCCACATTTCCAGTGCGAAAAGAATATAGTTGATTCTTCAGACATGTTACTGTCGTACTCGTTTGATCTTGCAAAGGAACTATCATGTCCGGTCATACTTCACACCGAAGATCTGGGAGAAGAAGGCTATTCCTCACTGGAAAAAATGGCATTGAAATCAGGGATGGATCCGGTAAAAGTGGTAAAACATCATGCTTATCCCTCTGATCTATCTTTCAGGTCCAATCTTACTCGATCAATTCTGGCCACCAGGCCAAACGTCCGTGATTCCATAGCAACAGGAAAAAGTTTCATGTTGGAGACTGACTATGTTGACCAAAGAGACAAACCGGGGAAAGTCATACCCGCAAACTCCGTACCGCTCAGGGCAAAACTCATAATGGGAGAGTATGAGGACAGCTATTCAATACTTGAAAATATATTCATTACAACTCCGGAAAAGGTCTTTGGCAAAGGTTCCGTTGGTCCCTGAACCAACTTGTATTTGCCATTATTCCACAAGAAATGATTTTTATATTCCCGTTATCTATGTCAAACCATGAGCTTAACCCCTGCACAGGTCGACAAAATAAGTGAAGAACTTAAGTCCGTGCTGAGGGTTGAGGTAAAATCCAAGAAAATTAAGAAGATTGAGTCCAATTTTTACAAGGTCATTGTGAATGCCCTGGAATCTCTGAATTCAGATGCAGAAGATCACCTGTCTAACCAGGATATAACAGGATATATTCAGACCAAGGAGAGAATTTCTGAAATTGAGAAGGATTTCAAGGCCTTCTTCCAGAGAAGATTCGAAAAGATTGCAACCTATTCCATCTACGATTTAGAAACAGATCTTATGAATTCACTTACACCGGAGGAGAAAGAATTCATCACCAGACTGCATAATGCAATGCAGGATGAATATGACCATCTTCTAATGAAGAGGAAAGAGAAAAAACCTGAGATTAAGGAAGAGCATAAACCGGAGCCTGATCATGAGGCTGGGGAAGCTAAACATGAAAATGAAGACAGAAATCTTGAAAAGGAAGAAGACACATATATTCTTGTCAGGATAATAGGGGATCAGCCCCCAATTGCCCAGGCTGAAAAGAACTACTATCTTCATGACAATGATCTTGTTTATCTGCCTAAAAAATTTGCGGAAATACTGGTNACCAGAAACTCCGCTGTAAAAGTTGATATTAAAAAATAAAAAATTAGGGGGATTTCAATGCNTTTTTCTTATTGCAAANCCTGCTATAACCCCTATAATGACCACTGCACCAAGGCCACCAACTATTTCATAGTCCATTGTATTCAGACCGGATGACGTTGGAGTGACAGAAGGCGTACTGGATACCTCAATTGTATGGTTTGAGAAATGAGGTATGTGTATAATCACTACGGTTCCTGAATTTTCCTGNACTGTGGTATAGTAGGCTGAGGTCGTGGAACTTGCATTGAGCGTTCCGTTCAGTGAACTCAGTATTGCGGAATTGCCGTCAAATGTTACGTAAATTTTACCGCTGTTAGATACAAATTTATCTGATACAAATATTGAAATGCTGGTTCCTTTTTGCTGGCTTGAACCAACTTCAACGGTTACTTTTCCATTCTGCACGGAGGTAACGGTCATTCTCAGAGAACTGTTAAAGAATATGGACATGTTTGATGAACTGCCATTATCACTGCTGATGGCGATCTGTCCAGCTAACTTTCCGCTGGCGATTGAATTCTGGAATCCTTTTTCAAGAGAACTGTTTATCATCTGCAATCCGGGAGGAGAAACCATTGAGATTCCTGCAAGTCCTGATGTGGTTACTGAGATTTTTGAACCGGATATTGTTACGTCCCCTCCTCTGATTGACATGATCCCGAAATAGCCATGCCCTGATACCATTATGGATGTTGCTGATAGCAGGTAGGAATCGTTTAAGCCGAGAGTTGCGTTGGCTGCAACACTGCTGTTTTCAAATGCTTCTGAAACATTCATTGTGCTGTGGAACCCATAAGTTATATTGTGTTCTGAAATTTTAAGACCTGGAGAGACGTTGAATACCATGGTTCCATTGTCCACAAAGAAATTGGATTCTATTGACGGATTGTTGTGTATTGCATAGGTATAGGAGTTGTTGGCGTAGAAGAATATGCTTCCCATTTCAAGAGGTTGACCAACCCTGAATGGAGGTACCTGTGAGGAGGATCCAATTGTCCCATTGCCACTTGCGCTGATGTTCTGGAATACAACCGTATTGTTACCTATGTGCGATGTGAAGTTTGATATTACACCAGTGCTGCTGTTGAATTTAAAATTTACAAATCTGCCCGATACAAGTCCAGTTGTTGCGTTGTATGCAAATTGTTCATGGTTCTTATGTTTACTGAAATAGTTTTTTAGCATTCCTTTGAAATTACCGTTTGAAACAAATCCTGCAACCAGTTTACTGGATGATAAGAGCGAGGAGGACTTTGATGCTGTGATGGTAGTATTATTGTTGGAAAGTTTCGTATTGCCATTTGTGAATAGGTACCCCATAAAGCTCCCATTTGAAATCTCAAACACGTTCATCTGGGAAGAACTCTGGATGTTCATGTTAGAACTCAACATGCTACCAACCTGTGATTGAAATTCAATTTTCATATTGTTCTTAACCTCAACAGGCTGTGTTGTCAGATTGACCACTATTTTTGCTTCTGAACCCGATCTGCTGGACGTTGAGACCAGAAGAGCGTGCATCTGTTCCATTGAAACCACTGTCATGTTTGATGTTGATACCATGTTAAGGTTCATTGTGCTGGGAAGCGTGACACAGTTAACACCGTCAACGGTTATATTGTAAGCCAGCATGGATGTGCTTCCGTCACTGTTGTAAGTTAGACCTTTTATTGTGGAGTTACCTGCCAGTGTGAAAGAGTAGTGTCCCATTGACTCTCCGGCAGTATTTACAGGCTGACCCGAAGCTGCCATGGAGACACTGCTTAACACAAGCACTGTGAGTAATCCCACTATTACTATTTTGCTAATCATCTCTCCACAATCATTAATGTGAGATAACTTATTTTTGGTACAAATGTTCACTGAAATAATAGAAATACGGAAATATACCGGTTCCAAATGATTTTTTTAGAATAATATCTGTAATTTTTGTATGAGGCTGGATCGTGAGATCTGCACATGTTTGCCTATTCTGGATTTTAGACAAAAATAAAGAATGTAGGAACAATTCCATACAGGGGAAAGCCCGAGGGCAACTGACGCTCCAATGGAGTGAGGAAAGTCCCCTCTCCACGGTGGATCCCAGCCGGCGCAAGCCGGTATTCCGAGAGGGATGGTAAAGAGAAAAGAAATGTACGGTTCCGGGTAAAGTGTGATAAGAAAATTTGACGTTTCCCGGAGTACCGATGGGAACTCTCCCTGGGTGGAGAAAGTCTAAACAGACCCAATGAGACCACTGTGAGGGTCAGGTAAGACGCAGGCCTTGGCCATACAGTCGAATGTTGCCAGCCCGCAAGGGTGAACAGAAAGGGGCTTATTCCGGGCATTCCCCCTTAATTTTTCAGAATTTTATGAGAAATCTGCACGCCTTGGATCCGTCGATGACCCTGTGCGTTACATCTATTTCTGCATCAGTGGTGGATCTGAACATGTCGCTTTCTGCCCTGCAGGCTTCGCTGTAGCGCATAGATATTCCCAGTATGGGGCAGTTGAATTCCACCAGTTCATATGTATCGTCATCGATCTTTTTCCAGTTTGATAGATAACCGTCCTCGTCTCTCATTCTGCTGAGTTTCATGATCTTCTCATCCGGTTTCAGGCCATCAAGGCTTTTCCTGTAGGGTATTATCATTTTTCCAGTTCTCATCCGAAGCAGATTCACCACATGATCCCTTCCAAGTTCTTTTTCTATATAGCTCAATGCTTCTACAGCTATTTCAGAGTAGCTCTTTGGTAGCAGATCTGTTCCGTTTTCGGTGAGCGAAAAAAAACATCTGGGCCTCCCCCTCTGCATGGACATGTACCTTCTCTTAGCCAGCCCGTCCTCCTCAAGCCCGTTCATATGTTTCAATGTTGCCACTTTGGAGATTCCCAGCCTATTACTGAGATCGTCCAGAGAAAGCTCCTGTTCCTTCTTCAGTTCCAGGATTATGGTTGATTTTGTATTTCCTGATTTGATCAGATTATTCATTATATGAACATTTAAACTTATTATTTTAATAAATTGGTTTACCATTAAGATTATTATGAATTAGCATGTGAACTTTATATTTCAGAAAAACCTACCATTATCCATGTCAGATAAATCCTGCGATGTAAAAGGCTGCACAGAACTCAGCTTCAAAACAGTACCTGCCGACCTGGCAAGAAAGGTTTTCACATTTGATGAAAGCAAGACAAAGGTCCATCTCTGCAAATCACACTATAAGGAATACAAGAAAAAAACAAAGCAGGACAGAGAGGTTGACCGGATGGACTGGGTCTGATCAACGATAATTTATGTCGGCCATGGAATCTGGTCTTTCAATCATTGTTACTGTAAAAAATGAGGAGAAGAAGATTGGCGGGCTTCTTGAGAGCCTTGCTGGACAGGATTGCCCATTTGAGATTGTTGTTGTTGATTCTGAAAGCAATGACAGAACCGCCGATGTTGTTAATTCATTCAGGGACAGAATTCAAAACATAAGGTACATAAGAAAAAAATCAACCAGAGGTGAGGGGAGAAACATAGGAGTAAAGAATGCAAAATTTGAGTATGTTGCATTTACGGACGGTGATACCGTCGCCGGAGATCAGTGGGCATGCCATATGCTGGAATCACTGAAGAAGTATGATGTTGTAGCAGGGAAAACAATACAGAAAGGATCTGAACTTTATTCCAGACTCAAACGTGTTGAACTTCTTATGGACGGCATAGAAATTACCGCACCATCTGCAAATCTGGGATACAGAAAGAAACTTTTCAACGATCTTGGAGGTTTTGACGAAAACATGATCACAGCTGAAGATATAGATCTGAATCTCAGGGCAGTCCTTAAAGGGGCAACCTGGAAGAATGATGATTCTTGCATAATTTACAACTATACCCGGGAAAACTTTGCTGGATTCATTAAACAGGCTTTCTGGAATGGATACGGAAGGAGGCAGCTTGCAAAAAAGCATAGAAGTATCATAAAGAAGCTGGCAAGCCCGTCCATCTTCACGGGAGAATATATGAATTTCCTTTATGTAATAAGATTTTTTCCTGCCTTTGCCGGATACATTTCCTGCATGATCTTTTCACCATAATTTGCCTATGGGCAAATATCCTGTCAAGTTACTTCACATTTTCATGATCTCACCAACAGTTATAATTTTTGACCGCATAGGGGAGGGATGACCCGTACGCTGGAAATCCAGAAAGGAATAAGAAGATCCGAGTTCAAGGTATTCATGAAACTTTTTCCGGTATTCAGGCGCTATCTGAGAGATCGGGATGGGGCAAAGAAGAATTCTGAAGGGGAATGGAGTTACAGGAGGGAGATAAATGGAAAGAAAGCGGTTGACGCATTCATAGACCTTGGGCCTACTTTCATTAAACTGGGACAGGTTCTATCCGCGCGGCCGGATCTCCTTCCCAGGGAATATATCAGGTCTTTCGAAAGGCTTCAGGACAACGTTCCTGCAGCACCTTTCAACATGGTTAAGCCTATACTGGAAAGAAATCTGGGGAAAATAGATGAGGTATTTGAAGAGTTCAACACAACTGCCATATCAGGTGCATCTCTGGGACAGGTTTATACTGCCAAATACAAAGGAAAGCGAGTTGCAGTAAAGGTAAACCGCCCGGATGTTGAGAATATTCTCAGGCGCGATCTCATAGTAATCAAGAGACTCCTTAAGCTTGCAAAGGGGAGAATTGAGAATTTCCTTTACATAAGTGTTTCAAATGTCATAAATGATTTTGACAGCAGGATATATGACGAGATAGATTACAGGAAAGAGGCAAACAATTCCAGGGAGATAGCCATTAACATCCGTAAAAGGGAAAATGCAATTATACCGGAAATCATTGATGAACTTTCCTCAAAGGAGGTTATGGTTTCGGAGTATGTTGAAGGAACAAAGATCACAGATATAGACGGACTCAGGAAAAAAGGAATTGATCTGAAGGATCTTGCTTTCCGCCTTGATCTTGTATTTATGCGAATGTTGTTGAGGGATCACATATTCCACGCAGATCCACATCCTGGAAACATATCTGTAACAGATGACGGCAGGCTGATTATTTACGATTATGGGATGATAGGCGATCTTGACGATAAAACAAGGTTTTCCCTTCTGTCACTCTACGATGGGCTTGTCATATCAGACCCAGACGTCATCATAGATGCCCTGCTTGGCCTCAAAGCTCTTTCCCCGGCAGCAAACCGCGGAGTAATAAGGAGAAGTATAGAGATTGCCATTGGTGGGCTTGGTGGAAGAAACCCTGAAGATACTGAAATTACCGAACTGCTTGACATAGCCAATGATGTGATTTTTGAATTCCCGTTCCGACTCCCCAGATCTCTTGTACTCTACATGAGGATGTCATCCCTTCTTGAGGGCATATGCCTGCAGCTGGATCCGGACTTTAAATTCGTCAGGGTCCTGAGAAAGATGCTCTATCAGGAAGGTCTCCTGGATGAGCTTTACAAAAAGCAGATGGAGGAATTTATCAGAAAAGCATTCAAATCCATAGAAAAAGGACTTGACGTTCTTCCAATGCTGAAACGCAGACTTGAGGAGGAGGGTGATCCCCGACCGGTCAGAGAGAGTAAAAAGGTCCCTGCATCGGTATTTCTCGGGGTGGTGCTCATAAGCTCCGCTTTATTCTATAATACCAGACCTGTATTATCTGCAATTGTGGCGGTGCTTGATCTTATTGGATTCGCCTATCTTCTCATAAAAAAATAAGGTTTGTGTGATAAATTTTTACTCAACCTTTATGGACTTTATCCCCTTTGCCGGTATCCTTATTGTGAGTACACCGTTGAGGTATTTTGCCGTGAAATTGGCATCGTGGTCAACTTCAGCCGGAAGCCTGATGTTCTTCATGACTGTGTCCGGTCTCTGATCCATGAATACCATTCCCTTTGACTCAGTTTTTCTGGTTGCGTTTATGGATATTGAATCCCTGCCAAGCTGGACCTTTATTTCTTTCTTGTCGAAGCCAGGCATATCAGCCTCAATGACAATTTCACCGTTCTCTTCGTACACTGTTACCGGAGGATAGAGATATGTCATGATTTCCTTTGCTCTCTCATTAAGGTTTTTAATCATTTCTCCGCCGAAATATTTTAGTGGGTTGTACATAATCTTACCAGACAAAAATTTTTAGAAGTTATATAAAGTTTAACATTCTTGAACGCTACAATTTCACACTGTTACCCTTGAGAATTTTTCTCGCTGCGGAGTATGGATCAGTTTTCGATTCAAGGAGGCTGTCGATCTCACCATTATTCAGGATCATCTCATTGAATTTTCTGTTTATAATTCTTGAGACCTCGTCCTGCATTACTATGCGCATCTCTTCCCTGTAACGCTTTCTCCTGAATTCCGGGCTGGACTTTGCGAGGGTCGTGTGATTCTTTATTCCATTGATCAGATCGCCATAACCTTCCATTGTGAGGGAATTTGTTCCATAAACAGGAATTTTCCAATCCCCCTGGGTGGTGAATGCAAGTGTTTCCTCCAGATCCTTTATTGCTATGAAGGATCCGTCCCTGTCGATCTTGTTTACCACAAATATGTGCCCAATCTCCATTATACCTGCCTTTATAGCCTGTATCTGGTCACCCAGTCCTGGACCCAGGACAACTATAACAGTATCTGCCAGGTTTACAATGTCCAGATCTGCCTGCCCTGCTCCCACTGTTTCTACAATTATGAAGTCGTTTCCTGCAGCGTCAAGTATGTCAACCGCATCCCAAACTGCCCTTGAAAGTCCACCGTTCAAACCCCTGTTGGCAAGGCTCCTCATGAAAACCCCGTATCTGGATAGATTTTCCTGCATTCTTATCCTGTTTCCCAGCAGTGAACCACCGCTGAAAGGGCTTGAAGCATCCACGGCAAGCACAGATACCTTGAAGTTCTCTGAAGAAAGCATTTTGCAGAGATTGCCTATCATTGTACTTTTCCCTATTCCAGGTGGACCGGTAATACCTATTATTCCAGCATGTCCTGTTTTGTGGTATATACCCTTTATAATGAGATTTCTCTCCAGGTGCATACTGGGCGTCTCCACTATGGATATGGCTCTTGCCACGCTTCTTGTGTCAGATCTTTCTATTCCTTCCAATATACTTTTCAATTCCAAGGGAGACACCTATCTTGATATCTTCTTTTTTCTTGCTTCAGCAGCCCGGGTGGTGACATGGTCGATGATAACGCTAAGTGGGGTTCCTGGACCATAGTTTCCGGTCACACCTATGGCTTCAAGTTCCGGTTTGTCTTCGTCGGGAATTGTTCCTCCACCCACCAGCGCTATATCATCTATACCCTTTGATTTCATTATATCTGCAACTTTCCTGAAAACTGTGAGATGTGCACCGTTGAGAAGACTCAGTGCAACAACATCAACATCTTCGTTAACCGCTGTCTCAACAACACTTTCAGGTGTTGGGAGAAGNCCAGCATAAAGAACCTCCATTCCNGCATCCCTGAATGCCTTTGCCAGAACAAGTATGCCACGATCATGGCCATCTATGCCGGGTTTGGCCAGCAANACCTTAACTGGNTTATCCTTAAACAATAACCGGTTCTTTCCATTCTCCAAAGATATTCCTCCCGACATTTGATATCTCTTCCAGTGTTGCGTATGCCTCCACTGCTCTTATAATGTACGGCATGGAGTTTTCATCCGGATTCCTCAGGGCTTTCTCGAGATCCTGAAGTGCTTTTTTTACCGCCAGATTGTTCCTTGTCTCCTTTAGTTTCTTTAACTTGTTTATCTGGTCGACCTGTGCTTTATGGCTTATCTTAAGTGTGCTTATGGGTTTTTCATCCTTTTCCTCATAACGGTTTACACCCACCATGATCTCCTTTCCCTGTTCAAGGCCGCATCTGCCTCCTGTATGATGTTCCAGCTATCTCCTTCTGTATGAAGCCTTTCTTCACTGATTCCAGAATTCCTCCCAACTTTTCAATGGTATCAAAGTACCTGTATGCCTCTTCTTCCATCCTGTCGGTGAGCCACTCCACATAATATGATCCCCCAAGTGGATCTATGACATCAGGTATGCCCGTTTCATCAGCAAGTATCTGCTGCGTCCTTAGTGCAATCTTTACTGCCTCTTCAGAAGGAAGGGCCCATGCCTCGTCGTAGGAGTTTGTGTGCAGGCTCTGTGTACCACCCAGTATGGCTGCCATAGCCTCAACTGTGGTCCTGACAATATTGTTCAGGGGCTGCTGCCATGTAAGGGTGTATCCGGAAGTCTGTGTATGGAATCTGAGCAGAAGGCTTCTCTCCTTTTTTGCCCCGTATTTTTCCCTGAGTACTGTGGCCCATATTCTTCTTGCAGCCCTCATTTTTGCAACCTCTTCAAAAAAGTTTATGGATGAGTTGAAGAAAAACGATAACCTTGGAGCAAAATCGTCAACCTTAAGGCCTGACTTGATGCCCATATCAACATAATAGAAACCGTCTGCAAGTGTAAAAGCCAGTTCCTGGACTGCACTTGAACCGGCTTCCCTTATATGGTAACCAGATATACTTATATAATTCCACTTTGGAACGTTTTCAGTGCAGTACACCATCATATCCCTTATGAGTCTTATGTGAGCCTCCGGAGGGTAAATCCACTCCTTCTGAGCTATATATTCCTTCAGAATGTCAGCCTGAACTGTTCCCGCGATTCTGTCAAGTGGAATCATCTTCTTTTTAGCCACTGCTATATACATTGCCGTAACAACAGCTGCAGGTGCATTTATTGTCATTGATGTACTTACTTTGGACAGGTCTATTCCTTCCAGTATCTCTTCCATATCCTGAAGTGAGGATACATTGACACCGCATCTTCCAATCTCTCCGTCTGATCTGGGATTGTCAGCATCAAACCCGTAAAGTGTTGGCATGTCAAAGGCGATGCTGAGGCCAGATTCTCCGTGTTCTATGAGGTATTTTAATCTCCTGTTGGTATCCTCCGGTGTCCCGAATCCGGAAAACATCCTCATTGTCCACTGCCTGCCACGATACATGTTTGGGTATATTCCTCTTGTGTAGGGATATTCTCCTGGCATCCCTACCTGATTTGAGTGATCTTTTGGAAGATCTTCCCCAGTGTAAACTTCTTTCAGATCTATTGATGATGAATTTGTATACTCCTTCTCGTTGTAACCGGTTTTTTTGTTCCAGGGTTCGAGGGTCCTGGACTTCCATTCACGGTATGCTTTATTCTCTGCAGATTTTTTGCTTTGAATTTCCTTTAACTTAGAATCCCAGTAATTCTCTTCCCTTTTTTCCATATCCTATCATTTAAACCTTGAATTAATAATTTTCCGAATGCATTCACTGCGCGATTGGATCCAGTCTTAACATGCCTCTGTTAGCCACATAAGTCATTTATATATCACGCAATCTATCTTCCTATTTCCCTGTTAATTTCCTGATAAATCCTCTGGATCAAATGCCTCGAGATTTACTTTT
>JGI24721J26819_10005998_pt1 | contig 11962 bp, 14 predicted proteins | sample YelNatPaOPGAMG01_FD_26819 | JGI IMG/M metagenome (IMG submission 26819)
AAAGTGGTACGAAGCTCCATTCTCCGCCATGAACGCCCTTCTTTCTAATCCTCAAAAAATGACCTGAGGAGTGGCAGAACAGCGTGCCTTGCCAGCCTTGACCTTGCCAATCGCCCGATCACACCACCTTGCAGGTCCATATCGTAAAAAGTAAGCCGCTCCAGTAAACCTGCCCTGTGAGCCTCAGCCATGACCCTCTCCAGCTCCCGGTCCCTCATGTTCCTGAAGACCCTCGCCGCGAGCCTCATCCTCTCGAAATCCTTGCCGTATTGAGCCCTCCACATCCTCTCAAATTCCCAGAGCTGGGCGCCTCTGATCGCGCCGGCTGCGGCTACCCCAGCCAATTTCGCGGTAAGGCAGCCCAGGACCACCCCTCCCCCTGTTGTTGGCTTTGCGAAACCGCCGGCGTCGCCCACAGAGACAACATTGCCCCTCACAGTAGCCTTCAGGGGACCGCCTGTCACCACCTTACCATGGAGCTCCCTGAGAACCCTCGTCACACGTTTCCCCGCAAAATTCTTGTTCTTCTCGACGAACCTGCTCAGAAAGTCCTTCGGCAGACCTTTCGAGGTGGCTAGACCAACCCTCAGATGGTCCCCCCTGGGGACGGTCCAGGCAAAGAAACCGGGAGCCCAACCCCCAGTGTATATCTCCACGACATCATCCTCAAAGTTCTTCACCTCGACGTCTATCTGCGCGGCGGGGATAGACCTCGGGATCTCCATACCTGTGTATCTGGCGACCCTGCCCTTAGTGCCCTCCGCATTGATCAAAACCTTGAATCCCATGGAAGGGCTGTAAAGAGTGCCTGTGGATATCTCGACGCCTGCCCTCTCCGCCCTCCTCATCAGCTCCCTGTCAAACCTCTCCCTGTCTATNACNACNGCCTTCCCCTCCGGTGTGGCAATCTCGTATGCCNTCCCCTCCGGTGAGAAGAGCCTTACCCTACTTATTCTGGACAGTGATATCCCCTCATGCNCTCCCAAGATNTTCNGCAANCCGTCCCTGCTGACCAGACCAGCGCAATGGTCCGGCTTGCCTATCTCCTTGTCCTCTTCGACCAGGGCGACCTCTGCCCCGGCAAGGGCTGCCTCAGTCGCCGCCACTAGCCCAGAAGGTCCGCCTCCGACCACCAGGATCTCCCGCGCCATCCACTCCCCTCGATACATTTTTATCCAATCTTCTTTAAAACTCGTACTATGGAATTTGAGTACAAGCAGGCGATCGTCGTCCGGCAGGACCTGAGGATGACAAAGGGTAAGCTCGCCGCCCAGGTAGCCCACGCATCGGTCTCCTCGTACATCGCCGCCCAGAGCGCCAGACCTGACTGGGCATCCGGCTGGATGAGGGAGGGGCAGAAGAAGGTGGTGCTGAAGGTGCGAACCCTTGATGAGCTGCTTGAGATAAAGAGATCTGCAGAGAGGGAGAGTATCCCCTGCTCCCTCATCTCGGACGCGGGACTGACCCAGCTTGAGCCAGGCACCATCACCTGCCTTGGGATCGGTCCTGCCCCAGCTTGGCTCATCGACAGGGTAGCAGGTCACCTGAAGCTCTTGTGATAGCATGCCTCCCACCCCAACTTTATCAGAGTTGGAGCGTTCACTCGGGATCCTTTACTACTCCACCCCCGGGAGGGGGATAGGCGGGAAGATCCGGGTCAAGCCAGAGGATTTCCTGGTAGAGGAGATAACCCCGGAAGGTTGTGTCGTCAACGAATCCCTGAGATCCCTGAGCAGGGGCAGGGGTCCATACACACTCGCCGTATTGAAGAAGGTATCAAGGGACCTTCTCCCAACGATAGNGCTCCTCGAGAGGCGCCTCTCGGCAAAGGTCTCATTCGCCGGGATAAAGGACAGGAGGGCGGTCACGTACCAGCTGATCTCCATCAGCCGCCCATTGGCAGAGCCAATTAGGCTGAGCAACTTAGAGGTTTGGGGTGTCGGAACCTCTAGGTGGGAGGTCAGACCCGGCGAACTGAAGGGCAACAGGTTCACGATAACGATAAGGTCGCTGGATGGAGAAGGTACGCCCGCCGACGCGCTCTCCCGCCTGAGCTGGTTGCCTGGCTATTTCGGGCACCAGCGGTTCGGAACCACCAGACCCAACACGCACAAGGTCGGCAGGCACATTGTGAGGGGCGACTTTGAGGGCGCCGTGAAGGAGTTTCTGGCAGAGCCCTACGAGGGCGAGCCGCGACAGATATTCTGCTTCAGGGAGGATCTCAAGGCAACTTGGGATCTCCGGTCAGCCCTATCCTCGATCCCCCCTCTTCTGCTCTACGAGCGCGAGGTTATAATGGCGCTCCTCTCTGGGGCGAACCATCAGCACTCGCTGGAATCCCTCCCTAAGAGCCTCCTCCGCCTATTTGTGGACGCATACCAATCCTACTTGTTCAACCTGGCGCTCTCGGAGAGGTGGGCGAGTCACGGTTTGAGCCACATAGACCTGGGCGACACGGTGTCCGTCCTCGACAGCTCCCTGAACCCATCCCGACCCATGAAGGTTACAAGGTCAAATTTGGAAAAAATGAGGAGGCTTGTCGAATCAAGCAGGGCGGTACTCATGATGCCAGTCCCCGGGAGCAACCTAAACCTGGAGGGGATAAACGGTCAGATATACTCAAAAATCCTGGAGCGCGAAGGGATCTCGCCGAGGGATTTCGCGAGCGTTATGGGGATGGAATTCCGGGGGAGCCTGCGCCCGGCGGTCTTCCACCCCTCCAGCCTAGAGATATTAAGTCACTCAGGAGACGAGCTCAACCCTGGCAAGGCAAAAATCACCATAAGGTTCACACTGCCAAGGGGCTTCTACGCCACCATCCTGCTGAGGGAGATAATGAAGCCAGAAGATCCAAGAAGATCGGGCTTTTAGAGACATGGGCCATGCGTTGCCACCCCACAGCATTCTCATCTTGAATTCTCAGTCTGAGGGCCATTTTTCGTTTTGGAGGAGAAATCCACCAAGGTCAGCCGGGAAGAATATCCTCCACATCAGGTAATTCAAGGCAGCAGGCGCTCAGGCGTCCGTGGGAATAGAGCAGCCTCCCGCACATTGCTCAGGTCGAGTAGCTGCATGGTCATCCTCTCTATGCCTATGTTGAAGCCGCCGTGGGGGGGCGCCCCGTACTTGAAATGTTCTGTGAACCACTGCATGCCGACCAGGCTTATCCCCTTCTCCCTCAGCTGCTCCATTATCTTCTCATACCTGTGCTCCCTCTGACCTCCGGAGCTGACCTCAAGCCCCTTGTAGATCAGGTCCACGCTTCTTGCCCATTGCGGCTCTTCGTCAACCCTCATGACGTAGAAGGGCTTGACCTTGAAGGGGAACCTGTTTACGAAGAAGAAGTCGCTTTTGTACCTTTCCTTCACGTACTTTGCAAGGATCGCCTCGGATTCCCTGTCGTAGTCCTCCCCGAACGGTATCTTCTTCCCAAACTCCTCCAAGATCTCGTATATCTCGGGGAACCTCAACTCGGGGAAGGGAGAGCTGGGGACCTCGACCTCCTTCTCCAGTAACTCCAGCTCTTCTTTGCAGTCCTCCTTGACTCTCCTGATCCCTGATATAACAAGGTTCTCCTCGACCTTCATCACCTCATACTCGTCCCTTATGAAGCCGAGCTCGACGGCGCAGCCTCTGTGCTCGCAGAGGTGCCTCGGCGTGTGGCTTGGCTCAGCCCTCCAGCTCGGTCCCAGGTCGTATATCCTGTCAAGCCCACTTATTACCGCGAGCTGCCTGTGGAGCTGGGGGTCCTGCCTCAAGAAGGCGCTCTTGTTGAAGTAGACGACCGGGAAGACTTCTGCCCCGCTCTCGGAGGCGGCACCCATCAAGCAGGGCGTGAATATCTGCTGAAATCCGTCCGCCCTCAGGTAGTCCTGCATCCCCTCGACGAGTTTGGACTGTATCTTGAAGACCGCCATCACCTCCGGTCTCCTCAGGTCCAGCACCCTGTTGTCGAGCCTCGTGTCCAGGTTGGACTCTATCTTGCCTGACACGGAGACAGGAAGGTTGGAGACGGTCCTGCTGAGGATCTCTATCTCCTTGGGTATGATCTCCCTGCCCTTAGGGGCTATCCTGTTTGCCTTAACAACTCCCTTGACCGCTATGACGTACTCGTCCTTTATCTTCTCGGCGAGATCGATCAGCTCCTGGGCTGTCACCCCCTTCTTCAAAGTTATCTGAATTAGCCCCTCCCTGTCCCTCAATATTATGAACTTTAGGTTTCCGAGATCCCTTACCCTGTGAACCCAGCCTGCCACCACGACTTCCTTCTCTGCGTCTTCTGGCTTTATCTGTGATGTGTAGTGGGTCCTAATTGGCATTTCCAACACACTCTGCCGGGATCACTCAAAGATTATGTGAATGGTCTCTCCCGTGAGCTTCTTGACAGCCTCTTCTGCCGATCTGGCGTCCACGGGCATCTTCTTAACATCGCCCCTTGGTATCCTTATGGTGCTCTCCCAGCTGCCATCAGGCAGCCACACCGTATTCGCCCCTATCACTCTGGCGGGGACAACTATCTGTTCCAGGAGCCTCTTTATGCTCGAGCTCTTCTCTATTACCCTGACGGGTACCTTTTTATCCTCGCTCAACTGCTTGCTCAGCTTGGTCAATAATGCTCTGTTTGAGCCCTTACCACCACTCACCATGACTATTATCATTCTCGGCAGCTCTACAGTCTTGTGAATTGTGAGGTCCTTAATCTGAGGGGTCTTGGTTTCGTGCTCAATAAACCACTTTGATATTTCAATATCTGCCTTGGAGATCTCCCCCCTATCCAGCTTCTCCTGACACCTCGGGCACAGCACCCCGCTTTTTGCGCAGAAGAAGCAGATAGGAGTCCTCAAACCACTCACTTCGCTTTACTTTTTTTCACTTTGCCCAGTTTTATCGATATCGAGCTCGCCCTCCGTCTCCCCTGCCCGTCTTTGAGGGGGATCTCGTCTGTACCGATGTTAATTTTCCTTATCTCCGCATCTGGCATGAACTTCCTCCGGATAACCTCGACCACATCGACAGCCTTGCTTATTGACTGCCCCCTTGCCTTTATGACGACCTCGCTCGCCCCTTCATGGAATGCGGTGAGGCACGCTAGGACATAGTTCATCGGCGGCTTCTTTCCCACGAAGATCTCTGTCTCTTTCGACAACTCCGACCCTCCAAGTACTTAAAAGGACTCAACGTGTGACCTCCTCCCCACCCTGCCGGATGGGGCTTCCGCTTTTCCTTTCTTTTACTCCTTCACAGCCTCTGCTCGGGGAGCGTTTTGCGGAAGCTTTTCCCCTTTCAGGGTACTCCAGGTTCCTGCTTCATCCGTAGGGCTTGCCCTCATCGGCAGCTCTCTCAGCCAGCCTGGGCATAGGCCCAGCCGTCAGGGCCTCGTATCGCATCTGTGTCATCGGCCCGCACACAGGCGCTTTAGGGGTGGCCCCTCCCTGCATCTGAAAAGGTACAGAAGGAAGAATGGGTATATAGTTTATGGCTCTCATCTCCTTGTCGAGTGGGGACTTCCCGCCGAGAAAATTAAAATACCAATAGAGTCCAAATAAAACATTTATTTCTGATAGGAACAGAATAGATTGGGCGAGTTGGTGGGCAGCCGACGGGTCCATTGGACCTGAGGAAACTCCACCCTCCTCGTNGGACCGCGACGCCGCGAGGCGTAGGGGGAGACCCCTGCTCTTGGAGCAGAAACGAGACGTCCGAAGGCGGATGTCCATGANGCGGGGGATCCCGCTGAGTATGCCCTCGGTTACGTTGAAACGGCCAAACCGCGGGGAGAAAGGGCAAATAGAGGCTGATGACGCCTACGGGAAGCCCGGGTAGCCCGCAAAGTCGGATGCTGCCTAAAACAGAAGGTGGGTTACGGCCAACACGCCCAATAATGCAAAAATTTTTAGCATAATAAATTTGAATATAAATAAAAGTTAAAAAATTGCGAATGCCAAATTGTCATCAAATTCGCTGGTGGAAAAATGAGGCAGAGAGAATTGCTCTTAATAGCCACTTTATTAACTTTTATGTTAGTTTCCCCATCAGTTACGGCTCAAAATATTCAAGAGGCTAGCGTCACTATTTACAGAGACGGGTTTGTTCACGTTAAAATGGTAATGACAACCGAAGAAAATTTGGCATCCATTACAATTCCGTTATTGTCTCCTGATGTAAGTAATGTCTTGGTCTTCGACGAGGCGGGAGAGGCATTGGATTATGATATAAATGTTTCGGTTAGCGGTAACATCAAGGAGGCCAGCATTGAGATCTATTCATTGGGCGCGTCTGCAGTTAAGCTGGAGTACGATACTAGCGCCTTGACATCAAAGTTAGGCAGCCTCTGGACTTTTGCAGTGAGTGCGCCATTTGAGCTTTCTGTTTATCTTCCAGAGAATTCTACTGTTATGTATTTGAATGTCCCTCCAAAGTCAATATCCACTGAAGGTCAGAGGATTAAAATCGAATTTTATCCAGGATATTGTGAGGTAAGCTATGAAATAGGACCACAATCGCAGCCACAGCCATCACCAAGCACTTCCGAACAAGCCTTAATTTGGTATGCAATAGCAGGGGGCGCGATATTTGCAGTATTGATCTTAATCGTTATATATCTCAGGATGCAAAGAGCGAAAATTAGTAGTTTAAAGGATGAGGAAAAAAGAGTAATTGAATTTATTAGGAAAAACGGAAATAGGGCATTAGAGGCAGAGCTAAGAGAGGCTTTCCCAGATATACCAAGAACCACCATGTGGCGCTTGCTTAAAAGATTGGAAAGGCAAGGAATAATAAGGATAAAGAGAGTTGGATTACAAAACTTGGTAGAACTTACCTAATTAAAAAAAATAAATTAAAAATTGTCAATCAAAATTTTAAAATAAAAATAAAAAAAATGTTAAGGTATGCTAAATTCGACACTGGACGACACCGGCTCGTAAGTTCCTTGGACCCACCCGTGCGCCGTAACTCTATATTCTCCGGAGGCAGGCTGCACAGTACTTACTTTCATTTTACCAAGTCCATGGAACTGAGGAGCAGAAAGCAGTATTTGCACTTTGCCNATTTCGCCAGGCTTGAGACTCACCAAAACTTGTGCCGAAATCGGAGTATAATAATTGACCCATTCCCCATTAGATTTCTTCTCAATAGTTATACCGAAAGCGGAGTTTGGAAAGACAATTGTAGCATTGCCAGTGTTGTTGACAGTGACGACCAATGTCAGTGCCGACCCGATGGACAGTTTTTCTACACTAACTTGCAATCCTGGCTCACCCTGAGGCTGAGAGGGGAGAATTGGGGCAGGGAACAGAAACTTCTTTTGGAGCCTTAACTCTAAGTTTTGTGTGAGGTTTGCCATGGAGTTCAGGAGGTTATAGGCCTTCTTGAATTGCCCTTGAGAAACTTGTGCCCTCACCATTTGTTGGAGGGAATTCATAGCTTGGTTAAATTCTCCCATATTTCGGAATTCGTATTGGGCAAACAGTTCTGTTGCATTAATGCCAGTAGCGTTTAACCTCTCCATGATGCGCTCTCTATTACGTTCAAGTTTCTGGAGGTATTGATCGATCCTGACNTGCGCCTTCTCTTGAGCCTTTAACTTTAGTGCTTGAGTCGCCTGATTCATTAGTCTGTTAGCCTCTGCAAGCCTGTGTGCAACTTCAGATACGTTCCCCTGTTGAAGCAAAAGCGTAGCTTCTGTTAAATTCAATAATTTTTTGNCCTCATTGAGGTAGTCCATAGCTGTTTGAATATTTGTGGAAAGTGCCGATAGAGAGTCGTTCATTTTCTGTAAGCGATCCAACGTACAGTTCATAGCCACTAGGAGGCCCTGACCTTGAAGCCCTTCCCCCGCTCCTCCAATTAGCTGGGTGAGCGTTGCATAGATTTCCCTGAAAATTTGCATTGATTCCAAGGATAATCTAACTGTTTCAGTGTAGTTGCCCTCTGTGAAGTTGCCATGTGCCCACTGCAAAATATTTGTAGCATTGGTAAATGCCCCCGTTGTGTTGTCCATAATGCTGAGTATAGTACTGTTTATTGTTTGGTTTGATATCAGTGTAGAATTCGACCTGATGCTCCCAATAAGTGTTTCAACTCTAAGTTTTGCATTGTCTGCCATGTCCAAGATTTTCTTGGCGTAGGCAGAGTCATTAACGCCAGGGCTAATCTGAGCCCCAGCCATCACAGGTGTCGCAGCTATAGCAGATATTAAAAGTATTGTTGGAATTACTAGCGCAAAGACTTTTTTCATGTTGACCACGCATTTTAATTCTACTAATAAAAAGATAAGGAACACTTTGAAATGCGTCGTTTCACATGGGCGAAACACCACAGTTTACGTGCATATATAATTATTTTTTTATTATTTTAAATTAATTTTTATTTTTAATAATTATAGGTTATAAAGTCGCCTGTATTCACTATCGATAGTTATAATCTCATCTGGTCCTGACGCCGAGGCATATTGGGTGAGAGGGTCTTTGTTGAGAGTTAAGAAGGTGTTTCCCCACTTTACTTTTGAAAGTAAATACCTCGCCAGCTCATCAAATCCTACAATGTAAACTGCAGCTGCCAACGCTTCCAAGGTGCTTAATTTGTAAGGTCTCGAATAATTAGTAGGGTTCGCTGCTAATAGGAAGGGTAAGCGCCTCATTAAAAACCTCCCAGTATTAGATAGTGGCAGTATTCTGTTCCAAGAACAATCAATTGCAGAAAGCCCGTTAATAGCCATAAAGTTCCGATCTTTAGGCGAAAGGAAAGTATCGGTAAAAGGATAAAGTAGTATTGATTGGCTAGGAAGTTCTTTGATCTTGTATACCAATTTAACTAATCCTAATTTCTTCAATTTAAGGGCGGTGCATTTTTTTGGGTCGCATTCCCTCATATGATAAACGTATAAACGCAGTGGAAGATTATGAGACAAGATCGGCTCAAAATGGCAATACACTTAAGTCCCATATATTATTAATCCTCTTAGAAGATCTATGCCTTTAGCTTATGTTTTAATCAATACAGCACGTGGCTCTGAAGACAAAGTTTTGAATGAGTTAAAAAAAATAGAAGGCATCATCGAAGTTCACACTTTGTATGGAATGTATGACATTATCGCAAAAGTGGAGATTAAGGAGACGGAGAAGAAATTTAAAGAAAATATTACTTGGAAAATTCGAAGAATTAACGAGGTGGAATCTACAATCACGTTGATCGTTGCGGACCCATATTGAGGGTTGCGGGATAAAAAATGAATCTATACCATCTTGGAATAGATGACACAGATTCTTTGAAGTATGGTTGCACTACCTACATAGCAGCGCTATTGGTTGAAGATTTACTCAAAGATTCTATTTTTGCAGATTATCCAAATTTAATCAGATTGAACCCTAATATTCCATGGAAATCGAGAGGGAATGCAGGGATTTGTCTTAGGTTTTATTCTCCTCGAAGTCCAAGCGAGATCTTAGATAAGGCTTTAAATTATGTCGAAGAGTGGCGGGATCAATCAGATGAAAAGAATCAGCCAGGGATAGTGCTTCTTAGAGGTGATGTCCCACAATACATCAAAGATTTTGGAAAGAGAGCCTTGTTCGATGTTTTATCTGTCGAGGAAGCTCAGACATTAGCAAAGATGTCTGGAGCCGAGTGGCGCAGCATAAGGGGAGGAAGAGGACTCATTGGAGCTCTTGCGGCTATAGGAAATACGCTCGAACAAGATCATACTTTTGAACTTGTTGTTTATAGAAATAAGGATTCTTGGGAAAAAAGAAGGAAAGTTGATTTTGATAGTGTAGTAAAGTTTGATATAGAGACCCAGCCCTTTACCTTCAACAACATTGATTATGAAGCCAAAAGGCTTTTAATTACACCTCATGGAACCGACCCGATATTGTTTGGGGTTAGGGGAGAGAGCCCACACATCTTGAAAAGAGCGCTAGAAATAATAAAATTTGAAGAGGGGGAAAGGTGGATTATCTACAGAACCAATCAGGGAACAGAAGCGCATTTTTCACAATTTCGATTGATTAAAGATCTAAGACCTTATCAGGCAGCTGTTATAGAAGGGACGATTTCTAGAAGGCCCAAGGTGCTAAAGGGAGGACATGTTATAACGACTTTAAGAGATGATAGTGGTGAAATCGATATTGCGGGCTATGAGCCTTCAGGAGGTTTCAGAATGGTGGTTCGTGAACTCATGGAAGGGGACAGAGTTAGGGCTTTTGGAGGTGTAAGATTGTTGGAAGATGGTAGGCTCACTTTTAATCTTGAGAAGCTGGAAGTTCTCAAATTAGTGCGAGAGAAGTTAACAAATCCAGTCTGTCCAAATTGCCATAAGAAAATGAAGTCGGAGGGCAAGAACAAAGGATATCAGTGTAAAAAATGCGGATTGAAGGTCAAAGGACCTGCTTTGATTAAAGTTGAAAGAAAAATAAATGAAGGCGTTTATATTCCACCGCCCCGTTCTATGAGACATTTAACCAAACCTCTTCAAAGATACGGGCTCGAAAAGAAGTTTTGGGCAGGGAACTTAGAAATATTCTATGGTCGTTTTTGATTCTTTAAAATTGCTAAATCAGTTTTGCGAAAAAGACTTAATAGCCTTTATACACGCAAACCCGTGACCATGAAAACCATCTTCTGGAACTTCCACATAAAAAGCATCTCCTGGAGGTTGACGCAGGGTAGATCTCACCATTGTTACTTCGAATCCCATTCCGGTTATTATATCGCATGCTTCTTTAAAAGTGTAAAAATGAGCAAATTTGTATAATGTATGACCCTCTGACTTTTTCCTCTCGTACAACTCGCCCCATTTTGAGTCTTTTGGNAGTATGCATACTACGAGGAAGCCATTATCTTTCAATATCCTCCAAATTTCCTTCAAAACTTCTTTTGGTTTTTCGAGGAAGCAAAGTGTAGCAATCATCATTGCAAAATCAAATACCCTTTCTTTAAATGGAAGGGATTCCCCACAGGCGCGAATAACCTCTACCCCTTTATGTCTTGCTATCCTGAGCATGTTAACCGCAGGATCCACGCCCACGGACACATGTGAAAATGGCACGAATGTGCCAGTTCCCACACCGATATCTATACCAAATCCTTTTAGGTCTAAGGATTCGATGAGCTTGCATTCTGATTCTAGAATTTCTTTATTTTTCATGTACCATTTGTCGTAGTCTTCCGCGTGTAGATCGAATGCTCTCCAGCTCAATCTCTTCACCTATTTCATATTACAGGTTATTGTATTGTTATGATTTATGGGCAAAGCTCCGTATTAGATTTCGCCCTCATTAATCAATTATTGTTATAACATGAATAAATCATTCATTAGGGAAGGGTCAGATTTTGCAGGAGGTATTATGATATCGGCGGTTTTTAAAATATCAACAGGCTTCCCTTTTTTCTTTACAAATTCATGAAGATCAATTAACGATNAAGAGAATTCTTCGAATCTTTTTTCTTTAAGTAGAGAAAATAACCTTCGTCCTTCCAGAAAAATATGTTCTAAATCATCACCATCTAAATAATATTTACCATCACCTGAGAGCAGGACGATCATTTTAGTCACTTATAATTGTTACTAAATACGTGATTTATTATTTTTGGCGAATTATGNTATCTTAAAACTTAAAATTTATAAGTCCCTCGNTCTTCCTGAAATAAGAGGAATTCTGTATTATAGCGGGGTGGGGTAGCCAGGTTATCCCGCGGGGCTCATATGCCCTGCGCTGGGAAACCCCGAGATCGGTGGTTCAAATCCACCCCCCGCTACCAACATGAAAAAAGTTGGCGGCATTATCAGATAATTCCGGTGCGGCAGCTCTTCCTCCAAGGGGGGCGCCGATCGAAAGAATTGCGGTGCTCAAGAGGGACTTCAGGGCAAGTCAGGACATGACCACAACTGTACCTAATGTGAAGATGAAGATGATGTTATCCTGCACCTGCTTCAACCTAATGCAGGTGCTCACTTTGCAAA
>JGI24721J26819_10006012_pt1 | contig 11943 bp, 14 predicted proteins | sample YelNatPaOPGAMG01_FD_26819 | JGI IMG/M metagenome (IMG submission 26819)
TCAACTATTTCTTCGCATGCCTCCCTGCTGAAGGGGATTAGGTTGAAACGCTTAACCTCTTGGGCTATGAACTGCACATATTTCCGCCTATTCTCAACAGTGTTCGGCATATCGTTATTCATTCTGACAACTTTGCCATAGCCATAAATCCTATCCATCAAAGCTGGGTGAATCTGGTTTATGCTGTCAAAGTTTCCAGCACCCACAAGGAAGGTTAGGGCTGGGACGGGTTCTGTGGAAACAGCCATGGCTGCAGTGTCTCCGCCGTGCCACCTACCCCTAATTGTTATGGGCAGTTGTCCATCCTCAAGAACCGTTAGAAGAGTTATCGCCTCTTCTGGGTCTAGATTTTTAATCTCGTCAATATATANTATGCCAAGGGAAGCCCTGTGAACATCTCCTGCTGTAACCCTCTGATGCTCAGGAGTGCCCAAACCACCAGTCTGGTACGGGTCCCAAGCTATTGAACCAAAAAGTTGGGCGCTTCTGTGACCAGTGGCATCAACAAAAGGNGCATGTCCAGAACTNTTGTCAACTATGAGTTTTGGTATGTCACTTTGCTGGGCTCCGCCTATGCCTTTTAAGGCTCCAAGGCCGCCTATCCTAGAGAACCACCATATAAAGACTCCGAAGAATATGAGGCTCCCGCCAGGAATAAATGTCAGCGGGACTATCCCAACTATTTTCCCTATAAAGTAGTCCATAAAATTGTAATTGTAGTATTCCTGTAGGGGTTCGCCCAAATACATGGGGTTCTCATTCCACATCTGCCAAGCCTGATACATGAAGTAGAAGCCTAAACCCATCAGAAACAAGCCCATAAGTATGAGGAATATCTGTAAAGCCTTCAAACCGACCTTAGTGACAAATTTCCTCTTAAGCTCCTTTAACTGCTCCCTCTGAAGTATCTTCTTCCCTTCGCCAGCCGGGTGTATGGAAATTCTAGGCTGGCTTGGCAAAACTGGGTTTTTCCAACATAAAACGTCGAAAAGCTTTATGCCCTTCTCCTTGTAAATCTGGGTTAATTTTTCGGCTAACGCCCTACCGATAAGAGACTTTCCAGTGCCCGGATCTCCCAAAAGCAGCAGGTATGGTCCTGGGCTTATGGCTGTTTTCGCCGAAGGTTTTGGCTTTTCTGGGCTGCTCCAACTCTCATACCATTTTGTCTTCTCAAGCCACTTCAGCTTGTGAACCCACTCGTCTAGGCATAGGAAGCACTCGTTTAAGGCTTGATCTTGCCCAATAACCCAGTTTATTAGGTTGTCGTCGACGGGAAAGCCTTCGGTGCTTTTGAAGTTTCCCCAGTCCCACTTCACCCTAACCTTTCTTCCATTAACAGTCCTCTCAAGTATTTCGACATCATTCCCAAAATAGTCTATTGACAACCATCACACCCCTTTTAGCCTTACAGTCCCTTCCCCAACCCTCAAAAACACCATCCCCACCGGATAATTATAGGGTTATTTCAAAAACGGCAATATGAAAAAACCAATAACATTGAGAGGCCTACTGGCGGAAAATTCGACAACCGAAAACTCTCTTTTCAAAATAAAAGGCTGAAAAAAGCCACATCTGACAACAAGAGGAGAAATTTTTGGTCGAAGACTAATGAATAGGCCAGGGCACGTTAAAGGCGTAATTCCGACGAGCAGAGGCACAAAATGAGAAGCCATTTTTAAGCCTAAAATTGCAAAAGAAGTCCTTTAATCGAATTTCTGTTTTGCCGCCAAGCCAGACTGATGGACTTGACCGTTGCTTCATAAAGAAACCGACGAAAATCTCCATGCCAAGCCAAAAGCCGTAACCTTCGATGGGACTTCGAGTTTTCCAAGCACATAATGGGTGACGGTGACGGCTGGATTTGAAAAATGAATGTGCAAACTTGCCTGGCTTTGCTTATAGTTGTTTGAAGCGTTTTGCTGCAAAAGAGGGTTTAGATTGTTCACTTGGTTGATGCTTTTGTATACGTCAAGCCCGAGTTTTCTATAAGGACTAGGTTTTTCACCGAGTTTTCGGCTTGAAAAGTCGTGTTGAAAAACGGCTTTTTCCGGGCGATTTTTCCATGGATGCGATAAGTTATTTTATCTGGTGTAGGCTAAGTACCTAATGTTTTTGAGAATAATGGATTCGTCTTTTACTTTTAGGTTAATTTAGTTGTACTGGTATTACTTTAATCTTTTATATTTCACCAAACTCTCCTAAGGCTTTGCTGGCTGAAACCCGTATACAAAAGCATCAACGAAAATCACATTTTTAGCCCTTGAAAAAGGTTATGTGGGTCTGTTGGCATCTTAGACTTTATGAAAACTGGGGAAGTTATCAGGGAGTTTGTTGCAAAAGACGGGCGCAAAGTAATTCTTAGGACCCTCAAGTGGGAGGATTTGGACGACTTGCTGGACTTTATCAATTCGCTTGTTGAGGAAGGCGCAAACATCCTTAGAACAGAGAAGGTTTCAAGGGAAGAGGAGATTGAATGGCTTTCAGGCGTTTTCAAGCGTCTGGAGAAGGATGAAATTTTCTGTGTTGCCGCCGAGGTGGATGGACATTTAGTGGCTAACTCTGAAATTGTAAGAGGAGTTGGTTATTCAAGGCATGTGGGTTTTATTGGCATAGCTATTAAGAAGGGATTCAGAAGCATTGGTATAGGAACTGAGATGATGAGGGAGCTGGAGGAGCACGCCAGAAAAATCGGCTTAAAAGTTTTGACGCTGTCAGTTTTTGCAAACAATCAGCACGCCATAAACCTCTATAGGAAGATGGGGTTNGTTGAGACTGGGNGGGTTCCGAAAAGGTTTTTCAAAGATGGTGCCTACATAGACGAGATAATAATGACAAAAATGCTTGAATAGCCATAGAGGGGGTGAAAAAGGGGCTTGCCAAACTTTAAAGTTTACAACACCACTTACAGTTTTTCCACAAAAGGCGAAATTGAATTTATAGACTTAACCGACAAGGTTCAGGAGGCGGTTTCCCGTTCTGGCATAAGGAACGGCATAGTGCACGTTTTTGCTCCCCATGCAACTGGAGTGCTAATCCTAACTGAAAACGAGTATGGCTTGCTAAATGACATTAGGGCTTTACTGGAGAGGCTCGTTCCGAAAGGCGCTGGCTATATGCACCCCTCAAATGCCCATTCTCATTTAAGGTCTGTTTTGCTTCCGCCTGACAAAACCTTGCCAGTGGTGGATGGCAGAGTGGAGTTTGGAACATGGCAATCACTGGTCTTTGTTGAGACGGACGTGCACCCGCGAAGGAGAACAGTAATAATTCAAGTTATTGGGGAAACTGGCGAATAACGGGCGCCTCTATTTCTTCTCCTCGATTAGCTTTTTGAGTTCCTCTATGCGCTTTGATAGTTCCGCCAGCTCATTTTCTAGTTCTCTTTTATAGTTCTGTAGGATTTTCAGCTCTTCTGTCGGGTCTGTTGGGTAGTAGTAGGGGGTTCTTGCCCATGCTGGGGGCCATGGGTGTCTTGGGCACCACCATCCTTTTGGCCAGTACCATGCTCTTCGCATTTCGCGTTTTCCTCCCTATTTCGTGATATATCCCAATACCAGCAAGTATTTATATTTTGTGATATATTCCATAAAGTATGTTCCAACACCAATGGCGAAAACGCCATAGACACGGCAAAATCGGAAGGCCACCAAAACCAGTAGCCATAACAACAACAAATCTTCCAGAAAAGTTTGAGCCAACCCCTAAGAGGGATACAGAGCCAATCCTCCTTGAACCAGCGGAGATAGAAGCCCTCAAACTTGTAGAACTGGAGAAGCTAACCTTCGAAGAAGCCGCAGCAAAAATGAAAGTCTCAAGAAACACTGTCTGGAGACTAGCTGAAAAAGCACGAGAAAAACTTGTAAGAGCCATTATTGAAGGCAGAGAAATACGCATACAACAATAACAAAACTTCGCAAATTATTCTAATTTTTAACAATGCCTATTTTAAAGAATTTTGGAAATTCTCCGTAGGCGTTTTTTCCTTAGAAATTTTGTTTTTTCATATTTTTGATAAAATTCAACATTTCGCTATTTTACGTGCAATTTTAAAATAAGAACTTCTCAAGAAACTCGTTGAAACTCTAGCAATTTTAAGGGTTTCCTATGTGCAGCTGCTCTGTGCTAAACATCCATTTACATTGCAAGATTCACATGGAAAGTTTAGCCTCNGAAGCTTTTTATTATTGATATTTAAGATTCGTTTGTTTTCGTTTATCCGAAATGTTTTATAGGAGCTTCTACAGCGTTAAAATTACGAGTGCTCGTAAATTGGTGAAAGGCGTTTGACCATAGAGCTTTCCCATGAGGCNGAGGAGTATATAGAAGCCATCTACAAGCTTCAAAAGAGAAGCGGGGTTGCTAGAACAAAGGAGTTAGCTGAGGAACTGAATGTTGTGCCTGGTTCCATAACAAACACTATTGCGCACCTTGAGAAGCATGGGCTTGTGGAACACACGCCCTATANGGGTGTTAGGCTCACTGCCGAGGGCGAAAGACTAGCCCTAAACATTATTAGGAGGCATAGGCTTGCCGAGAGATTGCTCACGGATATTTTGGAGGCAGACTGGAGTGATGTCCACGAAAGCGCCTGCAGGCTTGAGCACGCCTTAACAGAGGATGTGCTAGCCCTTTTGGAGAAGAGGCTCGGCTACCCAAAATTTTGCCCGCATGGAAACCCCATACCATCGGAAAGCGGCGAGGTCAGCGATGTTGAATGCTATCCACTAACCTCCATCGCCATAAACCAGACGTGCACAGTTGCAAAAATTCTCAATGAAAAGAAGGAGATACTTGCTGCGTTGGCTGTTAAGGGGGTAAAGCCCAACGTTCCGGTTCACATAGTCAAGATGCGACGGAAAGACATTGTTGTGTGTGTGGCTGGGAAGGAGCAGACGATAAGCCGCAAAGAGGCTGAAAGCATCTGGGTTAAAATAGCCGAGGTGAAGACAAAAAATGTTTAGGAATAGAAGAAACGCACAAAGGCAAGGCATAGCGAAAAATGATGGTGAATTGTGCACCTTGACGGATTTGGCTGAAGGCGAAAAAGGCGTGATCGTTAGGGCTGTAGGCGGCTTCGGTCTCGTCAGAAGGCTTGCGGAGATGGGCTTAACTCCAGGAGTTGAAATTAAACTTTTGAGGAAGGGCTCTTTCGGTGGACCCGTTGAAATTGAGGTTAGAGGTGTGGCCCTCGCGCTTGGGCGTGGGGTAGCCTCAANGGTTCTTGTGAAGCCAGTTAAGGATGAGCCCCATGACTAAGCAGTTGAGGGTGGCTCTTGCTGGAAATGCGAATGTTGGCAAAAGCGCCATATTTAATCAGCTTACCGGCTTNAATCAGGTTGTTGGAAACTGGCCTGGCAAAACCGTGGAGCGGGCGGAAGGAACCCTACATTTTAAGGGTTACACTATACGTGTTATTGATTTGCCTGGCATATACTCGCTTTCAACTTTCTCCATCGAGGAGATTGTTTCAAGGGATTATATAGCCATTGAAAAGCCAGACGTTATAATCAATGTTGTTGATGCCTCGGCTTTGGAACGCAACCTCTATTTTACGCTTCAGCTTTTGGAGCTTGAAGCCCCAATAGTAATGGCTCTAAACCAGGTGGATTTTGCTGCTAAAAAGGGTATTCGCATAAACACTGAAAAGCTTTCAGAGATTCTGGGCATCCCAGTTGTTCCAACGGTGGCAATCACTGGAAGTGGGGTGAACNAGCTTTTAACAACGGTTATTGAGGTGGCAAGCGGCGAAAGGAAGCTTAAGCCTTTAAGGGTTAGGTTTGGGGCAGAAGTCGAAAAAATTGTGCAAGAGCTTCAAAGAATTGTGGAGCGTACGCTTCCACAGCTTTGCGAAGTTTATCCTGCGAGGTGGATTGCCACAAAGCTTTTGGAAAAGGACAGCGACGTTGCTGGAAAACTAAAAAACTACGAGGGCGGAGCAGAAGTTTTAGAGTATGCCGAAAAGCTGGCAGCGGAACTGGAAAAACTGCATGGTGAACCCTCACCCGTCATATTGGCTTCGGAAAGGTATTCAATTGCAAGCAAGATAGCGAAAGAAGTCACCGTTGTGGAGGCTCCTCCAAGGATAAGCCTCGAACAGAAACTTGACGCCATAATAACACATAAAATCCTCGGGTATCCCATTTTGGTAGGAGTTGTTTTGGCAATGTTCTCCCTAATCTTTATTGGCGGAAGCCTCTTTTCCGGGTTTTTAGAGTCCCTTTTCGGCGGCATCACATCATATATCGAAGGAGTTTTGGCTTTTCTGCCCTCAGCCGCCAGAAGCCTCATCACTGACGGAGTTTTGGGTGGCATAGTTGCTGGAATAACCATAGCTTTGCCATACATTGTTCCATTCTACATCATCCTCGCATTGCTTGAGGATAGCGGCTATCTGCCAAGGGCCGCCTTCCTAATGGACAATTTAATGCACAAGATTGGCTTGCACGGGAAAGCTTTCATACCATTAATTTTGGGTTATGGCTGCAGCGTCCCAGCATGCATAGGCTGCAGAATAATGGAGACGCAGCGGGAGCGCCTCTTAGCAGCCTTTGTTGTGACGCTTGTTCCATGCGCTGCCAGAACCGTCGTCATCCTTGGACTTGTCGGAAGGTTTGTTGGTTTACACGCTGCACTAGCCCTATACATATTCGATCTAGTCCTCATCTTTATCCTTGGCAGAATAGCCTTCAAAGTCTTACCAGGAGAACCAGTCGGCTTAATAATGGAGATGCCGCCATACAAAAGGTCCTCATTAAGGAGTGTTTTAACCAAAACATGGAGCAGAACAAAAGACTTTGTCTATATAGCCTTCCCAATAATTGTGGCTGGAAGCCTAACAATAACGGCACTAGACATTACGGGCTTTATCAATTATATAACCGCCGGGGCAAAACCGCTGATAAGCGGCTGGCTTGGACTTCCAGTTGAGGCTGGAATCCCGCTAATCTTCGGCGTTTTGCGCAAAGAGCTAGCCCTAATTCTTCTTTCACAGTTAATTCCCCTAGAATCTCTATCAGCTTTACAGATGATTGTATTCGCTTTAGTCATAATGATTTATATTCCATGCATAGCCACAATTGCCGCATTAGTAAGGGAGTTTGGATGGCGAAAAGCCCTCGCAATAACCATCGCAGACATAGCTCTAGCCCTACTTTTTGGAGGGGTAACCTACAGAATTTTACTGCTGTTCATACCTTCTCCATAGTAGGTAGCTGTTTCTGTTCCCCCTTGTCTGGAGCCGAAAGAATTAGCGCCGCCAAAGCGAAGCTGGCAAGCATAAAGGCTGTGTCCCAGCCGTAATGCGGACCACAAAGCCAGAAATGGACGGAGAGATTGAGCCAACCCGAAGGCTTTAAGGTAAAGAAACTCCACAAGCCTCCCAAATGATTGCGGACTCGTGCAACTGCCCCACCCAAATTAAAGTTAATTACTTATGTAAGGTAAAAGTTAATTGTTGGTGGAGTTATGCCGCGATTTGTGGTTCAACGTCACCACGCAACACATTTACACTACGATTTTAGGCTTGAAATGGACGGCGTTTTAAAAAGCTGGGCTGTACCAAAAGAGCCCCCAACACAGCCGGGAATCAGAAGGTTAGCCGTAATGGTTGAGGACCATCCCCTTAGCTACATAGACTTTGAGGGCACGATCCCGGAGGGGATGTATGGCGCCGGAAAGGTGGAAATCTGGGATAAGGGCACGTACACTTTGAAAAGTAGAAGCGTCACTAAAATAGAGTTCACACTGCATGGCGAGAAACTTAAGGGGGACTATGCCCTAATAATGTTTAAAGGGGATAAAAACTGGCTTTTGCTTAAGAAGAAAACGTAGCCGACACTCGACGCCTTTCTTTTCCAGCCTCAAAAAACTTTTACACTAGTCCAACCTCTTATTGGTCTCTCTAAAATGGTGAGTTTAAATGGTGGATCTAAGAATAGAAAAACTTGCAAAAATCTGTGTCTACTATAGCGTTGAGGTAAAACCTGGAGAAAGTGTTCTGATACAAGGAAGCAGCGAGGCTTTTCCGCTGATAAACGAGATTTATAAGGAATGCCTGTTGGTTGGGGCTTATCCGATGGTTTATCCTAGACTGGACTTGCAGTACACCTTCTTTAAATACGCCAATGAGAAGCAGCTTAGCTACGTTTCACCCATTGAAAAGTTCATAGCTGAAAATGTCGACGTGAACATAAACATTTATTGTGATCCAAACCCCCAAAAGATTAACAAACATAGATCCTGCGCGTATAAGGCTTCATGCAGCGGCGAGAAGAGAGTTGTCGGAAATTTTCTACAGACGTGTTGCAGAGAAAAAGTTGAGGTGGACTCTTCTACCATACCCAATAAACGCCCAAGCTCAGGAGGCTTCCATGTCGCTTGCAGAGTATGAAGATTTTGTCTACGCCAGCTGTTTCGCTGACAAGGAGGACCCTATTACAGAATGGAAAAGGGTTTACCAAGAACAAGAAAGAATTTGCATGTTTCTAAACGGCGGAAACGAGGTACGCATAGTTGGGGAGGATACAGACTTAACCCTTAATGTTAAGGGAAGGAGATGGATAAACTGCGCTGGAAAGGANAACATGCCAGACGGAGAAGTGTTCACNGCACCGATTGAGAACTCCGCGAACGGCACGATAAGGTTCACTTTTCCAGGCATAGTCTCCGGAAGAGAAGTTGAGGATATAACGCTTACATTCAAGGATGGGGAAGTTGTTAAGGCTTCTGCCGCAAAAGGAGATGAGTTGCTGCAGGAAATGTTGAAAATTGACGGTGCACGTCGCATTGGGGAAATTGCCATAGGAACAAACTACGCCATATCAAAGTTTACAAAAAACATGCTCTTTGACGAGAAGATGGGTGGGACAATACATTTGGCTCTCGGGAACTCCTACCCAGAATCTGGGGGGCTTAACAAATCGGCAATTCACTGGGACATATTGAAGGATATGAAGAAGGATGGCGAAATCTATATGGACGGTCAGCTAATCTACAAGAACGGAAAATTCCTCATNTAAGCTCTAGGCCCTTTGCAGNAAAAGCGATTTCAAATGAGAAAAGAGGACGGGCAAACCTCAACTCCGATGCTTTTCACGAAAATTTTTGTTAATTTAGGCATTTTCCAGTTTCTAACCTTTCTCCGAAGGGGAATATTCTACACCTTTATGGTTAATTATCTTTATATGCTTATGCATACGGTAACCTCGACAGCGGCCCTCGGAACCTTTGACATGATTGCCTCTGCCTTGGGTCAAAATCTTCTCTGGGGCAGGATATGCGACCGTTTTAAGGTTAGAACAAAACTGATAATAATTGGCGAAAGCATAGCTGGCTTCACCTACATAATCGTGTTTTTCACCCACAGATTTTTGATAGACGCTGGAAGGAGTTTTGACGCCGGCTTAACGATAATTTTTGGGCTGGCGGTTCTAGAGTTCTTCTGGTCCATGTCTGATGTGGGATGGGCTGTGCTTTTGACAGATATAACTACTCCAAGCTCGCGGGGGAAAGTTGTAGGTTCATTAAACTTCATCGCCTCCTTGGGAAGGTTAGTTGGCATAATAATGGCTGGCTTTTTATATGCCGGCGGCGAAGGCTTCAGAAATGGGACAATTTTCTGGACCGTGACTGCACTGTTGTTTATTGGAGCAGCCATAATGGCCTTTGTTTCGAAGAGTATTGGTAGAGGNGGCTTAAAGCTTATAGAAGAGCAACCAACAGTAAAGGGCAGGGTGGAAGAGAAAATCCTTGGTGAGAATGAAAAGGCATACAAGTGGTTTCTGGCATCCCTGATAACTATTATTTTGGGCGCAGCCTCGATTAACCAGATATTTTTCCTTTTCATAAAACTCCAAGACGGCTTGAATGCAAGCGACCAAGAAATGAGTCTAATAATTGGCGCTTGGACCGTCGGCGGTATGATTGCAAGCGCCATTTCAGGAAGGCTCGCAGACAAGATTGGAAGGGAAAAAGTGATGCTTTTTGGACTGATTTTGGCGGTGGTAACTCCGACGTTGTATGGTTTGGCTGTAAACGTGCCCCTTATGGCTTTCATTTATGGATTGAATGGTGTGGCTTTTTGGAGCATCCAAACTGTTGGCTTTGCACTTGCTGGAGATTTAACCCCAGAACATAGGAGGGGGCGACTGTTGAGCCGTTATAACGCGGTCATAGCCCTAAGCTGGGGACCAGCCGGAATCCTCCTCGGCGGACCTTTCGCGGATGTTCAAACTAAAATTTTGGGCATACGCGAGCATGCAGCCTTCATAAACGCCTTCTACCTATCATCAGCTATAGTGTCGGCTGGCACCATAATTTTCGCCATAAAATTCTTGAAGCCTAAACGCGTAAACCTAAAATGAAAATGGGGGAACCCAGCATGCTCAGGTTTGAAACCGTTAAAATTGAGGTGCCGAAGGACTGCAACGTGATTTTGGGCACAGCCCACTTCATAAAAACCGTTGAAGACCTGTACGAGGCTTTAGTTAACGCTGTTCCCAACATAAAGTTTGGAATAGGCTTCTGCGAAAGCTCAGGACCATGCCTTGTTAGGCATGAGGGAAACGATGAGGAGTTGAGGCAGCTTGCCGCGAAAAAGGCTTTTGAACTTGCCTGCGGCCACAGCTTCATAATCTTTATCAAAAACGCCTACCCAATAAACGTTCTAGACAAGATTAGAAAGGTGCCAGAAGTCTGTACCATTTATGCTGCCACGGCCAATCCATTAGAGGTTGTGGTTGCCGAAACAGAGCAGGGCAGAGGAATCATAGGTGTCATTGACGGTTTTAAGAGTAAGGGGATAGAGGCAGAAAATGACATTAGGGCTAGGAAAGAGTTTCTGCGGAAAATTGGGTATAAGCTTGGCTGAAAAAGGCCGGCAGGGTGGAATGGGAGACGCTGAAGCGAAACAATTCTCAATTATGGGGCTACTAATTCATGCTGAATTTCAAAAGGAACCTTTTCCTTCATCCTTTCAGCGGCGTATGTGGCCAAAATTTTGAACTGTTTTTCTGTTAGAATGTTGCGTGCCCTTGACAGGATGTCTAGGCATATTTCCTTAAAAACTAGGTCGGTGCACCTCATTTTCGCGTCGTCAATTAATTCTTTGCACGCCTGAAGGATTTGGCTGTTCAACGCGATTCCACCCTGCAAACCCATAGTTAACCGAGAAACATTAAAACACTTATGAATTCAGAAGACATATTCAAAATACTGATTGCAAGATCATTTTGGCACTGTGGCATGATTGTTATAAGGAGGGCACGTTAACATACTAACAGTGAATCATAAATGAAAAGTGTGGGTAAGGGCGAAGTCCACTTTATTGGGATTGTTGAAAAAGCCGGTGAAGAGGAAGCAAAAATAAGAATTTTACCAGAGTTTTGCAGTGGACTAAAAGGCGTGGAGGAATTCTCCCACCTAATTATCCTCTACTGGTTCCATTTACGCGATAATGAGGCGGATAGGCGGACGCTGCTGGTTTTTCCTAGAAAGCACGCGGTCAACGTGGAAACTGGCGTTTTTGCTTGCAGAAGCCCATCCAGACCAAACCCGGTAGGCTTTTGTGTTGTAGAACTTGTTAAGAGAGAAAACTGTACTTTAACGGTCAGAGGTTTAGACGCTTTTGAAGGCTCACCAATAGTGGATATAAAACCATACATCCCAAACACGGATGCAGTTCAAAATGTGCGAGTTCCAGAATGGGCACGTTAAAAACAGTGCTCAGTTTTGGAAGCTCTTAAATATTTACAATTTTACAGTCATCTTTCCGTAAGCGGTGCTACAGATGTATCGGAAGCATTCAAAGAAAATTCTCGTCACCGGGGCGACAGGCCAGATTGGCTCTGAACTCACATTGGAACTACGAAAAAAGTATGGTGGGGAAAATGTGGTTGCCGCTGGACACAAAAGAAAGCCCAGTGAGGCCTTACTAAGCTCTGGACC
>JGI24721J26819_10006014_pt1 | contig 11942 bp, 2 predicted proteins | sample YelNatPaOPGAMG01_FD_26819 | JGI IMG/M metagenome (IMG submission 26819)
GCCAAATTGCCGGGCGGAACCCCAACATCTTCGGAGACTGCAACATGCGTTATCATTGATGATGACCTTCTTTCGGGAAGGATACAGTTTGAATCCGCAAATTATACTGTGAACGAAGCCGAAGGAAAAATCGCTGTGCGTCTGTTGCGTCGTGGTGGCAGTGTTGGGCCGATTTCGGTAACAGTAGTCACGGAGAATGATACTGCGACTGCCGGCAGTGATTTTGTTTATTATTCAAACAGAGTATCGTGGGTACATAATGACACTGAACCGAAGACAGTCATTATCCCGATAAAAGATGACCTTCTTGTCGAAGGATCGGAGACATTCAGGCTTACACTTAAGAATCCGTCTGTACAGGGCGGAATCGGCAGTATCAGCACCGCAGTGGTTACAATTGTTGATGACGATTCATACGGAGAGATTGAATTCGGACAAAGTTCATACACTGTGGATGAAAACGGTGGTCTTGTTAACATTGTGGTAAGGAGAATGAAGGGAATTTCCGGTACGGTAACAGTCAATTATTCCACGATGGACGGCTCGGGTATTGGAGGCGTTAATTATGTCCCAACAAGCGGGACGCTTGTATTTAACGAAGGCGAAATAAGCAAATCATTTACTGTGAGGCTGATTGATAACGATGTCAGCGAGGGTAATTATTCGTTCTTTGTTAATCTGACTAATGCCAGTGGAGGGGCAATAATAAAAGGCGGTGTAACTGAGATTAAGGTTGTTGACAACGAAAGCGTAACAATTCCTGCCGGTTCGGTTGACACAGAATTTGTAACAGGGTTTGGTCCTGATAAACCTGTGCATACTCTTGCGATCCAGCAGAATGGATTCATTTTGCTGGGTGGTGAGTTCACAAGTTTCAATAGCATTGTCAGGAAGGGGATGGCACGTCTTGACCCGATTGGCAGGATTGATACCAGTTTCAATGTCGGCGCAGGGTTCAACGATGTTGTAAAGGCAATAGCGTTGCAGCCGGATGAAAAGATTATTGCAGGCGGATTTTTCACGAACGTTGCCGGTTATCACTTTAACAGGGTTGTAAGGTTGAACAGGGATGGTTCGATTGATACTTCGTTCAACCCAGGCGCCGGCGCGGATGGTCCGGTTTACGCACTTGCAATTCAGAACGACGGGAAGATTCTTGTTGGCGGTGGATTTGTTACGTTTGACGGCATCAATATGCCCGGCATTGTCAGGTTAACGCCTGACGGCAAATTAAATACTTCGTTCAATACAGGTGTCGGTGTGGAAGGAACCGTTTACACAATCACTATTCAAAATGACAGCAAGATTCTTATCGGCGGAAAATTCACACGGGTTAATAACCTCCCATACACAAACATAGCAAGATTAAATCCTGACGGCTCGGTTGATACGACGTTTAATATTGGTACCGGCGCCGACGACGCGGTAAGGACAATACTTGTTCAATATGACAACAAGATAGTGGTTGGCGGTTCATTCACGAGTTTCAACGGGAAACCTTACAGTCGTCTAGTTCGTTTGAATACTGATGGAACTGTTGATAACACATTCATGGCGGGAGAGATTGGGGCAAACGATTCAGTCTATGCGCTTGCCCTGCAGCCTGATGAAAAGATTGTGGTTGCCGGCGCATTCACAAGGTTTAACGGTGTTACAAGGAACGGTATCACGCGGTTAAACAAAGACGGTTCAACGGATCTGAACATTAACTTCGGCGAAGGTGCCAATGCATATATTGGTTCTCTCGCGATTCAACCTGACAGAAAGATTATCATTGGCGGCGGATTCACTTCGTTTGACGGAAAACCGAGGAATTATCTGACACGACTCCATGGCGGCTCGCTGGTAACGCCATCGGCGTTCCAGTTTGCAACGCCGTATTATACTGTAAATGAAAATCAGAGTGCTGTTAAGATTACGATTCTGCGTCGTGGCGGAACAGCCGGCACAAATTATGTAAGATACGCCACAATTGATGATACTGCTGTTGCCGGGCAGGATTACGAGAGCGTCACAAACGTAATTGCATTCCCACCGGGCGAGGTGGCGGTTACTATCGGCATCCCGATAATCAATGACACAATTGTTGAAGATACAGAGGATTTCTACGTTTACCTTGATCTGCCTGATTATGAGACAAGCGCTCAAATAGGTGTCATACCCGTATCGATGGTTTCAATTATTAATGATGACTGCGTAATAGGATTCTCGATGCCCGAATACAGGATATCTGAAAATGCGCCGGGCGGAGTAGCGGCAATAAATGTTACGCGGACAGGTTCGGCGCTTGGAACATTGACTGTCAATTGTTACACGGTTTCGAACGTATTCGGTCTGCAGTATGCAACGCCGTACATAGATTTTTACCCGACAAATGAGTTGCTCGTGTTTGAACCGGGAGTAACAAGCCTTTATTTCAATGTGATGATTGTTGAGGATTCTTTAGTCGAACCGAATGAAATGGTATTACTTCAGATCTCCGACTGGCAGGGCGAAGGCACGATTTATCCTGGATTCACAAACGCAACACTGGTCATACAGGATAACGAACCATTCCCGGGAGTAATCGAATTTGCGGCGACAAATTTCGCCGTGTTTGAAAACCAGAAGTTTGCGGAAGTCTCTTTAGTCCGGAAGGGCGGCACATCAGGAAATGTGTCGGTGAGATTAGTAACTACAAACGGCACAGCGATTGACGGACTTGACTTTATAGGAAGCACAAACATCATTTACTTCTCCGACGGCGAATCTAACAAATCTGTTTACATTCCGATAATTAATGATTCTGTTAAGGAGAATGATGAGCAGTTCTATGTATATTTATCGAATCCGAAGGGTGGAGCGTTATTAGGATTTGTTACGAACGCGGTAGTAACGATATACGATGATGATTTTGCGACGAAGTATGTGAAGTTCTCTGCTCCGAACTATGTGGTAAGCGAGGGAGAACCTGCTGCGGTGGTTACAGTATTCCGTCTTGGGACGGCAGACGATTCTGTTTCGGTTAACTATGCGATGATAGACGGTACTGCCCGCAACGGCAGGGATTATGTGGCTGTGTCTGGTGTGCTTACATGGGCTGCTGGTGATTCGAGTCCGAAGACGATTACGATTCCGATAATTAACGATGCATACAGTGAGCCTATCAAGACAGCTACGATTCGCCTATCGAATATAACTTCGGGATATGTTATTGAGAATGATTCTGCGACGCTTACGATAATTGACGACGATGTAAACAACTACGGTGCGAATAACATAGTGAGGGCTGTTGCATTTGATGAGAACCGTAATTTGTATATTGGAGGTGATTTCACANTAGTCAACTCTATTGCGCAGGGTAGGATAGCGCGTCTGACTACGAACAGTGTAGTTGACACTTCGTTTAATACTGGGAGTGGATTTAACGATTCTGTTTATGCGATTACGCTGAACACGAACGGTCAGATGGTTGTAGGTGGTAACTTTACGATGTATAACGGGGTGCCTGTGAACCGGGTATTGATGCTGGACACCAATGGGAATATGGTTTCGACATTCAACGCGTCTAATGGTCCGAATGCGACGGTGAGGGCAGTTGCATACGGTCCGCTGAGCAATNTGACGTTTGGCGCATTTTCGATTCTTACTGATGTGGGGCATACTAACGATGTGTTTGTAGGGGCAAATTCCGGCACGATTAGTATGGTATATCAGTTCCCTGTTCCGTTTGTGTCGCCGACGAATACGAATGCGTTGCCGATTTACAACAATACACTTGAGATAGTTTATGATAATACGCTGTTGTTCAGGACGAACATAATTGTGCAATCGAATGATGTGGTTGGGAGGGTGGTATTGAATTTTGGGCCTGGCGCCACGAATTATTTCTCGGTGATAGTCAACCGTAATATTACAAACGGGAGTCCGTGGGGTTATAGTGGCAATGTTGTGATTGGCAGGGCAGAAGACAGGAATATTTATATTGCAGGCGACTTTACCCTTGTTGGGAGTTCGGCGATGAACAAGATTGCCAGATTGACGCCGTCAGGGGCAGTTGATTTGAGTTTCAATCCTGGGCTTGGCGCCAATGATTCAATCTATGCGTTATGGGTACAGGATAACGGGCAGGTAATAGTGGCAGGTAACTTTACATCGTTTAACAGATATACGCGTAACAGGATAGCGAGGTTAAATCCTGATGGTTCGGTGGATGTGAGTTTTGATGCTGGTTTAGGGCCTGATGGTGTTGTTTATGCGGTTGTAGTTCAGCCTGATGGGAAGATTCTGATTGGTGGTGAGTTTAACACGGTTTGCGGAGCGCCGAGGTCGAAGGTAGCGCGACTTAACAGCGACGGCACACTGGATTTGACATTTGATCCTGACAGTGGGGCGGACAGGGCTGTAAGGTCAATAACGTTGCTTGATGATGGTAGGATAATAATTACCGGCGACTTTACAAGGTTTAACGGCAATAGTTACAACGGGATAGTGCGGTTGAATCCTGATGGTTCACTTGATGATACATTCTACATTGCCGGTGGTGCCAATGGACCTGTGTATGCTGCTGGTATAACGACGATACAGACGCCTGTTGTATTAACGAGGAACTCTAGGTTCTTTAACTACACTGATGTAGCGCAGATTGAGACAGGTAGTCGAAGCGGGACAGTTACGATAGATTACGATTTCCGTGGCACCAATAACATCAGGGTNTATTACCAAGACTTTTCTATATTNNATTTGACCACNAACGGTTCAGGGACAATATCAGTGGATTATGGTCCTGGTCTTGAGACTGCGTTGGTGATTAGCGTTAACGAAGTGCCTGTGGGTGGGAATGGTCCTTGGAGTTACACTGCTACCATAACAGGTGGTTCTAATATCAGGAGGAAGATAGGGATTGGAGGCGATTTCACGCGGTTTGGGGCTCAGCCGAGGGGTAGGGTAGCAGTTTTGGATGAATCTGGGACGCTTGATGAAACGTTCTATCCGTCAGCGACGCCTGCATATAATATTTATGCAGTATCGATTTACACTAACGGGATGGTGCTTCTTGGAGGTGATTCGCGGGCGATTGTAGGTGTTAATCTGACGAATCTTGCGAGGTTAGGTAACGACGGATTGATTGATACAAACTTCAACATTGGCATAGGGCCAAACAACGATGTGCGCGCAATAGCGATNCAGANCGATTCNAGTTTAATCATTGGTGGCGCGTTTACGAATATCAACGGGACACCGCGAACGTATCTTGCNAGGATATTCCCGAACGGGATGATAGATCCGTATTTTAACAACTGCGATTGTTACGATGGGGCGGTTAATACGATAGCGCTGCAACCGGATGAGAAGATAATAGTAGGCGGTGAATTTACGCTTGCCAATGGGGCTAAGAGGAACAGGATTGCCCGGATAAACAGGGACGGGACGATAGACCTTACATTTAATATTGGTTCTGGTGCTAACGGGAGTGTTTATTCAGTGGCTGTTCAGGGTGACGGGAAGATTCTTGTTGCTGGCGCATTTACATCGTTTAACGGTGTTTCTGTATCTGGGCTTGTGAGGCTGAATGCGGATGGGTCTATTGACAGGTTCTTTGCGCCTGAGCGGATAGTTGGTTCTGTTAGGAAGGTTGTTGTTGCTGCCGATGGGAAGATATTAATTGGCGGAGCGTTCTATATCACGAATGCAAATTACAATGCCTACGGGATAGCGCGGTTTGATTCGGATGGGTTCATTGACAATACATTTAATCCTGGTGTTGGGGCGAATGATTATGTATCGGATTTAGTGATTGACGATACTGGCAGGATAATTGTAGTTGGTGCGTTTACGATGTTTAACAACAGATTGAACAACCGGATAGTGCGGTTGAATCCTGATGGTTCGATTGATCCGACATATAGTTTTGGGTTTGGCGCCAATGATGTTATAAATTCAGTGGTATTTGATAAGGATAGCGGACAGATTCTGATTGGTGGCGCGTTTAGCGAGTTTAACGGGCAGGTTTATTACGGATTTGCGCGACTTTATGGCAGGGGGTATGCGGAGAATGGAGAGTTCCAGTTTACGAGCGCCTCATATCAATTCAACGAGGGTGCTAAATATGCTGTGATACCTGTTGTGAGGAACTACGGTGCGTTATCGAATGTGGTTGTTTCATATCGGACAGTAGATCGGACGGCGTTTTCTGGTGTTGATTATGTGAAGACAGAGGGCACGCTTGAGTTTGGCGAGGCAGAGGTAGTTAAATATATAAATGTGCCATTGATAGATAATAACCGTGTGGACGATGCGAATCGTTATTTCACGGTGGAGATTTACAATCCATTAAACGGCGCATCATTGGGTCTTATAAGGGAGGCAGATGTTTATATTGCTGACAACGATTCGGTCGTGAGGTTTGAATCTGCCGAGTATAATGTGGTTGAAGGGACAACTAACGCCCGTGTTACGCTTGTAAGAGAGGGTGGGGTAGATTCAACAGTGAGCGTTATCTGTATGACGACAGACAGCGGTACGGCAACGCCGTATCTTGATTATCTGCCGGCTTCGTCGATTATTATGTTTGCACCTGGTATTCAGAGGCAGACATTCAATGTGCCGATTCTTGACGATACAGAATTTGAGCCGGTTGAAACGATAACGGTTGTATTGAGTAATCTGATTGGGACGGCGAGTCTTGGATTAAGCAATGCAGTAATCAAAATAGTGGATAATGATGTTAGCGCCGGTACGATTGGATTTGCGACGAATTATTACGCTGTTACAGAAGGTGATGGCGAGGCAATAATAACGCTCATCAGGACGAATGGTTACAAGGGTATAGTTTCGGCTAATGTAACGGTTGGTATTGGTGGCACTGCAACGGCTGGTCAGGATTACATAGCGACGAATGTAGTTGTTACATTCAATGAGAACGACACTGTGAAGACCTTCCGAGTTCGTATTTTGGACGATGATGTGATTGAAGGCACCGAGACAGTGTTAATGAAGATAACGTCGACTGTTGGTGGTGCGGCGATTGGGACTGATCTTGCGGTGCTGGCGATTGAAGATAACGACAGGGTAGGTTCGTTTGAATTCAGCGCTCCGCAATATATGGTTTATGAAAATGCAGGTGTTGCAGTTGTTAATGTTTTGAGGAAGGGTGGCAGTATTGGTTCGGCTTCAGTAACGCTATCTACCGTCAGTGGCACGGCGACACCGGGTCTGGATTACATACCGACAAATATTGTCCTTACATTTGCCGATGGCGAGAAGTCTAAATCTGTCCAGATTGCAATTATTGACGATACAATTCCTGAAGTTCTGGAGACAATTGGATTGATATTGTCTAATCCGACGGATGGCGCACTTCTCGGACCGCAGAGTTCGGCGAATATTGTGATAATTGATAACGAGGTGGCAATTACTTTTGCCTCGCAGGTCTACAGGTTCAGCGAAACATCCGGTGTTGCGGCGGTTGAACTCATCAGATACGGCGATACAAACGTTTACGCAAGCGCCTACTATAACACATCGCCGGGCACTGCAACAGCCGGTCTTGATTACATTCCGACAAACGGAGTTGTGGAATTCCTGCCTGGTCAGACAAACGCATACATCCTTGTTGGAATTATTGACGACACAGTTGGAGAAGCAGATGAGACATTCAATATTTCCCTGACAACTGCCAACAATGTTCTGGCGGGTCCAATTTCAAGCGCGACTGTGGTGATTGAGGAAAACGATGTTGTCCTGAACTTCAGCGCGCCAGTTTACACTGTAATTGAGCAGGACACAAATGTTGTTATAACGGTTGTCCGTTCAGGTAACACCAACGCAAGTGTTTCTGTGGATTATCAGGTAACGCCGGGCACTGCGAGCACATACCCAGATCTTTATATCGATTACACCAGCACAAACGGAACTCTGACATTCCTGCCGGGACAAATTACAAATTCGTTCCAAATTACAATATGGGATGACAACATTGTCGAGGACAACGAAACCATTAACCTTGCGCTTGTTAATCCAACAGGCGGGGCTTTACTCGGCAACCAAAGAAACGCTACTGTTATAATTATTGATAATGATTCAAGCGTTGACTTTGCCTCTACAAACTTTGTTGCCGCCGAAAAATCCACCAACGCNGTCATCACACTGATAAGACGCGGAATAGCCACAGGNGAGGTTAGCATTGTGCTTTCGACATCTAACCTAACNGCGGTTGCAGGTCAGGATTATNTATATGTTTCAAACATTGTCCGGTGGGCGTCCAATGACCTTTCGCCAAAGACTGTCAATATTCCGCTGATTGACGACGGTATNCCGGAAGGTTCAGAACAGGTTGCGCTCATCTTATCGAATCCGACCGGCGGTATTATTTCGCAGACAAACTTTGCNACGCTCACGATTGTTGATGACGCGGGTTACATCTCATTCTCTTCTCAGTCGTATCGCGTTGTTGAAGACGAAGGTTACGCGGTGTTGACATTGATAAGAACCGGTGGTTCAAACGGCACTGTTTCAGTTAAATATAGTGCAGTTGGCGGNACTGCTTCCGCTGGATTCGATTATACCAATGCTACTGGCGTGGTTGTATTCGGTGATGGAGAGGTCATCAAGTCTGTATTTATACCNGTGTTTGACGATGGTATCAGCGAACCTCCGGAAACGGTTGTCTTCGCCCTTANNGATCCTCAGAACGGCGCCATGATTGGCAGCCCGTCCACTGCGACGCTGACTATCTACGACAAGAAGACAGGCATTATTGACCCNGCCGGCAGTATATTGATCGGTGAAAGTATAACCCCGACAAACAACATTATTGACCCAAATGAAACGGTAACAGTGATGCTCGGATTGCGTAATTCTGGCACATCCGACACAACAAACCTCGTTGCCACCCTNTTGCCCGGAAACGGCATAATGAATATACAGAACGGAATTCAGAATTACGGCATNCTGACAGCAGGAGGCGCTGCGGTATTCAGACCGTTCACATTCACCGCAACTGGAAGCAACGGGACTGTGATTAATGCCGCATTGCAACTTAACGACGGCGGCAGAAGTTATGGCACAGTTTATTTCACATTCCTGCTTGGCAGAGTCGCAAGCTCATTTGCCAATGCAAGCAAGATTACAATCAACGACAATACAAACGCCACGCCGTATCCATCGGTTATCTATGTGGCTAACGTTCCAGGTGTTGTTGAAAAGGTAACTGTAACCCTGAAAGGTGTGTCGCATAATTATCCGTCGGACATCGATATACTTTTGGTAAGCCCGACCGGCGAGAAAACTATACTGATGTCCGATGCCGGAGATGGAAATGCAATCAATAATGTCAACCTTACCTTCGACGCAAACGCTTCTGCCGTCCTGCCAGAAAATGGACAGATAACAAGCGGCACTTACAAACCTGTGAATTACGGCTCCGCTGATTACTTCCCGCCGTCAGCGCCGGCNGGTCCGTACACTGCGGATTTGTCCGTATTCAAGGGCGTCAACCCGAATGGTTACTGGGCTCTTTATGTAGTTGATGACGACAGGATGGATGACGGTGTTATTGCTGGTGGATGGTCAATATCATTTGTAACATCGGAAGGAATTGTGCCATCGCCGAACCTTGCAGTCGCTCTCCTGAATGTCCCGACAAATGTTTATGCAGGACAAGAATTCACGTTCAAGGTTAATGTTAAGAACATCGGTGTTGACACTGCGACGAATGTTACGGTGCCGGTTCAACTTCCTCCTGAAACTGTAATCCGTAGCGTTTCGGCGCCTTATGGTGTTATAACTACTAACGGTAGCGCCGTGACGGCATGGTTTACGACAATGCCTGCTGGCTCAGAAGTTACGCTCGATATAACAGTAGTGACTCCGGCAAATTACGGATGGGCATATATCACTGCAAGAGTTTACTTGCAGAACGCCGACGTTAACTACGCTGACAACTCCGCAATAGCGGCAGTTAAGATTGAAAATCCAAGTCTTGGCAGTCTGAAACTACCGAATGGCAAAGTACGTATCGAATGGCCTGCCGCTGTAAAAGCTACACTCATCGAGGGCGAATCGCTTAATTCCACAGACTGGAGACCGGTACAAGTTCTGCCAAAGACTGAAGCCGGAAAGAATTATATCGAAATCGATCCATCCGGAACAGCGAAGTTCTTTAAACTCGTGCCTCAAAAATAACAACGCGCAGATGTATCTCCTCGGTATAACCGGCAGTGTCGGAACCGGAAAGACAACGGTTGGAAAAATCCTCAGTGATTTCGGGCTGAAAGTCATTGATACCGACGATATTGCCCGGGAAGTTGTTATGCCGGGTCAGCCTGCGCTGGATGAAATTCGGGAGGTTTTCGGCGCTGAATATTTTAACCCCGATGGCACATTAAACAGGGGGAAAATGGCTAAACTGGTCTTCCACGATCCTGAGAGCAGGAAAAGACTGGAGGCAATTCTGCATCCGAGAATCCGCTCCCGATGGAAACAGATTGCCGATGACTGGGAAAAATCCGGCGTTCCAGCAGGCGCAGTCGTAATCCCGCTATTATTCGAAACCAATGCGCAGGACGAATTTGACGCGGTAATCTGCGTTGCATGTTCGCCGGACATCCAGAGGCAGCGACTGTTGAATAAAGGCTGGTCTGAGGAAGAAATTTCGGCTCGCATTGGCTCCCAATTGCCGTTGGAGGAAAAAATCAGGCTTTCAGACTATGTCATCTGGAACGACGCAGGAGTAGATGTGCTGGCAGAGCAGGTCAGGTTAATATTGCAAGATATTGGTATCAATCCGCAGATTCAGCCTGCGAAGGCGCTTTTGTAGCCGGGTTATCCTCTGATAATATTTTGCGGCAAAATAACGCCACACAGATTGTTACCGTTGTTCCGATTAATGTGTACCATGGCCATAAAATTTCCTGACCGAAAATTCTCATCCACAAATCACGAGTAACTTCCCATTTTGGCAGAGTCTGAATCAGCGTCATAAACACAAGCGACGCAATCATTCCGATTACAGTGGATTTTGCCCCGATTTTTGGTCTAAAGATTGCTATAAGAAGTCCGCCGAGCAATGCCCCGCTTGTGAGTCCCCTCAAAGAAAACGCTGTGTTAAAAACGAATCTACCTCCCTGCTGAGCCATGCAACCAGAATAAGCATTGCTGCCCAGCATAGAGTTGAATATTTGCTGAATCTGAAATAAAACTCCTCCGATTTATCTTTTAACTTTGCCTTTATAAAATCCATTGTTGAGACAGACGCAAGGGACGTTAGTGCCGAACTAACCGAAGACATTGCAGCAGAAAGAATGGCAACAATTAAAAATCCACGCATGATATGAGGTGTTTCGGTAATCATGAAAATCGGATATATGAAGTCGCTCTTTTTCATCCCTGAATTCCCGGCATATTCAGGCAAAGGAATTTTCATTGGATTTTCCTGATAATATACCCATAAAAACGCGCCAACCAAAAGGAAGATAAGAAACAGAGGAAATATAAACACCGCGCTTAAAATTAGAGCCTTTCTTCCTTCGCTGACATTTCTGCAAACAAGCACACGCTGCACGATTAATTGTTCAGCCCCATGCGAGGACATGACCATAACTGTCCCGCCGATAAGCCCCATCCAGATGTTGAACTTGCCTCCGAGAATCGCTTTCAAAAATGCGCAAACTCCATCATTTGCGAGGACGTCCACCTGCGTGTTCAGCCAGTGAAGTTTACCTCCTGCTGCCGCTTTTGCGATCACAGCGCTCAGTCCCCCTTCCATTATGGATGGAATATAGACCAGTGTAAAAATGCCGCCGAGGAGAAAAAGCCCAAATTGAACGGCGTCCGTCCATATAACCGCCTTTACGCCACCAATGTATGTATAGATTAAAGAAAGCACTATAAATAACAGGATTGCCTCAAACACGCCAATCCCGAGCATCAGTTGAATCGGGATACTAACCACATAAACGCGG
>JGI24721J26819_10006017_pt1 | contig 11936 bp, 10 predicted proteins | sample YelNatPaOPGAMG01_FD_26819 | JGI IMG/M metagenome (IMG submission 26819)
CTGGCCGCCCGGCCCGACGAGGAACGCGACGTGGTGGTGGTCTGCCTCGGCAAAGAGTTGGCCGTGGAGGCATGGCTGGAAGAATGGAATCGTCTTCGCAAGAAAGGCGATGTGCCGAACAAGATCGAAGTCGTCGAACTCCGCACCGACCCGAAGTACGGCAAGTTCATCGCCCACCAGCCCGCCCGGGCCAAGGTCAGCATCCGTCGCGTGAAAGACAAGCTCGTGATCGAGATTGAAGANTTCATCTCGCCCGCCATCNTCGAGCGTCTCTCACAGCAGGAAGGCGTCCTCAAGCCCAAGATTACCGACTGGCGCGCGATGGTGGACAGCGTGATGATTGACCCGGCCTACGACGGCAAAGTTTTCAACATTGCGCTCTCCGACGTGCCGGAGAAGAAATCCGACCTTGTCGCCGGCCACTATGAGTTACCGGCGCCGAAAGGCAAAACGATTGTCGCCGTCAAAATCACCGATATGCTAGGCGAAGAGGTTTTGACGTCGCAACCGGTGTAGAGGCTGCGATACCTCGTACTACTAGGCATGGGTCAGCAGGTGGCGGGGGTGGCGTTTCGTGTGGTTCGTGTGGTTCGTGGTGGATCTTGGTTGTTCCGTACTGAACGAACAGCCTGTCGGCATTCGGGCCGATTCGTGTGGATTTGTGGCAATTCCTGTGCGGACGGCTGGGCCAGCCGTCCCTACTGAGGCGGTCTTGGCGGCTTGGCGTGAGTTTCTTCTTCCGTCTTTCGTGGCGGTCATCGGCGTTTCATCCGTGTGAATCTGTGGCTATCCGGCTTTGCGTTCTGGGCGGATCGGCGCTTGAGACGATGCGGAAGCCGGGGTATTCTCCTCCGCCAATTAGGTCACCATGAAACCACACAATTCATTCAATAGTTTGCGGACGTTCGACTGCGGCGCCGGACGGACTGGGCAACTGTATTCGCTCCCGGCACTCGAAGCGGCCGGCCTTGGCAAGATTTCGCGGTTGCCGGTCAGCCTCCGCATCGTGCTTGAATCCGTCCTGCGCAACGTGGACGGCGTGAAGGTCACGGAGCGCGATGTGCGAACGTTGGCNAACTGGAACGCAAANTCACCGGCGCCGGAGGAAATCCCGTTCATCGTCGCGCGGATCGTGTTGCAGGATTTTACGGGGGTACCGCTGCTGGTGGACTTGGCGGCGATGCGTTCCGCCGTGGCCCGGTTGGGCAAAGACCCCGGCCTCATCGAGCCGCTCGTGCCGGTGGACCTCGTCGTGGATCACTCTGTCCAAGTGGATGTTGCCGGCCGCGCCGACGCACTGGAGAAGAACCTCGCGTTGGAGTTCCAGCGCAACCGCGAACGGTATCAGTTCCTCAAATGGGGGCAGCAGGCATTTAAGACGTTCAAGGTCGTGCCGCCCGGCATCGGGATCGTGCATCAAGTGAACCTGGAGTACTTGGCGAAGGGCGTATTGTCCACGCCCTTCCCCTCACCCGTCCTTCGGACACCCTCTTTCCGCTCGCGGGGAGAGGGTCAGGGTGAGGGGGTTCTATTTTACCCAGACACGCTGGTCGGGACCGATTCTCACACCACCATGATCAACGGCCTCGGCATTGTCGGCTGGGGCGTCGGCGGCATCGAGGCGGAAGCCGGGATGCTCGGCCAACCGGTGTACTTCCTCACACCGGAAGTGGTCGGCGTCCACCTGACCGGCCGTCTCCAGCCGGGCGTGACCGCCACTGACCTCGCGTTGCACGTCACGCAGATGCTCCGCCAAGCGAAGGTCGTCGGCAAGTTTGTCGAGTTCTTCGGCCCCGGGGCCGCCAGCCTGCCGGTGGCCGACCGCGCCACGGTGGCCAACATGGCCCCCGAATACGGCGCGACGATGGGATTCTTCCCGGTGGACGAGCAGACCATCGCCTACATGCGCGCCACCGGCCGCACGGAGGCACAATGCGCGGTGGTTGAAAACTATTTCAAGGCACAACGAATGTTCGGCATCCCGCGCCGGGGCGAGGTGGATTACAGTGTCGAGCTGGACCTCGACTTGTCCGCTGTCCAACCCAGTGTTGCCGGCCCGAAACGGCCCCAGGACCGGCTCACTCTCGCGGAATTGAAGCAGAAATCCGCCGAGTTTTTCCCGCCCCCTGCCGGCCCCGGAGTGACTCATGGCGCGGTGGTCATCGCGGCCATCACGAGTTGCACGAACACGTCGAATCCGAGCGTGATGCTCGCCGCCGGATTGCTGGCGAAAAAGGCCGTGGAGCACGGCTTGAAAGTTCCCGCGCACGTGAAGACCTCGCTCGCGCCCGGCTCGCGCGTCGTGAGCGATTACCTGGCCAAGAGCGGATTGCAGCGGTACCTGGATGCGTTGGGTTTCCAAGTGGTCGGCTACGGGTGCACGACCTGCATCGGCAACAGCGGTCCCCTGCCCCCGCCGGTCGAGGCGGCAATCCTCCAGAACAATCTCGTTGTGGCCAGCGTGTTGTCCGGCAACCGCAATTTCGAGGCGCGCGTGCACCAGCACGTCAAAGCCAACTTCCTGATGTCGCCGCCGTTGGTCGTGGCGTTCGCGCTGGCCGGGCGGGCGGATCTTGATCTGACGACCGAGCCAATCCAGAACGGCGTCTTCCTCAAAGACATCTGGCCAACGCTGGCCGAGGTTCAGGACCTGATGCAGTCCGCGCTGAAACCGGAAGTCTTTCGGGCGCTCTACAAAGATTTCGCCGCGCAAAACCCGGCCTGGAACGAAATCCCGTCGTCGGCCGGCGCGGTTTACCGGTGGGACGAGAAGAGCACGTACATTCAGGAGCCGCCGTTTTTTGCCGACTTCGACATGAAGCCCGGCACGATCACCGAAATCAAGGGCGCCAGGGCGCTCGGGATTTTCGGCGATTCCATCACCACCGACCACATTTCACCCGCCGGCAGCATTCCGAAAGATTCGCCTGCCGGCGAGTTTCTCATCGCCCACGGCGTTCCACCGGCGGAGTTCAACAGTTACGGCGCGCGTCGCGGCAACGACCGGGTCATGACCCGCGGCACGTTCGCCAACGTCCGCATCAAAAACCTGATGGTGCCGGGCACGGAGGGGGGCGTGACCCGACTCGATGGCCGCGTCGTCCCGATTTACGATGCGGCGATGGAGTATCAGAAACGCGGCGTCCCGCTGCTGATCTTTGCCGGCCACGAATACGGCACGGGCAGTTCGCGGGACTGGGCGGCGAAAGGCACGCGCCTGCTCGGAGTCAAAGCCGTGCTCGCGTTGAGTTTCGAGCGGATTCACCGGTCGAACCTGGTCGGCATGGGCGTGCTCCCGTGCCAATTAAAAGAAGCCCTCCCGCTGGATGGCACCGAGACCTTTGATCTGCTCGGCCTCACCGAGAATCTGAAGCCCCGGCAGGAACTGACGCTGGTGATCAACGGCCAGCAACGCGTGCCGGTAACCTGCCGGATTGATACGCCGATTGAGGTCGAGTACTACCGGCACGGCGGGATTTTGCCGTTTGTGCTCCGGCAATTACTGGCCTGATCGCCGCAAAACCACGGTGTGCATCTTGGCACTACCACCATCACCCGGTCTGTCACCCTGAGCGAAGCGAAGGGGCTCTGTCGTTTTCGTCAGGTCTTTTCGAAGAAAGACAGAGATTCTTCGCTTCGCTCAGAATGACAACGACTTATTGAACGGTGGTAGTGCCCAGATGTACCCAAAACCACGGCAGAAATGATTTTCGACTTGAAATCGGACTAAAGTGGTCTTATTTAAGTCCCAGTTATGAATGACACCTTTGAAATCCACGATTTACACGTCAGCGTTGAGGACAAGCCGATTCTGAAAGGGGTCAACCTGACCATCCGCAAGGGCGAAGTGCACGCGTTGATGGGGCCGAACGGCTCCGGCAAGAGCACGCTGGCCAACTCGATCATGGGCCATCCGAAGTACACCGTGACTGCCGGCCAGATTCTCTTGAAGGGCGAAAACATTCTCGCACTCGGCACCGATGAGCGCGCCCGCAAAGGGTTGTTCCTCGCGTTCCAGTACCCGTGCGAGGTGCCGGGCGTGCGGACGGCGAATTTCCTCCGGCTGGCCTGCAACGCCCGCGCGGGCCGGGACCTCGACGTGATGGAGTTCTACGACAAGCTCGAAGCCAAGATGAAGGTGCTCGACATGGACGAGAAGTACCTGAAGCGGTACCTCAACGAAGGATTCTCCGGCGGCGAAAAGAAACGCAACGAAATCCTCCAAATGATGATGCTCGAACCGGAGTTTGCCGTGATGGACGAAACGGATTCGGGGCTGGACATTGACGCGTTGAAAGTGGTCTCGCACGGCGTCAACCAGCTGCGCGGCCCCGGCCTCGGCATTTTGATCATCACCCACTACGAGCGGATCCTGCGGTACATCAACCCCGATTTCATTCACATTCTCGTGGACGGCAAGATCATCAAGTCCGGCGGCCCCGAGCTGGCCGGTCACCTGGAGGAACACGGCTACGACTGGATCGTGAAGGATCAGGTGCCGGCATGAACCCGTTGCCCCAGGAACTGCTGCGCGGGACCTACAAGGAAGGGTTCCACGACGACATCAAGCCGATCCATCAGGTGCCGAAAGGCGCGTCGCACGAGGTCATTGATTACATGTGCGACGTGAAAGACGAGCCGGACTGGATGCGCGAGTTCCGGCANCGGAGTCTTGACTTGTTTCGGAAACAGCAGTTGCCGGACTGGTTGCCGGGGTTGCGGGACATTGACTACGACGCGATCACCTACTACGCCAGCCCGGTCGAGAAATCCGCCCGGAAATGGGAGGACGTGCCGGAAGAAATCCGCCGCACCTACGACAAGCTCGGCATCGCCAAGGAAGAACAGAAACTCCTCGGCGGTCTCGGCGCGCAGATTGACTCCGAGATGGCCTACCACAACATCCAGGAAACCCTCGCCAAAAAAGGCGTGGTGTTCCTGAGCTGCGACGACGGGATGAAACAATACCCGGAAATCTTCCGGGCACACTTCGCCCAGGCGATCCCGCCCGAAGACAACAAGTTCGCCGCGCTGAACTCCGCGTTCTGGAGCGGCGGCTCGTTTGTCTACATCCCCAAAGGCGTCAAGTGCGACGTGCCGCTCTCGGTCTATTTCCGCATCAACGCCGAGCAATTCGGCCAGTTCGAGCGGACGTTGATCGTGGTGGACGACGACGCCTTCTGCCACTATGTCGAAGGCTGCTCGGCGCCGATTTACACGACCCATTCGCTGCACGCGGCGGTGGTCGAGATTTTCGTGAAAGACCGGGCCCGCTGCCGGTACACGACAATCCAAAACTGGTCCACCGACGTGTACAACCTCGTCACCAAACGCTCGTTCCTCTACAAAAACGCCGTCATGGAATGGGTGGACGGCAACCTCGGCTCGAAACGCACCGTCAAATATCCGTCCTGCTACATGATGGGCGAAGGCGCGCACGGCGAAGTGCTCTCGCTCGCCTCGGCCGACAAAGGCATGTGGCAGGATGCCGGCGCCAAGATGGTGTTTTTCGCGCCGAACTGCACGGGACGAATCAATTCCAAATCGCTCTCCGGCCACGGCGGCCGCAGCAGTTACCGGGGATTGGTCCAGGTGCGCGACGGAGCCAAGAACTGCCGGGTGCAGGTCAATTGCGACGCGCTGATCCTCGACGAGAAAAGCCGGTCGGACACCTACCCCACGATGGAAGTGGACGGCGACCTCGCAACGGTCGAGCACGAGGCCAGCGTTTCCAACGTCTCGGAGGAACAACTGTTTTACCTGATGAGCCGCGGCATCAAAAAAGAGGACGCCGTCAGCATGATCGTCAACGGCTTCATCGAGCCGATTGTCAAGGAGTTGCCGATGGAGTTCGCCGTCGAGATCAACCGGCTCATCAACCTGCAAATGGAAGGTTCGGTCGGATGAATCGCCAACTCGCCTGGCAGACGTACGAGAAGCTACCGGCCCCGCAACGACGGGATGTCGAATGGCAGCGGTTCGATCTCCGCGCGTTGAACCTGACCGGCATCGCGAAACGCCCGCAATCGGTCCGCGTCACCCTCACCGGCGCGCCCGGCGTCACGCTCAGGCCGCTGGACGAGGATCCGCATCTTGGCCAATCCGTGCCGGCCGATGAACCGCACAAATTCGCCGCGCTCAACGCCGCGCTCTGGCAACACGGCGCGTTGCTCCACGTTCCCGCCGGCCACAAAACCGACCGGCCCGTCGCAATCACCTACGAAGTCACCGGCGAAAACGTCACCGCGTTCCCGCGCACGTTGGTCGTCGTCGAGCCGGGCGCGGAGGCGACGCTCGTGCAACGATTCACCGGCCAGGCCACCGGCCTTCATGCCGCAGTGACCGAAGTCTTCGTGAAAGAAGGCGGCCGGCTGCATTACATCAGCCAGCAGAACTTCGAAAACGGCATCCTCGATTTCACCCTCAAACGCGCCCACGTCGCGCGGGATGCCGAAATTGATTGGGTGGTCGGCATGTTCGGCGGAGCACTGACCCGATACGATGTCGAATGCGTGATGGACGGCGAAGGCGGCACGAGTTTCATGTACGGGATCGGCGCGGCGGACCACCGGCAGCAGTTCGGCCAGTTCACCCGGCAACACCATCGCACCGGCCACACGACGAGCGATCTGCTGTTCAAGAACGTCCTGCGCGACGCTGCCCGGACCAACTACGCCGGCCTGATTAAGGTCGAGAAGAACGCCAACGNCACCAACGCCTATCAATCCAACCGCAACCTGGTCCTCAGCGACAAGGTCAAGTGCGACACCCGGCCGATTCTGGAGATTGAATCGAACCAACTTCGTTGCACCCACGGCGCGACAGTCGGCCGGCCGGACGCCGAGCAACTCTATTACCTCCAGACCCGTGGACTCTCGAAAGAGCAGGCGACNAACGTGTTGATCGAGGCGTTCCTCGAACCNGTGCTGGCCCGCATCCGCGTGCCGGCGGTGTACGAAGAGTTTCAGCAATTGGTCCGGCAGAAAACCATTCGGTAATCAACTATGATTGAACTGCTTTTCCAGCCTGTCACCCTCAGCGCCAGCGAAGAGTCTCAGCCGTTAGGCGGTTCCCGAGCGTCAGAGATTCTTCGCTTCGCTCAGAATGACAGCAAGACCCTGCAGCAATGATCAAATTGCTCGATGACGTGGAATTGGAAGAAATCCGGGACGACTTCCCGGTGCTGAACCAACACGTCCACGGCCAGCATCTCGTCTATCTCGACAATGCCGCCACCTCGCAGAAACCGCGGCAGGTCATTGACGCGGTGACCGACTACTACCGGCGCTACAACGCCAACGTCCACCGCGGCATCCACGCCCTCGCCGAACGGGCCACCCGCGAATATGAACTCGCCCGGCAAAAAGTGGCGCGATTCATCAACGCCGAGTCACCGGAACAAATCATTTTCACGCGCGGCACCACCGAGGGCATCAACCTCGTCGCCCAGTCGTGGGGCCGGGCGAACTTGAAACCCGGTGACGAAATTCTCCTGACGTGGATGGAACACCACAGCAACCTCGTCCCCTGGTATCAAGTCGCCGCCGCCACCGGGGCGGTCATCAAACGGATNGAGTTGAATCCTGACGGCACCCTTGCGGTACCGGCCGCGATGAGCCCGCGCACGAAACTCGTGGCGGTCACGCACGCCTCCAACGTGCTCGGCACCATCAATCCCGTCCGGCAACTGGCCGATGCCGCGCACAAGGCCGGCGCGTTGATTCTGGTGGACGGCGCCCAGAGCGTGCCGCACCTGGCGGTGGACGTGCAGGCACTCGACTGCGATTTCTTTGCGTTCAGCGGCCACAAGATGCTCGGCCCGACCGGCAGCGGCGCGCTCTACGGCAAACGGCACCTTTTGGAAACGATGCCGCCGTTCCTCACCGGCGGCGAAATGATCCGGGAAGTCACCGCCACCGGGTTCACCTGCAACGATCTGCCCTACAAGTTCGAGGCCGGCACGCCGGCGATTGCCGAAGCCATCGGCCTCGGTGCCGCGGTGGATTACCTGCACCGAATCGGCATGGAGAAAATCCGCCGGCACGAGATCGAGATCACCCAGTACGCCCTTGACCGGCTCCGCGAGTTTGTGGAGGTCGTCATTTACGGGCCGCTGGATGCCGAGCAACGCAGCGGGCTGGTGGCGTTCACGTTCGGCGACATTCATCCGCACGACCTGGCGACGTTTTTTGATCAACACGGCATTGCCATCCGGGCCGGTCACCATTGTGCGATGCCGTTGCACAAGAAACTCGGCTTGGCCGCAACCGCCCGCGCCAGTTTCTACCTCTACAACACCCGCGACGAGATTGACGCCTTCATCGCCGCGCTGGCCGCCGCCAAAAAGTTCTTCGGCGCCTGCCCCACCGGCCGCGCGCTCGGCTTCTGACCTCAACCCGCCTGCAAGAGTTTGACCGCCTTCGTGGCGTCGGCCTCGGAATCGAACGCCAGATGCATCACGAACCGGGTGCCGATGGACGCCGCCGAGGCGCCGCGGAGATTGATGCCGGCCGCCGCGAGTTTCTGCGTCAATTTCGCGCAGATGCCGGGTTGGTTCTGGCCTTCGACGCAGACCGAGTGCAGACTGTTGCTGACGCTGAAGCCGAGTTGCGTGGCCGCCCGGACTTCCTTGTCGCCGCGGAGCGGCGTGACGAACATCACGCCCACGCCGGGTTTGTCCGGCAGACGGCGGGCGATCAGGAATTCCAGGTCCGCGCCGGCTTCGGCGAGCGCGGTCAACTTGTGCGCCAACGCACCGGGCTGGTCCTCAATACTGGCCGCCCACACCTCTTCGCGTTCCACCAAGAGATCCTCCATGACCCACTCCTCCTTTCTCTATGGGCAGTGTAACACACCGGCTCGCCGCAGAGCAAATTTCCTCCCCGTTGTTCGCCGCTTGTGCTACCTTCTGGCCATCATGCTCGAAGAGCTTTATCAGGAAATCATCCTCGACCATTACCGGCGGCCGCGCAACAAGGGCAAAATCGTGCCGGCGGACATTGCCGTCAAGGAGTTCAACCCGCTCTGCGGCGACGAGATCGAAGTGACCGCCCGGCTGGCCGACGGCAAGATTGCCGAGATCAAGTTTGACGGGCACGGTTGCTCCATCAGCCAGGCGTCGGCGTCAATCATGACGCAGCAATTGACCGGCAAGACGGTGGCCGAAGCGCGGGCATTGATCGAGAGATTTCAGGGCATGATGCGGGGCGAGGTGCCGTTTGGCGGACGCGAGATGGGGGACTTGAAGGCGCTCGAAGGCGTGTTGAAGTTTCCGGTGCGGGTCAAATGTGCTACGTTGGCGTGGCACATCGCCCAACAAGGATTGAAGACGTTGCCTTGATTCGCAGACACATGGCGCAACGGACGGCCACTCGGATGTGGTTGCTGGTGCCGTTTCTGGTGTTGGCGGCAGGCGTCGCGGGATTCAACATCTCCCACCGGTTGCCGTGGAACCCGCCACCCACGCCCCCGACCGGGCGAACCATTCCCCACGTGAAACGCCGCGCCGTTGTCGCGCCCCAGCCGCCACCGGCTGCCCCGGAGTTTTCCCCGGCATTTCTGCAAATGGCCTTTGGCGACAAACCGCCCGTGCTGGAGCAGATCCGCAAGACGTTGGGACAACCGCCCACCCAACCGCCAGCCGCCGGGACCGTCGTCCCCACGCCCGCCGTCAGCCCGCCCCTCGCGCCGCCGCGGTACGCCACACACTTTACGGTCGAAGAGGCGCGCGCCTTGCTACCGGAGTTGCGACGGATTTTTGCGGAGGCCCAGGCCGCCCGCAGCCGGTTGGAAGACGCGGCGGAGACCTTGAGGAAACAGGCCGTTCAGATTCACGCCGACCCCGGCCCGGCCGCGTTGCTCCGCAACCTCGGCGCCCTCAAATGCTACGTGGAGCAACTCGAAAACCTGGGCGTCGTGGTCGAGAGTCTGGAGCCGGGCGTGGTGGGTTTCCCGCATTGGCGGAATGGGACCGAGGTCCTCCTCTCTTGGAGTGTGGACGATGAGGACATCGAGTACTGGCATCCGCTGGACGGGAGTTTCGCGAGCCGCGAGCGGCGTTAACCGGCGGCCTTGAGCGTCGGGGTGTGGGACGGCATCACGGCGGTCCCGAAACTGAAGGCGTAGACCGACAACCCCTTGCCGGCGACATAGAACCGCAATTCGTGCACCCCGTACGGTTGCCGGCCAATCACCTGATACAACCGGGCACTGTCCACCTTGAGATAACTGCGCCCGGCCTCGTCGTAGCGCACGTCCGCGCCGGCGATGTCCCGGCGCAACCACGCGCCATCTTGCTGGACAAACACCTGCAACCAGTACACCAGTTCCTGCCGCATCACCGCGTTGACCTCGGTCGCGCGGTACCGCACCGCCACGTAGTCCCGCATTTCCTCCGCGTCCCGGCTGTGGCGCAGATACTCGGACTGCTGGGTCCATTCGCCGACCGCGTACACCCCGTCCGCGGTGTCGCCGGCCGGCAACAGCTTGCCGCGCGCGTGGCCCAGAAACAGCTCCGGGGTGGCGGGATAACACACCGCGCCCGGCACATCGGTGGCGCGCACGGGCTTCATGGGCGGCGGAAACTTCCCGCGGTCACCGGCCTCGCGCAGCAGCCGCTGAATCGTTTGCTCGATCTCCGCGTACCCGCCCTCCCCCACCTGGTCGAGACGGATGCACCCCGTCCGGTCAATCAAGATCTTGCGCGGCCAATACCGGTTCTCATAAGCGCCGGCAATCCTCAAGTCGCTGTCCACCGCCACGGGGTACGTCAGCCCCAACCGACGCACCGCCAACTGCACGTTTTTCGGATCCATCGAAAACCCGTACTGCGGCGCGTGCACCCCGATGATCACCAGTCCCCGGCCGGCGTATCGCTGCTGCCATTCCTTCACGTAGGGAAACGTCCGCAGACAGTTCGCGCAACTGTACTCGAAGAAATCCAGCAGCACGACCCTGCCCCGCAACTCCGCCAGCCGCCGCGGCGGCGAGTTCAACCACGTCAACGCCCCCGCCAACTCCGGGGCCGGCCGCGCCGGCTCCGGGGAGTTCGTGCAGCCGGCCAGGAAAACCAAGGTCAGGACAAGTCGTCTCACGACTGACACCGCGGACAAAAATACGCGCTCCGCCCCGCCAACGTCACCCGTCGAATCGCGGTCCGGCACCGCCGGCAGGGTTTCCCCTGCCGGTCGTACACAAGAAATTCCTGCACCTCGAAAATCCGTGGTCCGTACGCAATCCCCTTCCGCAGCGCCGCGCGGATGTCGCGCCGCAACCGGCTCAATTCTCCCGCCGACAGCCGGTGCGCAGGCCGGCCGGGATGAATCCGCGCCCGCCACAACGACTCGTTCGCGTAGATGTTCCCCACCCCGGCCACCAACGACTGATCCAGCAACGCCGCCTTCACCGGCCGCGTCGTCCGCCGCAGCCGGTCGAGCGTGAATGCCCGGCGCAACGGTTCCGGGCCCAGCCCGGCCAGTTTCCGTTCGAGCGCCCCCTTCGGCAGCGCCTCCACGGTGCCAAACCGCCGGCCGTCCGTGAAATACGCTGCGCCCCGGGTCGTGTGCAGGGCCAACCGGTACTGTGGGGGCGGCGCAAACTCGAACCAGCCGGTCATCCGCAAATGCACGAGCAGATGCGAGCCGTCGCTCAAATCGAAGATGATGAACTTCGCCCGCCGGCGCACCTGCCGGATGCGCAAGCCGGTCAGCCGCGGCAGCCGGAGCTTCTGGCGATCGCGCACTTCGACGCGCTGGATTCGTCCGCCGCGCAACCGGCGCAACTGGTTCACTTGAATCTGGACTTCCGGTAATTCGGGCATGGTAATGCAAGTGCCCGGGGTGGGATTTGAACCCACACGGGGTTGTAACGCCCCTTCGGATTTTAAGTCCGATGCGTCTGCCGTTTCGCCACCCGGGCCACGGGCGCATGATACGGCG
>JGI24721J26819_10006023_pt1 | contig 11926 bp, 9 predicted proteins | sample YelNatPaOPGAMG01_FD_26819 | JGI IMG/M metagenome (IMG submission 26819)
GTGCAGCGGGCCAAGCGGGCCCGGCAAGCCGAGCAGATTCGCGACGCCACGATGGACGCGCTCCTCGAGCAGGTCGACGTGCCGCTGCCGGAGGCGGTCGTGCAGTCCCAGTACGAGAGCGCCGTGCACAACGCGCTCAGCAGCCTGGGCCACGACGACGCCAAGCTCGCCGAGGCGCTCGCCCAGCAGGGCAAGTCGCGCGAGGAGTTCGAGGCCGAGGCCCGCGAGGCGGCGGAGAAGGACGTCAAGCGGCAGCTGCTGCTGGACGCGCTGGCCGATGACCTGCAGATCGAGGTGGGCCAGGACGACCTGACCGAACGGCTGGTCGTCACGTCTCGCCAGTACGGCATCGAGCCGCAGCAGCTGCTCGCCTACATGCAGGAGAACAACCAGCTACCGTCGATGTTCGCCGACGTGCGGCGCGGTCTGGCCGTCGCCGCTGTGGTCGAGGCCGCGACGGTCACCGACACCGACGGGAATACGATCGACACCAGCGAGTTCTTCGGCAAGCGCCCGCAGGGCGGCGAGGCCGGGGCCGCCGGGGAGGCCGAACCGACCGGCGAAGCCGGGGGGGCCGACGAAACCGGCCCGGAAGCCGAGCCGGCGATCGCGGCCGGCACGCAAGAATGACCCGTCGTATGACGCTCTGAGCGAACGTGCCCGGTTGAGGGGGCGCGCGACCGCCCCGCGGCGGGCTCGGTTGGTTAGGGTCGATTCATACGTAACTCGAGAAAGCAGGTAACCCAGTCGTGACTGACATGCGTTCGAACTCGCAGGGTCTCAACCTCACGGACTCGGTCTATGAGCGCTTGCTGTCCGAGCGCATCATTTTCCTGGGTTCAGAGGTGAACGACGAAATCGCCAATCGGCTGTGCGCGCAGATCCTGCTCCTCTCGGCCGAGGACGCCACGAAGGACATCTCGCTGTACATCAACTCCCCGGGCGGATCGATCAGCGCGGGGATGGCGATCTACGACACCATGGTCCTGGCGCCCTGTGACATCGCGACCTATGCGATGGGCATGGCCGCCTCGATGGGCGAGTTCCTGTTGGCGGCCGGCACCAAGGGCAAGCGCTACGCGCTGCCGCACGCCCGCATCCTGATGCACCAGCCGTTGGGCGGGGTGACCGGCAGCGCGGCCGACATCGCCATCCAGGCCGAGCAGTTCGCCGTCATCAAGAAGGAGATGTTCCGGCTGAACGCCGAGTTCACCGGGCAGCCGATCGAGCGGATCGAGGCGGACTCCGACCGGGACCGTTGGTTCACCGCGCAGGAAGCCCTCGAATACGGATTCGTCGACCACATCATCACCCGCGCCGCCCACATCGTTAACGGAGAAGCCCAGTGAACCCTCAGACCCAGCCCCAGGCGCGGTACATCCTGCCGTCGTTCATCGAGCACTCCAGCTTCGGTGTCAAGGAGTCCAACCCCTACAACAAGCTGTTCGAGGAGCGCATCATCTTCCTCGGCGTCCAGGTCGACGACGCGTCGGCCAACGACATCATGGCGCAGCTGCTGGTGCTGGAGTCGCTGGACCCCGACCGCGACATCACCATGTACATCAACTCGCCGGGCGGCGGGTTCACGTCGCTGATGGCGATCTACGACACCATGCAGTACGTGCGCGCCGACATCCAGACGGTCTGCCTGGGCCAGGCCGCGTCGGCCGCGGCGGTGTTGCTGGCCGCCGGAACACCCGGCAAGCGGATGGCGCTGCCCAATGCGCGGGTGCTGATCCACCAGCCGTCGCTGTCGGGCGTGATCCAGGGCCAGTTCTCCGATCTGGAAATCCAGGCCGCCGAGATCGAGCGGATGCGCACGCTGATGGAGACGACGCTGGCCCGTCACACCGGCAAGGACCCCGCGGTGATCCGCAAGGACACCGACCGGGACAAGATCCTGACCGCCGAAGAGGCCAAGGACTACGGGATCATCGACACCGTGCTCGAGTACCGGAAGCTCTCCGCGCAGAAATCCTGATCGTTCCGGGGGCGCATCTGCCGCGCTTGCGCACCGCGGACGCACCGAACGTGAACTGACGGCGGGTTTCCGGCGGCCGATTCTCGCCATGAGAACACGCTCGGCGGGCGCACGGCGCCGGGTCTTTCCGTTTTTTCCCGCGCCGTTTTCCCGCGCCCGGCCGCGTGGTGCAGCTCCAGGGTGGTGACCATCCCACCCACAGCCCCACCCACGCCCCGACCCTGGGTGCGTCGAGCCCGCGGGCCTCGGTCGGGTAACGACCGCAACACGCCAGGACACGCGCCGCGCGTCTCGACGAGTGACAGGCGTTGTCGGGCTATATGTTGCTTCCAGACGGACACGACATGAATACCACTGACGCGATTCGACGCTATTTGTCGCGGCAGGCCCGAGCAAGCGGGTAGCGTCGGGGTTTACCACACGGGACAGCAAGACGGACGGCGAACAGGAAGTAGGCCCTCAGCACCATGGCGCGCATCGGAGACGGCGGCGACCTGCTTAAGTGCTCGTTCTGCGGNAAGAGCCAGAAGCAGGTCAAAAAACTCATTGCTGGTCCCGGTGTGTACATCTGCGATGAATGCATCGATCTGTGTAACGAGATCATCGAAGAGGAACTCGCCGACGCCGACGACGTCAAGCTCGACGAACTGCCCAAGCCGGCCGAGATTCGCGAGTTTCTGGAGGGATACGTCGTTGGGCAGGACACCGCCAAGCGGACGCTGGCCGTTGCGGTCTACAACCACTACAAGCGAATCCAGGCCGGCGAGAAGAGCCGCGACTCCCGGTCGGAGCCGGTCGAGCTGACCAAGTCCAACATCTTGATGCTGGGGCCCACCGGTTGCGGCAAGACCTACCTGGCCCAGACGCTGGCCAAGATGCTCAACGTCCCGTTCGCCATCGCCGATGCCACCGCGCTGACCGAGGCCGGCTACGTCGGCGAGGACGTCGAGAACATCCTGCTCAAGCTCATCCAGGCCGCCGACTACGACGTCAAGCGCGCCGAGACCGGCATCATCTACATCGATGAGGTCGACAAGATCGCCCGCAAGAGCGAGAACCCGTCGATCACCCGCGACGTCTCCGGCGAGGGTGTGCAGCAGGCGCTGCTGAAAATCCTCGAGGGCACCCAGGCNTCGGTGCCCCCACAGGGCGGCCGCAAGCACCCGCACCAGGAGTTCATCCAGATCGACACCACGAACGTGCTGTTCATCGTCGCGGGTGCGTTTGCCGGGCTGGAGAAGATCATCTACGAGCGCGTCGGCAAGCGTGGTCTGGGCTTCGGCGCCGAGGTCCGCTCCAAGGCCGAGATCGACACCACCGACCATTTCTCCGACGTGATGCCCGAGGACTTGATCAAGTTCGGCCTGATCCCCGAGTTCATCGGGCGGCTGCCGGTCGTCGCCTCGGTGACCAACCTGGACCGCGAATCGCTGGTCAAGATCCTGTCCGAGCCGAAGAACGCGCTGGTCAAGCAGTACACTCGGCTCTTCGAGATGGACAATGTCGAGCTGGAGCTCACCGACGATGCGCTGGAAGCGATCGCCGACCAGGCGATCCACCGCGGCACCGGCGCCCGGGGCCTGCGGGCCATCATGGAAGAAGTCCTGCTGCCCGTCATGTACGACATCCCGAGTCGCGACGACGTCGCCAAGGTCGTGGTGACCAAGGAGACCGTGCAGGACAACGTGCTCCCGACGATCGTGCCGCGCAAGCCGTCGCGCAGCGAGCGCCGCGACAAGAGCGCCTGATCAATCGCGGACGGGCGGGCGTACCCGCGCATTCGTAGGCCGTGAGCGCGCGTGCNCGACGACGGTGAGGCGGTCCCACGCCCCCAGGCGCGTGCACTGGACCTGCTGAACTTTCTGCTGGCCGACGTTCGCGACGGCCTGGGCCCGTACCTGTCGATCTATCTGNTGCTNACCCACCACTGGGANCAGGCGTCGATCGGGCTGGTCATGGCGGTGGGAGGTATCGCGGGGATCGCCGCGCAGACGCCGGCCGGCGCCTGGGTGGACAGGACGACGGCCAAGCGGGCGCTGCTCGTCGGCGGCGCCCTGACGATCACCGCCGGATCGCTGGCAATGCCGTTGTTTCCGGGTCGGTACACGATCTCGCTGCTGCAAGTCCTCACCGGGATCGCCGGCTCAATCTTCGCGCCGGCGCTGGCCGCGATCACCCTGGGTATGGTCGGTCCACGCTTGTTCTCCCGTCGCATCGGACGCAACGAATCTTTCAACCACGCCGGAAATGCTTCGGCCGCAGCCATTACCGGCGCACTGGCCTACTTCTTGGGGCCGGCCGCGGCGTTCTGGGTGCTCGCCGCGATGGCCGTCGGAAGCGTGGCGGCCACCCTGCGGATCCCGGGCGACGCGATCGACCACGACGTCGCCCGCGGCATGGACCACGCCCGCGGGGAGCCCCATCCGCACCCGTCCGGGATGACCGTGTTGCTGCACAACCGCCGACTGATGATCTTCGCCGCGACGGTGATCGCCTTCCACTTCGCCAACGCCGCCATGCTCCCGTTGGTCGGCCAGCTACTGGCGCTGCACAACAAAGAGGTCGGGACCGCGCTGATGGCGGTCTGCATCGTGGCCGCCCAGGTCGTCATGGTTCCGGTGGCCTACGTGGCCGGGGCCAAGGCCGACTCGTGGGGGCGCAAGCCGATCTTCCTGGCGGGCTTCGCGGTCCTGGCCGTCCGCGGCTTTCTCTACACCTTGTCGGACAACTCCTATTGGCTGGTCGGCGTGCAACTGCTCGACGGGGTGGGAGCCGGCGTGTTCGGCGCGCTTTTTCCGCTCGTCGTCCAGGACGTGACGCACGGGACCGGCCGGTTCAACGTCAGCCTGGGCGCGGTGACGGCCGCGACGGGGATCGGGGCCTCGGTGTCGAATCTGGCCGCGGGCTCGATCGTGGTGGCGGCGGGCTACCACGCGGCCTTCGCCTCCCTCGGGGCCCTCGCCGCGGCCGGTTTTGTGCTGTATTCGGTCGCGATGCCGGAAACGGCGCCCGCCGATCCGGGCGCCGGGAACAGGGTGTCCGGACCCGGTCTGCGCGGCTTCAGGCGCCCGACGTGACCAATCCCACAGTTTTGCGACGGCGTGCCCGCAATGCCTCGCTGACGAGGGCTTTTCGTGGGCTTTTCGGGGAAAGCCGGCGGCGCGGAAGTCGTCGAACACCGTCATGCGGGCCGAAATCCGGTGCCATAATTGGTACTACGAGTGACATGAAAGCGCGAGGACGCGGTAATTGCCCCGACTGCGCGTAGCCTATGGCTGCGGTGCAGTGCCTGTCTGGTTAACAAGTGGAGGCGTAGAGGTGGATCCGAACGGCGGCGGAGCCGGATCAGATTCCCATGGCGGGGCGTCTCAGCGTGGGAGCGACCACCAGCGTCTGGAACAAGTCGTCATCCGATTCGCCGGTGACTCCGGCGACGGGATGCAGCTGACCGGTGACCGGTTCACCGTGGAAGCCGCGCTTTTCGGCAATGACTTGGCCACCCAGCCGAACTATCCCGCCGAGATCCGCGCCCCGGCAGGGACGCTGCCCGGGGTCTCGTCCTTCCAGATCCAGATCGCCGATCACGACATCCTGACCGCCGGTGACCGGCCCGACGTCCTGGTCGCGATGAACCCCGCGGCGCTCAAGGCCAACATCGGTGAGCTGCCGCGCGGCGGCATGGTGATCGCCAACACCGACGATTTCACCAAACGCAACCTGACCAAGGTGGGCTACGCCAGCAATCCCCTCGAGTCCGGCGAGTTGTCCGAGTATGTGGTGCACCCCGTTCCGATGACGACGCTGACCCTCGGTGCCGTCGAGACGATCGGGGCCTCCAAGAAGGACGGCGAGCGCGCCAAGAACATGTTCGCGTTGGGTCTGCTGGCGTGGATGTACGGTCGACCGATCCAGGCCAGCGAGAACTTCATCCGGGAGAAGTTCGTCCGCAAGCCCGATGTCGCGGAGGCCAACGTGCTGGCCCTGAAGGCGGGCTGGAACTACGGCGAGACCACCGAGGCCTTCGGCACCACCTACGAGGTTTCCCGGGCCAGCCTGCCGGCCGGCGAATACCGCCAGATCTCGGGTAACACCGCGCTGGCCTACGGCATCGTCGCCGCGGGACGGCTGGCCGACATCCCCGTCTTGCTCGGCAGCTACCCGATCACGCCGGCGTCGGACATCCTGCACGAGCTGTCCAAGCACAAGAACTTCGACGTCATCACCTTCCAGGCCGAAGACGAGATCGGCGGTATCTGCGCGGCGATCGGCGCCGCCTACGGTGGTGCGCTCGGAGTCACCAGCACGTCCGGGCCGGGTATTTCACTGAAGTCGGAGGCGCTGGGCCTCGCCGTGATGACCGAACTCCCGCTGATCGTCATCGACGTGCAGCGGGGCGGCCCCTCCACCGGCCTGCCGACCAAGACCGAGCAGGCCGACCTGCTGCAGGCGCTGTACGGCCGCAACGGAGAGTCGCCGGTGGCGGTACTCGCCCCGCGGACTCCCTCCGACTGCTTTGCGACAGCACTCGAGGCGGTGCGCATCGCGGTTTCGTACCACACACCGGTGATCGTGCTGTCCGACGGCGCGATCGCCAACGGTTCGGAGCCCTGGCGGATTCCCGACGTCGACGAGCTGCAACCCATCACGCACGCCTACGCCAAGGCCGGCGAGCCGTTCCAGCCCTACGCTCGCGATCCCGAGACGCTCGCCCGCCAATTCGCCATTCCGGGCACCCCCGGCCTGGAGCACCGCATCGGCGGCCTGGAGGCGGCGAACGGTTCGGGCAACATCTCCTACGAGCCAGCGAACCACGACCTGATGGTCCGGCTGCGCCAGGCCAAGATCGACGGGATCGCCGTCCCCGACCTCGAGGTCGACGATCCGACCGGCGACGCCGAGTTGCTGCTGATCGGGTGGGGAAGTTCCTACGGCCCGATCGGGGAAGCCTGCCGGCGCGCGCGACGCCGGGGTGTCAAGGTCGCCCACGCTCACCTGCGCTACCTCAGCCCGTTCCCGGCGAACCTGGGCGAGGTGCTGCGGCGCTACCCGAAGGTGGTGGCGCCGGAAATGAACCTGGGCCAGCTGGCGCTGTTGCTGCGCGGCAAATATCTGGTGGACGTGCAGTCGGTCACCAAGGTTCAGGGTGTCGCGTTCCTGGCCGACGAGGTGAGCCGACTCATCAACGCCGCACTGGGCGGAACATTGGCCGAAATTGAGCAAGACAAGACGATGGGCGCCAGAATGGCGGCAGCGACGGTCGGTGCGGGAGCGAGCTCGTGACATGCGCGGCGACGATGCAGAGCGAAGCGATGAGGAGGAGCGGCGCTCGTGACATGCGCGGCGACGATGCAGAGCGAAGCGATGAGGAGGAGCGGCGCTCGTGACTGACGTGATCGACAATCTGGTAGGCACGGACCTCGGGGTGACTCCGAGGCCGACCAAGAACACGGGCGTGCCCACCACTGATCAGCCGCAAAAGGCCAAGGACTACACCAGCGACCAGGAAGTCCGGTGGTGTCCGGGCTGTGGTGACTACGTCATCCTCAACACCATCCGCAACTTTCTGCCCGATCTGGGGCTGCGTCGCGAGAACATCGTCTTCNTCAGTGGCATCGGCTGCTCCAGCCGGTTCCCGTACTACCTGGAAACGTACGGCTTCCACTCGATTCACGGGCGTGCGCCCGCCATCGCGACGGGTCTGGCGATCGCCCGCGAGGATTTGTCGGTGTGGGTGGTCACCGGCGACGGCGATGCGTTGTCCATCGGCGGGAACCACCTGATCCATGCGCTGCGCCGCAACGTCAACATCACCATTCTGCTTTTCAACAACCGGATCTACGGGCTGACGAAGGGCCAGTATTCGCCCACCTCCGAGGTCGGCAAGATCACCAAGTCGACACCGATGGGATCGCTGGACCAGCCGTTCAACCCGGTGTCCTTGGCGCTGGGCGCCGAGGCGACCTTCGTCGGTCGCGCGCTGGACTCCGACCGCACCGGGCTGACCGAGGTGCTGCGCGCGGCCGCCGAGCACCGCGGCGCCGCCGTGGTCGAAATCCTGCAGGACTGCCCGATCTTCAACGACGGTTCGTTCGACGCGCTGCGCAAGGAGGGCGCCGAGGAGCGGGTGATCAAAGTCCGCCACGGCGAGCCGATCGTGTTCGGCGCCAACGGCGAATACTGCGTGGTGAGGTCGGGATTCGGTCTCGACGTCGCCAAGACCGCCGATGTGGCGGCCAAGGAGATCGTCGTGCACGACGCGCACGCCGACGACTCCGCGTACGCCTTCGCCCTGTCGCGGCTGTCCGACCAGAACCTCGAGCACACCGTGCTGGGCATCTTCCGCGACATCAACCGGCCCACCTACGACGACGCGGCCCGAGCGCAGGTCCGCGCCGCCCGCGACGCGGCCCCGTCCGACCGCGTCGCGCTGCAGTCGNTGCTACGCGGGCGCGACACCTGGACCGTCGACTAGAGGTGGCAGAGCAGATGCCGGACGCAGTGTCGCTTGCCGGGGTGGTACTTGCCGGCGGGGCGTCGCAGCGCATGGGCCGCGACAAGGCCAATCTGCCCGTTCCGGGACCCGCGGGGACTTCCGGCGCGTCCACCATGATCGAGCAGGTGGTCGGTGTCATCGGGCAGCGCTGCGAGCCGGTTTTCGTCATGGCCGCGCAGGGTCAGCCGCTGCCCGCNCTGCAGGCTCGCATCGTGCGCGATGAACTCCGGGGCCTTGGACCCTTGCCGGCGACCGCCCGCGGACTGCGTGCGGCGGCGGATGCGGGCGCCCGGCTGGCCTTCGTGTGCGCCGTCGACATGCCCCTGCTGGCCGTCGAACTCATCGACGATCTCGTGCGCCGCGCCACCGAGACCAACGCCGAGGTGGTGCTGCCGTGGGACGGCCAGGACCACTACCTCGCGGCCGTGTACCGGACNGACCTGGCTGACCGGGCCGACGCCCTGGTGGCCGGCGGTGCCCGCAGGATGAGCGCCCTGGTCGACGNNTCGGACGCCCANCGNNTCGTGATGGTGGATGCGCGGTCGCTGACCAACGTCAACACGGACGCCGACCTGCGCGCGTTGGCGTANTCGCCCCGGCTTCGACCGTCGCCGCGGCACGGCGGCCCCCCGTTCTGTCCAAGCCGGCACTTTCNCCGGATTGTCGCGGGTGAATGCGGGGGAGAACAAGCACACCGAGTGGGCCGGCCNGCGCCCCGCGAGTTTCGTAGTGCAGCGAAATGCNTTGTGTATCAGGCAGCGACGGTGTCGGCGTTGCCGAGGGCGAAGTTGACACTGGCGTGCAGCCGCGGGCGCCCCGCGCGGCCCGCGGCCGCCCACGCCGTGCGCACCCGGTCGGCGAGCACGGACTGATTGGGGTAATCGCGCAGCGCCCCGGCGGATCGTCGCGTCCGCCCGTCTGCCGAACAGGATCGGAATCCGCACCGGCGCTGCGCGCAGCGCCTTGTCCCCCGTCACGGTCTTGGCGTCACACGTGTCGCGTAGCACCGTCACNGTCTCGTCGAGGATGCGCCCGCGGCGCCGATAGTCCACGCCGGCGGCGGTGTGGTCGTCGGGTCGGCTCCCGACGCCCAGGCCGAGGGCGAGCCGGCCACCGGAGGCCTCGGCGAGGGTGGTGACTTGTTTGGCCAACAGCGCCGCGGGATACAGCAGAGCGAGCAGCACGTTGGTCATCAAACCGATGTCGGTGGTCGCGCCCGCCGCCACCGACATCGCGACGATCGAGTCGAGGCTCTGGTAGACCAGCCGATCGATTGCGGCCAGACCGGCGAACCCGCGCTGCTCGGCTCGCCGGGCCCACTGTGCGGTCAACAGACCAGGCACGTGGGCGATATGGCTGGGTAGTCCGATTGCTATGTGCATGGTGATCGCTCCGTCAGGGNTTTACTGCGTCGAAGATGTCGTCGTAGTGGGCGTCGCGAGCGGCAAATCGCAGTCGCTTGGCGGCGTCTACTACGATTTCCGCGGCATCGGGTTGGCTGTGCAGCAGCGACATAGCCTCGGCGACAAAGGCATCCACCGACATCACGTTGGGACCGCATTGTTGGGCGGCGAGCTCGTCGGTCTCGACCTGCGGCGGGATGATCTCGATCACCTGGACCGGGGTGTGGCGGAGTTGGCGGCGCAGCGACTGGGTGTAGGCGTGCAGGCCGGCTTTGGTTGCCGAGTAGGTCGGCGCGACCGCTTTGGGCACGAACGCCAGATCGGAGGTGACGTTGACGATCGCGGCGTGCGGTTGCCCGAGCAGGGCGGGCAGTAGCGCCGTGGTGAGCCGGACCGGCCCCAGCAGGTTGACGGCCACGGTATTGTCGGCCACCTCGGCCAGGGTGGGATCGCCGGTCAACAGGTCCTCGGTCTGCATGACCCCCGCGTTGTTGACCAGGACGTTCAGACCGGGGCGGCGGTCAGCAAGTTCGGCGGCCAACCGGCTGATGCTGTCCGGCTCCGCCAGGTTCAGCTGGAGGTACTCAATGCCCGGGTTGGCGTCGGCGACGGCCCGCAGCGCATCGAGACGGCGCCCGGCTATCACGACGCGGTTGCCCGCTCGGTGCAGGGTTTCGGCCAGGCCGCGGCCGATTCCGCTGCCGCCGCCGGTGACCAGGATGGTGTTGCTCGTCAGGTTCATGGACCCCAGCCTGACAGCGATGGAGTCGAAACTACGATCGCTGCGTTGGTATTACGCAGAAGTCCTCATCTATGTCTGTCGGAGCGGATACTTTTCCTCGTGATCGACGATCTGGACGCGCAGATTCTGCATGCCCTACAGTTGGCTCCCCGGGTGTCGTTCCGCCGGGTCGCCTCCGCGGTCGGAGCGACCGAGCAAACGGTCGCCAGGCGCTACCACCGGCTGCGCCGCGACGGCGTGGTACGCGTCGTCGGCTTGGAGAACCGGTGGGTGGACGACGAAGCGAGCTGGGTGTGCCGGATGCGCGCCGCGCCCGACCGTATCCTGCAGCTGGCCGACGCGCTGGTACGCCGGCCGGACGTGTCCCGCGCCAACGTGCTGGCGGGATGGACCGATCTGGTCTGCGTCATCCGGGCACCGCTGGGCGGTACGCGCGAGGATCTCCTGCTGCGCCTACTGCCACGAACGGCGTCGGTCACCGACATCACCATCGATCTGCTGCTGCACTCGTTCGGCCGCCCCGCAAGTGCGCCGTGGACCGGGTACGGGCACACGCTGTCCGACCGGCAAGCTGCAGAGATCCTGGCCGCGCGGAACGGCCCGGTGTCCTGCGCTCAACGGTGCCTGCCCACCGTGGAGGACCGCCCGATCCTCGAGGTCCTCGCCGAAGACGGCCGCGCTCCGCAGTCGCGACTTGCCGCACGCACCGGCTGGTCGGTGGCGCGGGTGGGCAGGCGGATCGCCGCGCTGGAAGCCTGCGGCGCGCTGCTCTACGCCGTCGACGTGTTGCCCGAACGGCTCGGCCACCACCTCAGCGCCATGCTCTGGCTGACGTTGGCGCCCCGCGACCTACACCGCGTCGGCGAACTGATCGCGGCGCACGACCACATCGCCTTCGCCGGCGCGGTCAGCGGGACCAAAAATCTGATGGCGATCGCCATCTGCCGAGACACCGACGATCTGTATCGCTACCTCAGCGAGCAGCTCGGGCAGCTCCACGAGATCCTCGGCTACGAGGTCGACATCCGCACTCAGCGCCTCAAGCAACACGGATCGCTGGTGGCCCACGGCAGGCTGATCAATCCCCGCCCGGCCCGCACTGCGCGCTGAGCGACGGATCCGGCTCGACGGCAGGGGAATTGATTGCCGCGATTCGAATTTTTCGCGCCTTATTGAGGGTGCAGCGAAATAACATTATTTATTTCAGCAGCAATCCGAGCCGGACGGGTTGGCTGCGATTATCGCCGGGAATTTTTTGAAACTAGATCGGCCTCACGAACAACTACCATAACGTAGGCCGTTGGTGC
>JGI24721J26819_10006035_pt1 | contig 11914 bp, 9 predicted proteins | sample YelNatPaOPGAMG01_FD_26819 | JGI IMG/M metagenome (IMG submission 26819)
CAAGGTGTCTCCTTCTTTTATACCTTATGCGCTATCATAAGGTTAGCAAAAAACAACGAAAGAAAGGAGGCAACAACAATATGGTATCACAAGTTGAGGTTAATTTGGATACGATTAACATCTACCTCATTTCTGACATAATCGACCTTATCTCTTCACAGTAATATTTGATAATTCAATATTAAATTTAATGAAAACATTATATGATCTGTTAGAGAAAGATTTTGAGATAAGAGTGACAATTTAAATGCTTAAATCTATTTGTAATATTTATTGTAATCTTGACGCACATCATGAGTATGATAACTTAAAAGAATTTTGTGATAAAATTGAATAAGTGCTTCAGGAGGTAAAAGATGGATGATTTTGAGATGCTTATAGAAAGTATAAAAGCCCAGATTGACAAAGTCAAAGACCTTGATGAAGTGGAAAAAATCAGGGTTGCAACTCTTGGGAAAAATGGGAATATCACTTCGTTGATGAAAAAAATTTCAACTCTTCCACCGGAAGAAAGGGCGAGTTTCGGTAAAAAAGTGAACGATCTGAAAATGAAGATCGAAAAATTGCTTTCTGAAAAGACATCCATTCTCAAAGCGGAGTCCATTAAATCAAAATCTTTAGAAAGATCGATAGATCTGACGATCCCGGGACCTTTGAGATCTGTCGGAAAAATTCATGTCATAAATCACGTTATAAACGAGTGCGTTGACGTTTTTTCAAAAATGGGTTTCAACGTCGTGGAGGGTCCGGAGATAGAAAACGTATATTACAACTTTGAGGCGCTCAACACTCCTCAATGGCATCCCGCAAGAGATCTTCACGATACATTTTACATCTCGGAAACACTTTTGCTCAGAACTCATACCTCTCCGGTTCAAATAAGAACGATGGAAAATCAAAAGCCACCAATCAGAATTATCTCTGCCGGGCGTGTTTACAGAAACGATTACGATGCCACCCATCTTCCTTCTTTTTTTCAAATGGAAGGACTTGCGATAGACAGGAACATCTCGATAGCAGATCTCAAGGGAACCCTTGAAAGCGCCATAAGAACCTTACTTGGTCGGGACAAGATCGTAAGATTTAGGCCACATTATTTCCCTTTCACCGAACCGAGTGTTGAAGTTGATGTTTCATTTGCCGGAAAAAAAGAATGGCTTGAAGTGCTCGGTGCCGGTATGGTTCATCCCAACGTTTTAAGAAATGTTGGATTTGATCCGGAGGAATGGCAGGGATTTGCTTTCGGAATGGGCATCGAAAGAATAGCGATGCTTAAGTACGGCATAAAAGATATAAGAGAATTTCCGAGAAATTATCTTAAATTTCTGAGATTATTTTGATGAAAAGGTGATTTGCTTGAAAATATCCGTTGAATGGTTAAAAGATTACGTGGATATAGATGGTGATTTTCAAAAACTTTCCGATGACCTCACGATGTCCGGAAGTGAAGTTGAAGAGATAGAGAAACCTTTTGAAAAGATAAAAGGTGTTATATCTGCCGAAATCATCGATGTCAAACCACATCCAAATGCCGATAATCTAAACGTTTGCAAAGTAAGTGACGGATCAAAGACTTACACAATCGTAACATCTGACAAAAGTCTTAAAATCAACGATTTTGTCGCCTTTGGCTCTGCCGATATGGCCTCCGATGTGGACGGCAAGATTGTGAGATCCGTTGATATGAGAGGAATCAAGACGGACGGCATGCTTTTTTCTCTGGAAGAACTTGGCCTTGAATCCCATTCGAATCACGTCTTCAGGTTTGAAAAGCCTGTTCCGTTGGGAGAGGAGATCGTAAAGATCTTCGACCTTGATCAAACGGTTTTTGAAATTGAAATAACTCCGAATAGACCTGATTGCCTCTCTCACATTGGCCTTGCGCGTGAAGTCGCAACCGTTAACAGGAAAACTTTGAAAATACCCGAAACAAAGGTTGATATCCCGCAAGGCAATGTTTCGATATCGATAGAATCAAAAGCGTGTTTGAGATATCTCGCCGTGAAAATAGATGGAATAACCGTAAAAGATTCACCTTTATGGCTTAAAAAAAGACTTGCTTCTGTTGGGCTGAGGGCCATAAACAACATAGCAGATGTGACGAATTACATCATGATGGAAACAGGTCATCCCGTACATGCTTTCGATTTTGACAGAATACCTTCATCTAAAATTGTGGTCAAAAACGCAAAAGGTGGAGAAAAATTCACCGCTCTCAATTCGAAAACATACACGCTCGCAGGCGGAGAGATTTTGATAACGGATGGAAATCAAATCTTAGCGCTTGCGGGTGTAATAGGCGGAAAAGATTCCGGAATAACTCAAAAGACGAAAAGTATATTGATAGAAGTTGCCACTTTTGATCCCGTAAGAACGAGAAAAACATCAAAAGGCCTTAACCTCTCGACGGATGCATCGTACAGGTTTGAAAGGGGCGTCGATCCGAATGATTCCCTCTACGTTGCAAAAAGAATCGTTGAGATGGTACTCTCTTTAAGCGGTGGAAAAGTTGCGGGTATGGCAGATCTTTACCCCAATGTCGTCAAACCTGCTGTGGTAAAACTTTCGAACAAAAAGATGTCCTCTTACATGTCTTTTACACCGGATCCCCAGGAAGTATATTATATCTTCAATGCACTTGAAATGAAGGTTTCAAAAGATAAAAATGACTGGATAGTCGAAGTTCCAACCTTTAGGCAGGACATAAGCCAGGATGTCGATCTTATAGAAGAATTCGCAAGAATACACGGCTTTGATAATGTCTCCGCTGTCATGTCGATGCCTTTCATTCAAGGAGACAAAAACGAATGGTGGGAGTTCAAAAATAAAATGAGATTTCTTTCTACGTCTCTGGGATATTTTGAAAATGTCAATTATGCTTTTTCAGATCCGAAGGTCAAAAAACTTTTCGGCAACACATTCAAAGAAAGCCCAGAACTTTTAAATCCTGTTTCTCCTGAAATGTCAATCATGAGGCCATCTCTTTTGATCAACTTGATCGATGCGCTTGCTTACAACGTTAAACATCAGGAAAATGATGTGAAGTTTTTCGAAATCGGAAAGGTATTCGAAGAAAATCACGAATCCGAAAAGATCGCCTTTGTCTCAACCGGAAAAATTGAACCTTTAGATTACACGGACAAAAGAATGGAAAGTCTTCTGAATTTCAAAGGGGATTTAGAAACAATCGCGAATTACTTCCATCTCGATCTTGACTTTACAAATGCCGAAATCACTGGTTTTACGGCCGGCCGGTGCGGAAAGATCGTTTTGAACGGGGAAACCATAGGCTTAATAGGCGAACTTTCAGAAGATGTGACAGATTTTTTTGATCTCGATCTTCCCATTTACGCCTGTGAGTTTGATCTTGAAAAGATATTTAAGGTAATTCAAATTTTCGGATACAAATCTGCCTCACAATATCCTGTTTCGTTTAAAGATCTTTCCATGTTCGTTCAAAAGGGAAAAATTCAGGCCTCAGAAATCATAAAAATTGCCAAAACTTCTTCTGAATACGTCAGAGATGTCAGAGTTATCGATTTTTACACTGGGAAAGGCGTCCCTGCGGAATCTTACAGTATAACTATAAGGATAACTTACGGTTCAATGGACAGAACACTTATGGATTATGAAATAGACGGTTCATTCTCAAAGCTGATGGAACTTCTCGAAATACAGGGAATAACCCTGAGAAAGGTAAGATAAAAATGGAAAGCGCGGATCTTTTGGTACTTAATTTTTCACGAGGACTTGCAAGAGAAGTCGGACTTTTGGCGAAAAAACGGATTGGAAATCTTGGATGGACGCACACTAAAAGCGGATTTTACGATATCGTGACGGATGCAGATCTTGAAGTTGAAAAAGTCGTCAAATCGGAAATCTCAAATGTTTTCCCCGGAGATTCGATACTCGGAGAAGAAACGGGCGAAACAAAAACATCATCAAACGGAAGAGTTTGGATTGTTGATCCCATAGATGGTACGACAAACTTTTCAAAAGGAATTCCCCATTTTTGTGTCTCAATCGCACTTGTAGTTGATGGAATTCCACGAGTCGGAGTCGTTTACGATCCTTATATGGATGAACTTTACGAGGCAGTTAATGGCAATGGTGCTTTCATGAATGGCGAACCTATAAGCGTGAGCAAAACGTCGGCACTCAAAGAGGCCGTATTGAACACGGGATATCAATACAGCGCGGCCGAATACAGAGACATCGTGCTTAAAAATTACGTTGCTTTCTTTGGCAAAGTTCGTGCGATAAGGGTCTTCGGAAGTGCCGTGCTCGATCAATGTTACGTGGCCAATGGAAGGATCGATGGCTTTTGGGAATACAACCTGAAACCGTGGGATGTGGCTGCAGGATCTTTAATAGCAAAAGAAAGTGGCGCCACAGTCATAGGCATAGGAGAAGATTTTTCTGTCTACGGAAAAACGATCCTTGTTACAAATTCATCGCTCGTTGACAAAGTACTTGAGATAATAAATAAAAGATAAGTTTATTAACACAAAGGAGGGAGCAATTTGTACACGATTCTTGTTCATGGCGGTGCTGGAAGCATACCAGAAGATAAAGCCCAGGCACATCTCGANGGTGCCAAAGAGGCTGTAAAGGCGGGATCGGAAATTTTGAAGTCAGGTGGTAGTGCCATGGATGCCGTTGAGGCGGCCGTAAAAGTTATGGAAGATAACCCAATTTTTAACTCTGGCACAGGATCGGTGTTGACCTTTGAAGGAGAAGTTGAAATGGACGCTGCCATCGCTTACGGTCCGAATTTGGATTTTGGNGCGGTTGCCGGAGTTAAAAATATACGCCATCCAATAAGTCTTGCAAGACTTGTCATGGAAAAAACAGATCATGTGTTGCTGGCAGGTCAAGGAGCCAACGATTTTGCCAAATTGATGGGTTTTGAGTATCACGATCCCATAACGCCACAGAGAAAAGCGCAATGGGAAAAGTATCGCCAGGAATTCATGAACGGTGATTACAAGGATTGGCCGAAATTGAGAGAACTTTTTAAAGAACACCCTGAATTTCTTCATGGCACCGTTGGCGCTGTTGCAATCGATTCTCATGGTGAAACGGCGGCAGCAACATCAACAGGCGGTGTCTTTCTCAAATTACTCGGCAGAGTGGGAGACACACCAATACCCGGTGCCGGCACGTATGCCACTATTGAAGGAGCATCTTCATCAACAGGACTTGGAGAGGGCATGATGCGGATACTTTTCACAAAAACGGCGTTGGACTTTTTAAGAGATGGCCTTGATGCCCAACATGCGGCCGAAGCCGCTATAAACTACCTTGACAATTTTGTTGGCACAGATGCGGGCATAATAATCGTTGATAGAAACGGCAACGTTGGGATACATCATAACACTCCGAACATGACATGGGCTTACCTGAAAGATGGGATGAATGAGATAAGTTGCGGTATATAAAATCAAAGGGCATGTGAGTGCCCTTTGATTTTTACAGATTGCCATGCTAAACTTGAAATTTACATTTCAGAAAGAAATTCCGAAAGTTTTCGAAATGCCTTTGCCCGATGGCTTATTTTGTTTTTTTCTTCTCGTGAAAGTTCCGCCATGCTTTTGTCGTATCCGTAAGGAATAAAGATGGGATCGTAGCCAAATCCATTTTTTCCGCGTGCTTCGAAAGCAATTTTGCCTTCTATTACGCCTTTGAAAACATGAGGCTTTTGATCGTAATAAACCGCAACGCAAGAAAAGCGCGCCCCGCGTTCGTCTGCTTTCACATCTTTCATCATCTCAAGAATTTTAGAATTTTTAACGGAATAATCCACGCCTTCCATGAATCTCGCTGATTTTACGCCCGGAAAATTGTCAAGTGCGTATATCTCAAGACCCGAGTCATCGGCAACGGCAGGACCGTAAAGATCATAGGCTGCCTTAGCCTTTTTTATGGCATTTTCTTCAAAAGTTTCTCCATCTTCTTCAACTTCTATTTTCTTGATAACCCATTCGATGTTAAGATTGATTATTTCAAAAATTTCTCGTACTTTATTCGGATTCGAAGTAGAAAGGATGATCTTCAATCCACATCATCCTCTTCATCATCTATAAAATCCTGAGACTCGGTATTTCTGGTCTTTTTAGCAGACTTGCGCTTATTTGTCCGCTTCTTTTCTGACTTTTCTTCCATCTTGGATATTCTTTCTATTTCTTTCACGACAAGGTAATTAATGCTACCCTTTTCGTAATTCATCTTTCCATCCATCTTTCCCGCTTTTTTACCTGTCGCTATTTCCAAAGCCTCGTCTACATTTCTGACAGTCCATATATGGAATTTTCCAGCCTTTACAGAATCGATTATCTCCGGATCGAGAACGAGATCATCCACGTTAGAGGCGGGGATTATAACTCCCTGATCTCCCGTAAGTCCTTTGATCTTGCATACCTTGAAAAAGCCTTCTATTTTGTAAGGAATGCCTCCGACAGGCTGAACTTCTCCATTTTGATTTATAGATCCGGTTATTGCGAGAGATTGTTTTAGCGGAACTCTTGAAATCGCTGAGATAATAGACAGCGTTTCTGCAACGGAGGCGCTATCCCCTTCTATTGTAGAATAAGTTTGCTCAAAACTAACCGTGGCTGCAAAAGAAAGCGGGTGCTTTGTCGTGTATTTTGCGCTAAGATAGTTTGAAATTATCAAAACGGCTTTTGTGAATATCTTGCCGGACATGTTCGATTCTCTTTGTATATCTATAACTCCGGTGTCGCTTAAATGCGTTTTTGCCGTTATCCTCACAGGCATTCCAAAGGGGTAATCTCCGCCTTCTATCACCGTAAGTCCATTGACCTGACCCACCCTTTCGCCGGTCGTATCTATCATTATCTCGTTGTTTTTGAAATACTCAAGCATCCGATCCGCTTCAAGTGAAAGACGTAATTCCATTGCCTTTAAAGCCTCTTTGACTGATTGGGCATCTATCTTTTTCTTCTTCAACTCTCTCGCTTTATGATCGCTCTCGACGAGAATGGCGGTTATCTTGTTTGCTTGAGTTGAAATCTTCGTCCTTCTTCCTATAAGTCGCATACCGGTTCTGATGATTTCTTTTATGCCGCTTTCATCTACATGGAGTAAGTTTCTTTTGTCTATGACCGATCTTAAAAGTTGAAGGTAATATTCCACACCGNCCGATGACAGATCTATTTCCCAATCGAAAGGTGCCTTTATCTTAAAAAATTTTCTGAAATCAGCATCGTACTGGTAAAGCAGATCATAAATCCAAGGTTCGCCAACCATGATGATTTTTACATTTGCGGGTATCGGCTCGGGATTTAAAGTGACCGTTATGCCATAACCAAGGTATTCCTGTATATTTTCTATCTTCAGCGTACCACTGTTTATAAGCCTTTTTGTCGCATCCCATGACAGTTCCGATCTGAAAAGGTCTTCTGCGTTGAGAATCATGAACCCACCGTTTGCCCTGTGGAACGCACCGGATCTGATGAATTTGAAATCGGTCTGCAAAGTGCCCATTGTAGCGTAATACTCTACTTTTCCGAAAAGATTGGCGTAAGTTGGGTTTAATTCTTCAACGATAGGCGCACCATGAACTTTTGAATTGTCTATAACAACATTGACATCATATCGGGCCATGAATTTGTCTTTATCGGTTTGGTCATTCCTTAAAACCTCGAGGTTGTCGAGAATATCTTTCTTCACCAATTTAAGAAAATCAATGACATCGGAATTTTCCTTGAATTTTTCGTTGAGTTCATCAAAAATAGGATCTATTGCAAATTTCGCTATTTCTTCGTCAAGTTTGTCCATCTTATCTTTAAATTCATTTTCAAGAACACGCGATTTATGAAGAGTTCCATCGACGAGTTTTTTCAGTTTTATGACATTTTCTTCGTAAAATTTCTTTTGATCCGGATTCAAACGGTCGAATTCTTCCTGACTCAAAGGCTTTCCATTGAGTACCGGAATTGTCATTATACCAGTTGGCCCAACCTGAACGGCAAAACCCAACTCCGATGATTTCTTGCTCAAACTATCCCAAAGTTCTTTTCTCTTCGATGCGTACTTTCCTTCAAGATCACTTTTTCTTTTCGCGTAATCGTTGCTTTCAAACACTCTTTTTAGGGATTCCAAAACCTCTTTTTTCATCTTTGACATCGCATCTTTGAATCTTTGCGCGTTGCCCGGTTCAAAAGAGAGTGCGCGTGGTGCGAAAGCATTTGAAAAGTTATAAACATAAGCCCAATCTTTCGGAACCGGCATTTCAGAGACTATTTGGCTCAAAAACTCTCTGACGAACGTGTGACGTCCACTTCCGGTAGGTCCTGCCACAAAAATGTTGTAATTTTTGTTATCAAGTTTTATGGCATCTTTTAAAGCCTCGTAAGCCCTTGGTTGATGATCAAACTTTACTTTTATCTTTACGTTTTTAGTCGATTTCGGCAAATTAAGACTTGAAAGATCAATCTCTATCTCGTTGGCTTTCAACTCTTTCATAAATTACCTCCTCACGAAAAATTTGTCATAGGTACAGTTAAAGAAAATAGCCGGTTCCCCGGCTTCTGGTTGGGAGAGGAGGATTCGAACCTCCACCGGCGGATCCAGAGTCCGCAGTCCTACCGTTAGACGATCTCCCATTGCTGATCACGAACATATATACTATAATTCAAATTTAAAAGTGAAATGTAAATTTCCAATTGATTCCGCGCTCTTGCCTTTTACCGTTTAAAGATAATCAGATATATTGTAGCACAGAATCTTTAAGAGATTCAAGTGGTTGAATCGATTTGTCCAAAATGTGTTATGATTTTAAGAAAGAAAAAGTTGTTTTGGAGGTATGGGATGGAGAATGCGGAAATCGATCTTGAAAAATACATTCAGGCTGTAAAAACGGCCATAGAAAAGGCTCCTTTGAGATCGGAAGACAGCGTTGATCTTTCGGATATATGGGTCATAACATCTCTTCCGGTAGATCTCATAATGGAATGTCTGAAAAGNCCGGAGATGAAATTGCCATCGACGGTAAGCAAGATAATTTTTAACAAAAAAGTTGTTCTCAAAAATTCTGATTATTTGAATAATCCACAAGGAGAGTGATATTTTTGGATACNATAGTTATAAATGGAACCTTTGTGAACAGTTACAACCAGATAATATCAAGTCCATATTTCAAGCGGTTTATGAAAGAATACTTAGAACGCCTTGAAAAGAAAGGCAATTTCCCCAAGATTTTGAAGACATTCAAGAAAAAAACTTACAGATATCAGGAATTGTTGAATTTTCTCTACATGCTTACCTTAAAGCCTGTTGAAGATATGGACGAAGTCTCAAGAATTGAACTTTACGATTTTGTCGAGGGCTTTTACGATTTCTGGAGAGAAAAACANAGATTTATAGTCAAAAGAGAGAGATTTTCCAAAGACATAAATGAAAGAAATGGTATTCTCAAATCGGCAATATATCTGGGAGATGAATTTGAAAACACGATCAGAAACCTTTACAGAGATCTCGAATTCAACATCTCTTTGAAGACCCAAAAGGTTTTCAGACAACTTCCAAGTGGAGCACAGGTTATATTTATAACAGACAAGATGAGAGCCCCAGTTAAGAAAAGGATGAATTACGAATGGATGTACACCGTGCCTTTCATATGGAACAGCATAATTGAACCACCGGCGATATTTCACACCAAATCGAACAAAAGAACCGGCGTCTTCCCGGTTGTAAAGTCTAAATTTCTCGATAAAGTCGATCTTGAACGCACAGGTTGGTATGCCGTCCCAATACACGTCGGAAAATTGCTCATCTACGTTTATTTCAATTACAAATATCTTGCCCATGCGGCTGGCCTTGCAAATCTTTTTGACATAGGAGATCCCACCGATACGCAAAAGCCAGATGGAATAGTTATCTTTGGCCTTCCGATAGGTAAGATCGGTAAAGAGTACAAAGACGGTGTGATATACGAAGATGAGATATACACGGGCGTTATACCCGATCTCGACGAAAATGACTATTTTGGGTACGCAAAAAAGATGATCCTCACAGTCCACAACCTTATAATGATAGACAGGGGAAAATTGCCAATTCATGGATCGCTGGCATCGATAAAACTCAAAAACGGAAAATCTGCCAATGCGATGTTCGTCGGAGACAGCGGGGCAGGAAAATCAGAAACATTGTACGCCCTTGGAAATCTTGACGAAGTCGAATCTGTAAACATACTCATCGATGACATGGGATCTTTGAGCATAGAAGACGATAAAGTGGTGGCATACGGCACAGAAGTGGGCGCTTTNGTGAGACTTGACGATCTTCCTCCGGGCTACGCTTATTCGACATTGGATAGAAGCATTTTCATGAATCCGGATCAGACGAATGCACGCGTCATAGTACCATTTGACAATTANGAAGACATAATAACCCCGATAAAAATAGATTTCTTCCTTTACGCCAACAATTACACAGCCGTTGATTCAGATAGCGAAAGAATTCTCTTTTTCAAAGACGTCAAAAGCGCACTNGAAGTATTTTCAGCCGGAGCAAGAATGGCAAAGGGTACAACCTCTGAAAAAGGCCTTTCCTTCTCTTACTTCGCAAATCCGTTTGGAGCAGTGCAAAGAAAGTCAGTTCATGAGAAATTGGCCGAAAAATACGTTGAAAAGATGTTTGAAAGTGGCGTAAAAGTCGGAGAAATAAGGACGATGCTCGGCGTCAGCGGATACGAAAAAGAAGGNACCATCATGGCGGCACATGCACTTTTGGAAAGTATATGAACGCGATCTTCAAGATCGCGTTCATTTGATAAAAATCAAGGTTTTTTAATTTTCATCTCCAAAATATTAAGTGTTTCTCTTGTCATAGGCTTTTGGAAGAGACTTATGTTTTCTTCTATGAATTTTTCAGGTAACTCCCACCATTTGATGGATAAAAGTCTTTCTATCATATCTTCTTCAAACCTGTACCTTATCACATGTGCCGGAACACCAACGGCAATTGCAAAGGGAGGAATATCTTTTGTTACAACCGCGCTTGATCCGACGATAGCGCCATCTCCGATCTTGACACCAGGCATAACTACAACGTTGCATCCTATCCACACATCGTTTCCTATTTCGACTTTTTTGACTTGAGTGTCAAAAACAAGTTCATCTGAAAATTTGTTTATCATCAGATGTGTTGAAAGGTAATTGATGGGATGCATATCCGGACCGATGGTTACATTCCATGAAATTGAACAAAAATTCCCGATCGAGGCATTCTGGATGATCGTACGTTGCCCTATGTAAGAATACAGGCCTATTTTAGAGTCCGTAACGCTGCTGTTGGGGCCTATGTACACATCATCGGACAAAATAGAACTTGATGAAACAACCGTGTTGCTTCCAATAAAAACACGATCGCCCCAAATTTTTCTTCTCCTTAACATCAGATATTTAAAACTCATCTGGATCTTCTGGGGGAGTATTTTTTTGAAATAAATCAAAGCACTTTCCTGATTGTTTTTATGGATTCTTTCCATAGAGATCACAACCATAATTCAGATTAAAATCAGGGATACTTTGATCAGGCGAGGTTTGAAAATGCTTGCTTTTAACCTCTTCAACGAAGTAAAAACCAAAAAAAAGACAAATGAATAATAAAAATGTTAATGGCATTACAACCACCTCCAAAAATGATATATTGAAAATTATTATATACCATTTTTGGAATCATTCCACGCCCCGCCGGCCACTCGCTGTTTTTCCTTCTCAATGCTTAATCTTTAAGGATTATACTAAATCTCTTTTAAAAGTGAAATGAATGAACAGCACTTAGCACGTAGCGCGTGGCAAGTGGCGCGTAGAAAACGCAGTGAATAGTGAGAAGTAAGCGGTAAATGACAAATACTTATTTGCTGTCACGAAAGGCGAATGCCGGAGCC